>RHMF01000807.1_pt1 | contig 13883 bp, 12 predicted proteins | sample 5365151 | NCBI WGS metagenome assembly RHMF01 (sample SAMN10266501, study PRJNA497801) | feces metagenome | isolation source: feces | host: Bos taurus | place: China: Prairie of Fairy Mountain | collected 2017-08-14 | reverse complement strand
CTCGGGTATCAGTCACTGGTCAAGCTTTATCTTACCCATTGTCTGCGGCAGCTTGGGCGGCATCGCCATCAACGCCCGCCAGAGCCGCAGTGCCATGTTGGAAGTTATCCGTGCTGACTTTGTCACCACCGCCCGTGCCAAGGGCCAGCGTGAGAAGGTCGTGGTCCGCAGACATATGCTCCCCAACGCCATGATGCCGATCATCACCGGCGTGGGCGGCGGTCTGGCCCACGTGGTTGCCGGTTCCGCTGTTATGGAGCAGGTGTTCTCCATCCCCGGCATCGGCCAGTACATGCTTTCCGGTGTGAACCAGCGTGACCGCCCGGTCGTCTGCGGCTGCGTGGTCTTCTTTGCCGGCTTTACCGGCGTGGCCATTCTGATTATGGACCTGTGCTATGCATTCCTGGATCCCCGCATCAAGGCACAGTACGCAAGCGGAAAGAAGGTGAGATAATGGCAGTGAAGATGAAAGAAAAGCCTGAAACCGTGAGCACCCGCAAGTCTTCCATGTTTTTGGAGTTCTTCGGACGTCTGGTCAAGAGCTGGAGTGCAAAAATCGGCCTGTTTCTGATGCTGTTCATCGTTCTGGCCTGTGTGGTCGGCCCTTATCTGACCGGCTATGACCTGAACTGGCAGGACCAGTCTCTGATGCGTGCCGGCCCCTCCTGGGACCACATCCTCGGTTGTGACACTCTGGGCCGTGACATGCTGACCCGTCTGCTCTACGGCGGCCGTTACTCCCTGCTGATGGGTATTCTGTCTGCCGTTTTGGGCTCCATCCTCGGTATTGCCGTGGGTCTGGTTGCCGGCTATTTCGGCGGCATTACCGAGACCATTATCATGCGCTTTATGGACGTCTGGTCCTCGCTGCCCGGTATGCTGCTCTGTATTCTGGTTTCGGCGGCCATGGGCAACGGATTTGGCGCAACGGTACTGGCGCTGACCATCGGCTCCATTCCCGGTGTTGCCCGTATGACCCGCGGACAGGTGCTGGCCGAACGCAGCCGCGAGTATATTGAAGCGGCCGAGTCCATCAACTGTACCCGTCTGAGCATCATGTTCAAGCACCTGCTTCCCAACGTGGTTCAGCCCACCATTGTCATCACCACCATGAGCGTGGGCAGCACCATCAACATGGCTGCATCCCTGTCTTACATCGGTCTGGGCATTCAGCCGCCCTCTCCCGAGTGGGGCGCCATGCTGTCCGACGGCAAGGGCTACATCCTGTCCGATCCCCACCTGATCGCGGTTCCCGGCATCGCCATCGCACTGACCGTTCTGGCAATCAACCTGCTGGGCGACGGTCTGCGTGACGCGCTGGATCCCAAGCTGCGCGGTTAAGGAGGTAACGAGATGTCTAATTTTCTTGAAGTGAAAGACCTTGTGGTCGAATATTCTCAGAACAAAAAGACCGTGCACGCCGTCAACGGAGTCTCTCTGACACTGGAAAAGGGCAAGACCCTGGGTCTGGTGGGCGAGACCGGTGCCGGTAAGACCACCATCGCAAAGGCCATTATGCGCATCCTGCCCGATGTGGCTGCCCACATCACCGGCGGCGAGATTTACCTGAACGGGGAGAATCTGCTGGAAAAGTCCGAGGATGAGATGTATGATATTCGTGGTTCCAAGATCGCCATGATCTTCCAGGATCCCATGACCGCCCTGAACCCCCTGATGACGGTGGGCGATCAGATTTCCGAAGTTCTGATGCTGCACAATACGCAGGACAAGAAAGAGGCCATGAAACTGGCCGGCGATATGCTGGAAATGGTGGGTATCCCCCGTGAGCGCTACATTGAGTATCCTCACCAGTTCTCCGGCGGCATGAAGCAGCGCGTGGTCATCGCTATGGCGTTGGCCTGCGACCCCGAACTGCTGCTGGCTGATGAGCCCACCACCGCGCTGGATGTGACCATTCAGGCGCAGGTGTTGGATATGATCCGCGATTTGCGCGACAAACTGCAGACCTCTATGATCCTGATCACCCACGATCTGGGTGTTGTGGCCGAAACCTGCGACAGTGTGGCTGTGGTCTATGCCGGTCAGATCGTTGAATCGGGCTCCAAGTTCGACATGTTTACCAAACCCACCCATCCCTATACGCTGGGTCTGTTTGGTTCTCTGCCCAGTATGGCCGTGGGCGAAAAGCGCCTGCACTCCATCGAGGGTCTGCCCCCCGATCCCACCAACCTGCCCGAGGGATGCTCTTTCTGGCCCCGTTGTCCCCACGCCACCGAAGCCTGCAAGGGTGTTATCCCCAATCGGGAAATTTCTCCCGGCCATTTTGTGAGATGTATCAAGGAGGATGAGTGATATGGCTGATACTCCGTTGATCGAAGTAAGAAACCTCAAAAAGTATTTCCGCGTCGCGGCCGGTCAGAACCATGCTGTTGACGACGTCAGCTTTACCATCAACCGTGGTGAGACACTGGGCGTGGTCGGTGAGTCCGGCTGCGGCAAGTCCACACTGGGCCGCACCATCATCCGCTTGTTGGAAGCCACCGGCGGTCAGGTGCTGCTTAACGGTGAGGATATCACCCATGTTTCGGGCAAAAAGCTGCGCAGCGCCCGCGAAAAGCTGCAGATCGTGTTTCAGGATCCCTATTCCTCGCTGAACCCCCGTCTGCGCATTGAGTCCACCATCATGGAGCCGCTGGAGCGTTCCGGCCGCTTCAAGAACAAAGCCGACATGAAGGCCGAAGCCAACCGCCTGATGGAACTGGTGGGCATCGACGAGCGTCTGCGCCAGAGCTATCCCCATGAGTTGGACGGCGGCCGCCGTCAGCGTGTGGGTATTGCCCGTGCTCTGGCATTGAACCCCGAGTTCATCGTCTGCGACGAGCCGGTTTCCGCGCTGGACGTCTCCATTCAGGCTCAGGTTCTCAACCTGCTGATGGACCTGCAGGAGCAGATGGGCATGGCCTACATGTTCGTTACCCACGATTTGTCGGTGGTGCGCCACATTGCCAACAATATTCTGGTTATGTATCTGGGTCAGGCAGTGGAAAAGGCTCCCACCGAGGAGCTGTTTGAACTGTCCCTGCACCCCTACACCAAGGCTCTGCTGTCCGCCATCCCCAGCGTGGATATTTTTAAACCCATGCAGCGTATTCAGCTGAAGGGTGAAATTACCTCTCCCATCAACCCCAAGCCCGGCTGCCGATTTGCCGCCCGCTGCCCCTACGCAACCGAAGCCTGCGAACAGCCTCAGGTGCTGGAAGAGGTTCTGCCCAACCATTTCGTGCAGTGCTGCCGCTGCAAGGAAATCAATGGCCTGTAATTTCGGCATAGAAAGGAAGTATGACAGTGAATTATCCTGTTAAATCCGTTTACACTCGGGTAGGCATGTGGATCAACGGCGCTCTGTATGCTCCTGAGAATGATGCCGACTGCAAACCTGTTGCGGTACTGGCCATGCATTCCGATGCCGATTATCTGAATTTTCCTGCCGGCAGAGCACTGGCCGGACACGGTTACCGCACCCTGTGCGCCAATCCCAGTCGCCCCAGTGAAAGCCTGGACAAAAAGCTGCTGGACGTCAAGGCTTGCGTGGAGTATCTTCGGAGCCTCCCCGGTGTGGAAAAGGTGGTTCTGCTGGGCCACAGTGGCGGCGCAACCCTGATGAGCTGCTATCAGGCGGTGGCCGAAAACGGCGCGGCCTGCTTCCAGGATGAGAAGAAGATCGTTCCCATCAGCGATGTGGGCGAACTGCCTGCCGCTGACGCGGTGTTCCTGCTGGACTCCAACTGGGGCAACGGCGTCATGACCCTGCTCAGTCTGGACCCTGCTGTCAAGTGCGACAACAGCGGTACCGATCTGGATCCCGCCTATAATCTGGCCAACCCCGAGGTGGGTTACGCTCCTGACGGAGCGCACTACACCGACGCGTTTATCGCCGCCTACCACAAGGCGCAGGGCGAGCGCAACAACCGCCTGATCGATGCCGCTTTGGAGCGCCTGAATGCGCTCAAGAGCGGAAAGGGTACTTACCGCGACGACGAACCCTGGGTCATTGCCGGCGCCAGCCAGATGGCACCCAACAACCGGATGTTCCCCCAGGATGTGCGTCTGCTCAGCCACACCAAGGGCGAGTGGCCCTTGATCCATGCTGACGGCAGCATCACGGTGGGTGTAATCCCCAGTCTGCGCAAGCCCCGTGAGGCAAAGCCCTTCACCGGCATGTACGGCATGGGTGCCATGAACACCACCGTCAAGGCCTATCTGGCCTCGCAGGTCATTCGCAGCACGGCTGACTACGGCTATGACGAAACCCACATCTACGGTGTCGACTGGGACTCCAGTTACTGCTGTACTCCGGGCAACATGCGGTTGGTCCATGCTCCGCTGCTGTTGGTGGGTCTGACTGCCGGCTATGAATTTTTGGCATCCGAGTGCATCTATGAGATGGCCGCTTCCGAAGACAAGACACTGGCCTTTGTGGAAGGTGCCACCCATATGCTTTTCCCTGCCAAAGAGTGTGAAGAATTCCCCGGCCAGTTCGGTGATACCATTCAGACTACCTTTGATTTTGTGGCCAAATGGCTCGGTGAGCATTTCTGATTCTGAAATGAAAAGGCCCCGGAGCATACGCTCCGGGGCCATCTGTTCCATACCGTGTTATCAATTGATGTTATTCAGCAGCATGTCGTAAATTCCTTCGGTTCCGCTGTTGCTGTTGTAATTAAAGATGACCTGTCTGCCGTCGGTCAGAGAGATCACAACCGCATTGCTGGCCCGGGTGGTGGCAAACAGAGTGTACGATGTTCCGTCTGCGTTGGTTACATCGCCCACGCGGAAGGGGCCAAACTCGTGTCCGCCATAGGGCTCCCAGTCGGAAACCTCAATTAACTCGGCCGCCGTCATATCGGTGTAGGCAACCTCGTACCGGAACGCATCAATTCCGGAAAAGGACATGGTGTCCGCTCCCATATCCAACTGCATGGTGTTTCCGCCGCTGGAAAAAACCTGAATCAAAGTAATGATCAAAACGATCGCAACAACAAAAATCGAACTCTTTTTTATTGACATGGAATTCCCTCGCGATACAATATGTATTGTGTTTATCATAACGCTTTGTCAGCGGGAAAGTCAAGGATACAACCTATGAACAAACGCAGAGCAAATCAAAATCTTCGCCGCAAGGCCGATTTGGATAAGGGTCTTCTGAATCGACCCTGGCACAGCAAGGCCTATCACCGTCATTTTGAGGGGTATACCGAGGTGGAGACTGTCAACCCCAAGGGGAAGGTGGTTATCCAACGCATTTACACCGGCGATTATTACCGGCTGGACCTGCCCCGAAAAAAGCGAGTGGGTCTGCGCATTGTTTATGCGCTCCTGTGGCTGGCTGCCTGCGCGCTGTTCGGTTTTGCCGCGTCCCGGCCTATCGGAGCCAACATGACGTGGTATCTTGCCATCGTACAGATGCTGACGGTTTGCGCGCTGGCCGGGCTTCTGTTCAGTCTGATTTCTCATTGTACCGCGCCCCGGGACATGACGGTGGGTGATTGGAAAAGCGCCAGCGTCAATCTGAAGCGCCGGGCTGTTTATGCCGCCCTGTTTCTGGAACTGAACGCCTTTGCGACCGGAGTGTATCTCCTGCTCAAGGGGGACCGCTGGGGCACCCATCTGTTGGTGATTGTGCTCTATGTCCTGTCCGGACTCTTGCTGGTGGTCATGAACCGGTTGGAGGATAACGCACCTTATTTAACTATTCCCAGCACCCAGTCGGCTCCGCCGGAAGGTTCCTATATTGATGCATGACACGGCCGCCGCTGCAGCGCAGCGGCGGTTTTTGCTGTGCCGAACAATTATTTCCGTTTTTGCATAATTGATTTCCGAAAAACCTGTAAAGAAAGTCCAGTTTGGTGCAATCCTTGCCCCATGCTTCTTTGTGATTTCTTTGAAAAAGGACTGTTTTACCGGGCGTTGCTGCTTTGTTAAAAACAAAACTCAATTATACAAAAAGAGAAACTTGTTCTTGCGTGTAATATACATGTGCGGTATAATATGGTAAATTCATATCGAAAGGATGTCGCATGATGTCTTGTTCCTATACCTATCCCAATATCTCCATGTGGGAGGACGCCACATGGGCCGACCGACAGGCGCCCATCCAGCCGCTGGTCAACGATTTGTGCAAATACATGTTTGAGTCGGTTCGCCCCGGTGCCACGCTGGGGTTGTATGCCGGCCGCACCGACGGCAGTTATAACACCAAAAGCAATGTGCGTATTTACCCCGATGTGGTGGACGCGCTGGAACAGAAGGGGTTGACCTGCCATGTGACCAGCATGGGTTTTATGGCGTGGATCGCACTGATTCCAAAGGACGCCGCCTCCGATACCCCTGTGGTGGTGCGCTACCACAGTGTGGACATGAAGGATGAAAACTGGGCCATGGATACGCTGGCCTATTACAGTGAACACAACGAGAAGGCGGCTGCCGATCGCTTCGCGCTGGTTTATCTGGTGACCAACGCACCCTTCGGCAGCGGTATTTTCACCGACATTCTGATGGAGGTCGCCGCCCTGTGGCGGTTGGACCTGAAGCCGATCTATATGGACCTGACCGGTTTACCCGAAGATAAATTTCCCGGCGGTGAGGCGTTCTGCGGTCTGCGTGTGCAGAACATTGACGATCAATGGCAGGCCTTTGTGGGCCACCAGTATATCTGCGGTACGCTGAACAAAAACAACCCGGAATTTGACCTGTCCCGTCTGATCCATTCGCCCCTTGGCAAAGCCATGGCGGACGGAATGCGCATGGAGTACGATTTCCGTCGCTGGGATGACCCGGCGCTGCTGGCCCAGCTGGCCGAAAAGGGCGTGAAGCTGGAAGGCCATTGGCACAAGGGAGAGCGGTACCTGACCGCGGTCCCCATGGGCAACGAAAAAAAGATTCCTCTGTTCATTTGCATGAAGGAAGTGCGCCCCTGCAACGAGTTCCACGCACTGACCGGACTGCAGTTCTATTCCGGCCATCTGGATCTGGTGGGGGTAGGGGAGTGCATGCTGCTGTTTTTTGCCATGGAGTCCCCCGATGACAATGAATTGCTGACCGAGATCATGGATCAGGTCGTTGCCCAATACCCTGTGGATACCGCCCGGATTTACATCACCGGCCAGAGCCACAACGGCTATCTGGCGCTGGAATATGCCTGCCGCCACATTGATCGCATCACTGCCGTGGCTACCCTGAATGACCGACACGGCATTGCATCCCCCAACTATGCTATGGAATCGGTGCCTGTCACCGATGAGATGGTGGAGCGTTTCCGTGCCCATGAATTGCCGCTGATCAACATCTGCGGACAAATTGAAAATGTATTCCCCCACACCACGCCCGGTACCAAGGGATACGAAAATGCCATTCACGCCTTCCGCCGCCGCCTGTATGCCTTCCGCTGTCCCGACCGCAGTGTGGAGGAAGTGGAAGCCGCGCTGCAGAGTGACGATCTGGCCCAGCGGCGCAACGGTGTCCCTGCCGACCGCACCGAGGTGCGTTACTCGATGGGGCATGAGGTGTACGTTGCCGATGTGCGCAACGATGACGGAAACTGGCAGCTGCGTTTTGTCAGCATTGAAAACCTGCCTCATATGATCACGCCGCAGATGGCCGAGCTGAGCTGGGAGTTCCTGCGCCGCTTTGCCCGCCAGCCGGACGGAACCATTCAGGAACTGACTCGTACTTAAGTTGCAGAGAAGGAGTGCGTACTATGAAGATGATTATCCGCGCCGACGACGTCGGCTTTACCGATGTATGCAACATCGGCACATTCGAAACCTTTGACAAGGGTCTTTCCACCGCAGCCGATGTTATGCTGGAATCCCCCGGTACGGTGGATGCACTGAAACGCCTGAGAAATTACCCCTGGATCAGTGTGGGCTGGCATGCTCATATGTGGTGCAGTCCGGTTCTGGACGCATCCAAGGTCCCCTCTCTGGTGGAGCACGGCGGCGAATTTGACGGCCGTTTCCGCACAGACCTGCGTCAGGCCGAAGACATCAATTTTGATGAGGCCGTGGCCGAGCTGACCGCCCAGCTGGAACGCTGTAAGGACGTTCTGGGACGCTATCCCGACTCGGGCGCGGCCATCCACGGAAAGGGCGTCTGGGCCACCGCATTGGAACAGGTACAGCGGGAGCGCAACATTCCCATCCGCTTTGCCAGCCGTCTCCCCAGTCACCCCAAAAATGCCGAGCGCATTCTGGCCGGCCGGGAGCGGGGAGAAGAGTGGGCATTCCTGTACAATCCCAAAGGGATGCTGGCCGGAAGTGCTGACCCCGAATGGCTGGACCGGAACATCACAGTGCTGGACGGCGGCTTGGCCTACATCGACCTGCTGACCGACAGCATTACCGACATTGAAACCAATTACGACCCGGTCCTGTTCTACACCGAGGACCGCGCCGGTATTCTGCAGATGCCCGCTGATTCCATTGTGCAGCAGGCATGGCACCCCGGCTGGGTGGACTACTTTGTTTACCGTCTGGGCGAGCGCTTCAATCGACCCAGAGCCAGACAGTTCACGGTGGCCCGTTGTCAGGATGTGTCCGCCCTGTGCGATCCGCGCCTGTTCAACTGGATCCGCGAGAATAAAATCGAGCTGATTAACACCCGGGATGCTCTGTACGGCACCAACGAATATCAGGAACATCTGCGCGACATCGGAAGCGATTTGTGCATGCTGTAAGGGAGGATTCTCCATGATTAATTTGAAAAGCGCTCCGTTTTTTCTGAATGACGAGCAGGTTGCGTGGGTGCAGTCTACCCGTGACAGTCTGTCCGCCAAAGAAAAAATCGGTCAGCTGTTCTGTGTGATGGGCAACGGCTATGCCCCGGAAAAGCTGAAGGATATGGTGGCCGCCGGCAAGGTGGGCGGAATTCTGTACCGCCCCGTCCTGTCCTGCGAGGAAATCAGGGCGGCTTTTGCGCCGCTGGATGCCGTCGCAAAGGTCCCCCTGCTCAAGGCCTCCAATCTGGAGGAGGGCGGCTCGGGCGGCACAAATGACGGCACGTTGTTTGGCTGGCCCATGCTGACCGCCGCCACCGACGATCCGCAGGTTGCTGAAAAATTCGGCAAGGTCTGCGGTGTGGAAGGTGCCCGGGCGGGCATCAACTGGACTTTCTCGCCCGTGTGCGACATCGATGTCAATTACATGAATCCCATCACCAATGTGCGCACCTTCGGTTCGGACCCCCGGCGCGTGAAGGAGATGACCGAGCGTTACGTCAAGGCCATTCAGGCCTGCGGCGTGGCCGCCTGCGCCAAACATTTCCCCGGTGACGGCGTGGACTACCGAGATCAGCATCTGCATCCTACTTATAACACGCTGAGTGCGCAGGACTGGTATGATACCTTTGGCGCCGTGTATGAGAACCTGATCGCCAACGGCCTGACCAGCGTGATGGTGGGCCATATCGCCCAGCCCAACGTGGCCAAGGACTGTAATCCCGATCTGACTTTTGAGGAGACCATGATGCCGGCCTCTCTGAGCCGTACCCTGCTGACCGATGTGCTGCGCGGCAAGTACGGTTTTAACGGCGTTATCACCTCGGATGCCATCATCATGTCCGGCTTTACCATGGCCATGGAGCGTGCAAAGGCCATCCCCACCGCCATTATGGCCGGCTGCGACATGCTGGTGTTCAGCACCGATTTTGAAGAGGACTACGGCTATCTCTGTGCCGCGTTGGAAAGCGGCCTTCTGACCGTGGAGCGTCTGGACGAGGCAGTCACCCGAATCCTTGCGCTGAAGGCGGCCTATTGCCGCCAGGTCAGCAACGGGGATGTTCCTTCCACCCAGTGGCATGAAGAGGCAGCCGATAAGGCCATCACGCTGGTCAAGCAGACCCAGGCCGACAAGCTGCCCATGACGCCCCAGCGGTACCCGAACATCCGATTGGTCACCCTCGGCAAGGACAAGATTCTCCACGGTTCGGTCACCGAAATTTCCAAGCGCATTTTGGAGGAAAACGGATTCTGCGTGGAAGTTTACGATCCGTTCCAAGATAACCTTCACGGCACGGCTGACCTGCCTGCCGACCGTCTGACGCTGTACATGGCCAACTGCGAGCACGCCAGTAACCAGACCGTGGTACGCATCAACTGGTGCCCCAAGCACGCCATCGATGCTCCCCGCCACCTGAAGGAGGAGGTCTGCGTCTTTGTTTCGCTGTCCAATCCCTATCATCTGCAGGATGTTCCGCTGATTCGCACCTATGTGAACGCGTACACCGCAACCGAGACCACCATCCGCCTTGCCATTGAAAAACTGATGGGCAAGAGTGAGTTCAAGGGGGTCAGTCCGGTAGATGCGTTCTGCGGACTGCCTGACACCCGGCTGTAATACCGCAATCAAACCCATCCCAAGGAGGTTGTAACGATGGAAGATACCAAACTGGGCGGCGCCGTCTGGGAGGCCCCCAAAACCATATGGAACGCCATGTTCCTGAGCATTTTCTTTGCCAATATGGCGTTGAACCTTGGACAGCAGATGAGTAACTCTCTGCTCTCTCTGTACGCTGACTCCCTTGGAGCGCCTTCCGATCAGATCGGTCAGCTGATGAGCATGTTTGCCGTCACCGCTCTGATTTTCCGCTTTGTGGCCGGTCCTGCCATGAACGCATTTAATCGCAAGCGGCTGGTTGGAATGGCCATGAGTGTCATGGCTGTGGCTTATCTGGGTTTCAGTTTTGCTCCCAGAATCGCCCCGGTTATCGGCGTGGAGACCGTTACGGTTCTGAAGTGTTTCCGTCTGATTCAGGGCGTGGGCAATGCCTTTGGCAATGCCTGTTGTCTGACTATCGTGGCGGACACCTTGCCCAAGGAGAAATTCACCACCGGTATGGGCTACTATTCGGTGGCACAAGTTGTTTCCCAAGCGATTGGTCCCACCGTGGGTATTTTCCTGCGTGATCTGCTCGGTTACAACAATGCCTATATTGTGATTTTCTGTGTCATGTGTGTGGCGATTTTTACATCCACCCGCGTGAAGCTGGCACCCAGAAAGCTGATTCCCTTCAACCTGAAGCTGAACAACATGGTTGCCAAGGAGGCGCTGATTCCCGCGTCCATTACCTTCCTTGTTGCTATGGGCTTTACCTCCATCAATGCCTTTATGCTGGTGTACGCCGAAAAGCGCGGCATTCTCCACGGCAGTCTGTTCTTTACCATCTATGCCGTGACGCTGATTGCTACCCGTCCCATCATCGGCCGTCTGACCGACCGATTCGGTTTTGTCAAAGTCGCCATTCCGTCGGTGTTCATGACCGCCTGTTCGCTGGTTTTGATCGGCTTCTCTACCAACACTTGGATGCTTTTGCTGGCTGCCTTTATCAATGCATTCGGTTACGGTGCCGTGCAGCCCATGCTCCAGAGTCTTTGTATGAAGTCGGTGCCCAACGAGCGCCGTGGAAGCGCCTCCGGCACAAACTACATCGGTATGGACTCGGCCACCATCATTGGCCCCTATGTCTGCGGCGTGGTGGCAAAGGTCTTTGGTTATACCCCCATCATGTGGCTGGTTATGGCCATTCCCATTCTTGCCGGTATGATCGCGGTCTTTGTGCTGCGCAAGCCTATCCGGCGTATTGAGCAGAATTTCCAGAAGTGAGGTGTGCATCATGAGAGATCCCTGCTGGAACCAACCCGATCTGCGTGATTTTCACGGCTATCTGTATACCGTCAACAACGGCGGCATGGACGTGGAGGGCTTTATCGATTCCGAGTACGGCAAAGAGACGGCTCGCCGCCTTGAAATCCGCAGCCGCATCAAGTACGACCACGAGGAGGCAAAGAAATATTACGCCTCGGTGGGTTTGAAGAAGGAATATTTTGATTGGGACGACTTTTATGACCGCTGGACTTTGCTGACTCCCATGGATATGGAGCCGGGCAAGAAGTACCCCCTTGTGTTCTGGCTCCATGGCGGCGGAAACTCCATTGAGGCCGAGGAAAATATGACCGGCTTCACCGACATTGCCGCCCGGGAGGGGTTCATGCTGGCCTGCCCGCAGAACTCCAGCCCCGACAAGGTGCTGCAGATCATGGAGCGTGTTGCAGAAATGTATCCGCTGGATCGCAGCCGCGTGTATCTGTCCGGTTTCTCTCAGGGTGGTGCCCAGAGTCACGGCGCATACTTCCGCAATCCCGAACTGTTTGCCGCCTGCGTCACCACCGGCAACGATATCTGGCGTCCGTGGGACAACTTCCAGGTGGACTACACCCCGGAAGAAATCGAAAACACCCGCCGCCTGCGTGTTCCCCTGATGCAGATGTGCGGGCAGATGGAGCCCTTCCCCTATGCTCCCCTGAACCACTGGTCCCCTCGCCGTCCGCCCAGGCAGAAGCCTTGGGGCCGTCCCGATCCCTTTGACCACCCCGGCCGAAACGACGATCTGGACCCCACGCGGATCCACGATCTGAGCAAGGGCAAGTTCGACCCGGTTTTCGGCGATGCCAACGAGCATAAGTGGCGCATGGCAATTCAGTATGAACCGGCCGAAGGAGAGGACCCCACCGACTTTGGAATGAAGCGGGTCAATTTCCGCATGAATCTGTTGGACTGCGAGCCCCGTGATGTGGAGACCTGCCGCGGCTTCCTTGCCGAAACGCAGGACTCGGTCCATCGGGTCACCGGTATTTACGGCGATTATGAAGCGGTGGAATATTACTACGGTTACCGTCACTACACCGTGGGTATCAACGACCGGCAGGGACACGAAGTGTACCGTTTTGTCTGCGTCCAGAACTGTCCCCACTGGCCCCAGATCACCATGGGTGAATTGGGATGGAAGTTTATGAAACGCTTCTCCCGCGACACCGAGACCGGTGCGCTGATCATTGAGGAGGAATAATTATGTCCGGAAGCTCCGACGAGTTGACCCGAAGCTACATTGACAGCTTCGCCATTTGCTGGCAGCACATTGGCGGCGGCGTAGCCACCACCGAGACCGAGTTTTTTGGACACAAACTGGCGACCCCCATCATGTCGGGCGGAATGGCCCATTACCATCGCTTGCGCGAGGGCGGAGCGGTGGAATACGCCCAAGGTGTGAAAGAGGCCGGCTCGGTTATGTGGACCGGTTTCTGCCCCGACGAGGAAATGGAGCAGATTATCGCCGTGGGTGCCCCTGCGGTGCGTATCATCAAGCCCTTTGCGGATGAAAAGCTGGTACTCAGCCACATCGAACACGATGCCAAGGCCGGTGCCGCCGCATTTTCCATGGATGTTGACCATGTCTTTGACCGAAAAGGACGCCTCGGTGAGTTCTTTGGCCATTCCTATGCGCCCCAGACGGTGGAATCCCTGAAATTGTACGCCCACGCCACCGATTTGCCCTTTGTGGTCAAGGGTGTGCTGAGCGTAGAGGATGCCTGCCGCTGTGCCGAAGCCGGTGTGCAAGGTATTCTGCTGAGCCACCATCAGAATATGTTCCCCTGGTCGGTTCCTCCGCTGGCGGTTCTGCCCGAGATCCGTAAAGCTGTGGGCAAGGATCTGCTGATCATTGCCGACTGCGGTATCGAAACCGGCTACGACGCATTTAAGGCACTGGCGCTGGGTGCCGATGCCGTGTGCATCGCCCGCCCCCTTCGTCCTCTGTTTACCGAGGGCGGTGCCGACGCGGTGCGGGACAAGTTGGTCGGTATGACCGATGAGCTGCGCCTGTGCCTGTCCAAGACGGGCAGCTGCGATATTCGCCACATCGGTTCGAATGTGCTAAAAAAGCTGTATTAACAAAAAACCGAATGAAACACCGCCCGTTCCCAAAGGGAGCGGGCGGTGTTCCAGAGTGTCAAAAAACCTCGTAGAGTTTCGCCGCCGCAGCGGCGAAATAAGATGAAATCCATTTTCTCCGGCGACATGTGCGTCGGGGAA
>RHMF01002567.1_pt1 | contig 13898 bp, 13 predicted proteins | sample 5365151 | NCBI WGS metagenome assembly RHMF01 (sample SAMN10266501, study PRJNA497801) | feces metagenome | isolation source: feces | host: Bos taurus | place: China: Prairie of Fairy Mountain | collected 2017-08-14 | reverse complement strand
AAAGCAATGAGAAAAGCACATACCAGGATGAGATTCTTCGCTCGATACTGTATGCCTTGATTCTGGAAATTACTGGAGAATATGACGCACAGTATAATCTTGATGCCGGTGCAGAAATCAAATCTCACGACCTGTCAGACAAGTTCTTTCAGTTGCTGGCCGTCTATTACAAGGAAAACAGGACTGTACAGTTCTATGCAGACAAACTTAACATCACATCGAAGTATCTTACCACTGCGATAAAGAAGACAACCGGGCGACCGGTCCTTGAGTGGCTTCACGAGGCGGTACTTATCGAAGCGAAGATGCTTCTCAAGACCACAGACCTGACTGTCCAGGAGATCTCCGACAGGCTCAATTTCTCCAGTCCTTCCGCCTTTGTCCAGTTCTTCAAGAAACATACGGGAACTACGCCGAAGAAGATTTGAGGTTCTATTTTTGCAATCCATATTCAGCCTTACTTTATTGCTTTATTTTCACGAAGTCTTTCACGTATAGCCTGAGGTCAGTTCTGATATTTCTTTGCGTATCATCCATATTTTTACATTTTCATTTTAAAACCTTTTGATTCCCTCTGTTGCTGAGCTTGGAACATTCTTTCTTTTGTCTCTTGTAGTGCAGCAACCTTATATGCGGGTCTTTGCCCTGTAAAGCCCTCCCATTTATTCAAAAGACTAACAAGTATTTCGGGTCTGAAGAGCTCAGATGCATAAAACTTCTCTCCCTTGTGAATGAACTTAAGATCAGCAACGCCACCATTGGAGTGAAAGACCGGATCGCAGCTAAAATTGCGGGCAAACAGATTATAATCTAACGACAGTCTATCTTTTGAACGACTGAAGATTTCGTATAGTCTAAAACCCAAATCGTCCACTCCCTCTCGATGTGCATCCGCCACCTCGTCCACAAATCTTCCTCCCATCATCAGCTCGCCCATACCCCCGAAAATTTCCTTAGAGGCACCAGAAGTGTTTTCCAGTATTCTTCTAAGAGCACTGATTTCAGATTTAAGATTTTCTTTCTCATCCTTTATCGCGATGTATGACTTCAGCGTATCATCCTTGGCCATCTTCAAGCCCTCCTGCTTCACTTTCAGCCGTTCTATATCCGTCTTTATTCTCTTAGCCTGTGTCCTCAGATTTCTAAGCTGAATGATGGATGCACGTTGCTGTGCCTCTGTAATTATACTTCCCAATAAAGCAAGAATTATAGCTGGTGCGGGATTGACGGCTGCAATCAACAGACTGAATAGCTTGATACACATCTTGCTGGTTTTGGCATTGCTAATCTCGGACTGTAGTCTATTAATCTCCGCATATACGGCTTTCAGACGGTTATATCTTTCCGATATTTTATCAGAGCAGACGCCATAACCTTCTTTTGCGATGCAGTATACCTGGAACGCCGAATTGCACGACTCCTTGACAGATTCCAACAGTGGACGATAATAGCTGTGATACGTATTCCAAAAGGCGTTCATATTCCGTTTCTCAGCAGGTTCCGTCTGCATCTGACGAAGATATTCCCTCTGTATTTCAGGAACATGAGCCTCATTGGCCATGCTTTCCACAAGTCGGATTACATTCTCACTGACTTCCTGCACGGTATCCTTGAACACCTCACTTATCAATGCCTCACGCTGCTCAATACTGCCATGCTTCATAGTATTGAAATAATCATAGCTCTGATCCGGCGACCGGTCAAAGCCCATCGCATTGTCAAAAATCTTTTCGCATGAACGGTAGAATGAGTCCCTATCAAAACCACGCTTAATCACACCAGTACTTCCTCCGCGATGATTGGTCATCGGGGAAAGTTTGAAACGGTTTGTCGCATCCTTTCTGCTCACGATGACATGAACATGCAGGCCAGGAGTAAAACCGCTTCTGTATTCATGCATGGTATAATAATATTTCAAGTCAGTATGAGAATTCACCCCGTCACAATGGAAGTTCTTGGCATATTGGTCCATTGTTCTCTCAACAACGCGATGCACACTGGCAAGAACTTCCTCCCTTGATCCTCCCATAGACTTTATCTCGTCTTCCGAAAATGAAAGAATGACAGAGTAGAACTTTGCATCTTCTCGATGGAGTTGAGTAGTATTCATGTCCAAGGACTGGACTAGAGCCTTCCTTTCTATTGGTCTGCCATAGGAATCAAAGAACGGTATCTGCTGATCTGCCATCCCAGCTTCAGCCTTCTCTATGTTCTCATGCTCAAGATAAGTGGCATAGCCGCCACAACTCCCGGAGTTATGGCCGCCAGCTATGCCTTGGCTTTGTATCTTCACGTTCATTATTGTAGTCCTTTAAGAGTTGTCAGTAACTGAGAGAAGACGTTCTTTATCTGGACCATGTCGTTCTGCATAGGTGTAAGGATTTCCTGCTCCTGCTTTCTGATGAAGGAGATCAGTTTGCTAACGTCATTCCTATTAGAGAGGTGGTCAAGGCTCAGAGCAATGAAAGCAATGATTTCGTCTTCACTCATATCTTCAAGACGGAGCTTGTCCTTCTGCTTCTTCTTGAGTTTTGCTCTTCGTATGTGCTCTTTCACCAGATATGTAACGAACTCACTTTGGGTCATTCCAAACTTCGGGGCCTCATCTTTTATCAAGCCACGTGTCTTGACAGTGACGCTTATCGTAGTTAATTTTTCCTTTTTCATCGTTATGAAATTTTAATAATTGACCGTTTTAATCGGTAATACCATTTCTAAGGTAGCGCAGCGCTGTTTTTAGTCCCCGGAGGGCAAGAGAAGAATGGTACTTTGTGCCATTCCCTCTTGCTCCTCTTAAAGAGGACTTTAACCGATCCTTCAAGTAGGTTCCACATTGTGTCATCATTTCTTTGAACGATAGCTCGGATAATCAAAGCATATTCTTGTATATGTCTCTTCCATCCTGTCTATCATTCTTTCTCCGTAGCGGTCCTTGATATCCTGCAGATTCAAGTTGGTCGTAATGACTGTCGGAGCCCTATGGTTGTATCTGTTGTACAGGATCTGCTGAATCGGAGTATAGTCCACTCCGTAGATACAGCACCTCTCGGGCTCGCAACCGAGATCATCAATCGAAAGGACAGGGACGCTGGAATAGGCACGTATGCTTTCTCTTCCTTCATCGGTTCTAAATTCCGAGTAGATTTCGTGAGCCGCAACAAGCTTCATATCCAAGCTTAACGATCTGGTCACTCTGATCATCTGATTGATGCTCTTCATCAGCAGGGTCTTACCTGTGCCAGGTCTTCCGTAGAGCAGCAGACCGTCGTTATCATTATCCAGGATCCAATCTGCCGCTTTCTCCATCGCCGCGCCAATGTTATCATCATATATGAATGTCTGATTTATGGACTTCAACTCGCATTCGAAGTAAGTCTTCATCCCTTTAACCAATCCTTCAACTGACATTGATGCGAGAGGTGCGGTCAACTTGAACGGTCTAGTCTCCTTCGTAGCTTGAAGGTAGTTCAATAGAACTGTTTCTAACTTTTCCATGGGAACTTTTATTTCTATAATTATTACTAGAATTATTACTTTCATTATAGTGTGAGATTTCCTCACATACCGAGTAAGGTTTTCTTACATCCTGCTGTGAGGTTTTCTTACAGACAGTGTAATCTTTTCTCACAGGTTCCTGTAAGATTTTCTCACACTCCTGCAAGGTTTTCTTGGAGAGAGATCCCTTAAAAGCCTTGAGCATGTCGGGGTCACGGCATGTCGGAGGGCTAAGCATACGGGCTACGGTCGTGATGTCTGCAGTATAGTCAACAGTCAATAGCCCTTCATGTCTTTCCCCTTTGTGAATCAGGCCTTTTTTGACCAGCTTCCTAATGGTCACACACACATGTTCGCGTGAGTATCCGAAGCACCTGGCAAGTGATTCTTCACTCTCAAACATAGTGTGGCCACAGCGGGTGTAGGAAAAGACCAGCGCAAAGACGCCCAAAGAAGTCCCCTTCAGGCCAAGTCCTCCGGCCAGCATCCACTGATAAACCTTGTAGTTATCCATAACTAGTGTTTCCCCATCAGTTTATCGATATGTGACCGCCAGTAGAATATCTTCCTGCCGACCTTGACCGGCACAAGATATCCAAGCTTGTCCCACTTCCAGAGAGTCGCGTCGCATACGTCAAGAATCTCGCGAGTTTCCTTCTTAGGAACAAGCACATCTTCCGCAGGAGGTGTCGCCACTGCCTGGGTCTTTAGTTCCGCCATCGCCTTCTCGACGATGGCATCCGCGAATGCCATCATGTCCCTGCTGTCGACCTCGATCTTGAGGTTGGCATCCGGACCGACATTCTGGATGATTGCCATTAAATCCTTCATTTGAATTGTCTTGTTTTAGTGTTCAACTTCGCGAACTTTTCCTGTGGCCACAAAGAAAAAACGCCGTCACCCCAACCGGAATGACGACGCAAATATATAAACGTATTTTACTGAAATTTAGCGAATTACATTTCACATTCCATTCCGGAATGCTTTCGGAATGGTTTCGGAATGAATTCTGAATTTATTTTAATCTACTTTGATTTGAGAGAAGTACTTCCGGGCTACACCTTTCTGTAGTTCTACCAACTTTTCTTTACCAACCAAACGATTGACAGCCTTTAACACTGCGTTATCACTTTTCCACGAATCGTCTGGATAAAATGAATTCAGTATCCTATAGAAAAGAGATAGATTATCGGAAAGAATCATCTTCTTTTCAGTGAGAAAAAGAAATAAGACTGCGATAGTTTGTCCACCATAGTTTCCTTTATTGTCTTCCATATACGAACGGACACCATCATCAATAGCATCAAAATCCATGGCAGGATTGGCTATATCTTCCAACGATAATTCTTTACCGTCTGTAGCAGCCTTGACTATACCAAGTTCCATCATCGCTGCGTCAAGTTTTTCCTGACGCTTCTCTCTCTTGCTCGAAGTCTTCTTTGTACATACGTAGATAACACTCCAGAATATCACAATCAATTGTTTATGGAAGTATGTTGATGTAGCATATCTGACAAAGACCGACAGGATTACCCATAGAGTCCAAAAGCCAACCAATAGGCATAGCCAGACAGAGAATGCTACCATTATAGTTAAAAATATCGGTTCTTCCTTCTGCTCGGTTGATTCCATCTGTTCCTCCATCAGTTCTGATAGCTCTGCCGATGGCTCAGTATCTTGCCCAACCAGCTCCACTTGTTCGACATTGGGAACGGGATGGCCGGAATCCAAGCAGATATCCATAGTGACTTGAATAGGGACCCATACCTGGAGAAAAACATAGATAGGGAAAAAGATGTTAGACAGCAGACGCATATATGTACGTCCATCCGGATCTCCACTTTCCTCATCAAAGGGATGCCTTATCAGATCCCAAACTGTAGTATTTTCGAACGGATATTTCATAATCTTTGCATTAATCTTTTAAACACCCTATCGGAACAACATAAACTCCATCCGCTCTACGATAAGCATATTGTCCACCTGTCAGAATCATCAAGAATGACGGTGCCTTCATTCTCTGGCTGTCGATATCCTCTGAAAGTTCAATCAGATGCTTTGCGGCATCTTCTTCCTCATTCTTGCCAAGCTTCACTTCAACGGCACCCCATCGACCATCACGCAAGGCAACGACCAAGTCGCATTCAAGCTCATTCTTATCCCTGTAATGATACACCTCACCGTCCAATGCCTGAGCATAGACTCTTAGGTCGCGAGCACACAGATCCTCAAATAAGAAGCCGAAAGTCGGAAAATCTTTCAGCAATCCTTGTGGGTTTGTTCCCATCAATGCAGCAGCAATGCTTGGATCGACAAAATGCCGCTTTGGAGCTGTTCTAATTTTTGTCTTTGATCTTAATGCTGGAGACCAAGCCGGCACATCATCCACGATAAATATTCTACGCAATGCTGACAAGTAAACAGCAAAGGTATTTGGCGAGATTGTCTGGTCTGTTGCCCTGACATCTGCCATAATAGTCTCATTAGCAGCCATGGTAGATATATTTCTGGCATACGATTCGAGAAGTTTCCTTACTCTTGTTGTGTTCTTATCCACACCATCTACTCGATGAACATCATAGTTTATAACTTCCTCGATATAGTTACGGGCCACTCTCAAAGCCGCCCTCTCCTTAAGTTTTGTACTCGCAGGCCAACCACCTCGACACGTAGCATAAGCCAAGCCTTCAATTGTCAGATCAGAAATAGCTGCAACATCAGCATCTCCCTCAAATAAGGAAGCAAGACTAACTTTACCATTAGACTCCTTCGATTCCCACAATGACATTGTTCGCATGCGCATTGGAGCAATCCTTCCGACCCCGCTATGCATTCTCTTCTCTTCCTCTTTAAGATTCTCATCGTCGTTCACATCTTTCGGAACAGCAGAACCAGTAAGAATAAACTGTCCGACATCACCCCGCATATCTACGGCATATCTAACGGCATCCCAAAGAACAGGAGCTTCGGCCCACTCGTCGATCAATCGTGGAGTCTCACCCTCCAATAGTAGCGATGGTTTAGTTGCAGCGATTTGTTTATAGTTAGCAGAATTATCTCGATCCTGCATAAACAAAGCACTTGCAGCAGCATGACGAGCTGTATATGTCTTACCACACCACTTGGCACCCTCTATCACAACAGCACCGGACGCTTCCAACTGTTCCTGTAACTCTACATCACATACTCTTGGTTTATAATCTTTAACTTCCATAGACAATTTGTTTATTCATAGCACAAACATAGCAACTTTCGTTCATAATTGCAACAAAACTGAAAGATTTGGCGCAGTTTTACTGACAATTTTGGCGCGGTTTTACTGAAAGATTTGGCGGAGATTTATTGACAATTTTGGCTCTATAAAACTGACGGATTTGGCAGCAGGATTCTGTATTATAATTTTCAAAATATGCCACACAAGTAGCCACAATGCCTATTTGCCTAAAATATAACGCTACTCAAAAACACTAAGTGCGTCCTTCTTGATATCCTGGTCGATGTCCCTGTATCGGGCCAGAGCTTTGCTGCCCTCCTTGTGGCCGCTCATAGAGCCGACGATGCTAGGATCCTTCACATTCTTATAGACATTTCCGCAGAATGTTCTTCGGGCCATATGGCTGCTGGCATACTCACTGATAGGTACACGCACTTCCTTTCTGGTCGTAGGGTCAAGCAAAGTGACTACGCGGTTGATCCCTGCGAGCTTGAAGATCTCCTTGATGGCAATATTGTAATACTGCTCATGGATGAAAGGGAAAAGCGTAGCTCTCTTAGGATCCTCGTACTTATCAACTACATCCATTGCCATCGACACAAGAGGAACGGCCAGCGTCCTAGGATTGTCATCCTTAGTCTTGCCCGCGATATAATATAGAACACCATTGACGATGTTCGACCTGGTCATCCTATACAAGTCTCCCACTCGACAGCCGACACAGCACTGGAATACGAAGATATCCCTCTGCACCTCTAAATCAGGCTTATCAGACAAATCTAGCTTTGCGAGAGTATTCAGCTCCGACGTCGTGATGAACACCGGAGTTCCATACACCGGCTCCGGAATCGAGTAGTTCTTGAACGGAGAGACTTCAATATATTTACCTACGCACCAGTTGAAGAAAGTCCTGAGTCGGGACATCATGTCAATGATGCAGTTCTCCCCTCTCGGCTTCGGCGGACGTTTCTCCTTTATCTTTTCGTAGATTTCAGGATAATCCTTAAAGTACTGATGTTCGTTAGCAAAGAAGTTCCATAAGTCATCCAGAATCTCCGGGGTTGTGGTCTTGACATTGAAGAAGTACTTCTTCTGTCCCTTCACCGTAGCACGCCTGAAGAGTTCGAACCTCATGACGGCACGCTTTACTACCCTATTATTTTTGGCACGGACCTCCGAAACAGGATGCTTGACCATGAACTCATCAAACAAGGCTTCAAAGTCAAGAGGATTGACGGTCTTCTGGTCATCATACTTCTCCGGGTGATAGTGCTTGTCAAGGACACCCTCCAACCACTTCTTCGTAACCACATCCGGCTCGACCATATCAAGCTGCTCCTTGACATAAGTTCGGACAGCTGAAATATCGTTCCTAACTTTCTTTCGCTCCTTATCCGGACAGATAACCCTTGTCTTATACTCTTCAGTCTTCTCATCCCACCAAAGAGGATTGACCTTCAAATCAATCATGACTGTAACGTCTACACTTCTTCCACCACGGACTCTCATGTAGACCTGAGCAAGGTCGTCGACCTTGTTTCTCTTGCCCTGTTTCTTGATCAAAAACTTTACTAACATAACCTCCGTTTTTTCTTGAAAACAAAGGTATAAAAAGATGTGGGGAAAATCGCAAAATTTTCCCCACATTTTCCCCACATCTCACAAACTTGAGTAAATTAAAATAAATCAAAATAAAAGATTTACCCTATCTATTATATGTTTTTCAATACTTTGCAAGTAGTGCGCATTAAATTCTAATTTAGAATTATTTTAGTTAAATTTATTATTTCGACCGCGGCTCCGGGTACCCAACAAAATGCAAGTGCTTGATTTTCAAACACTTGCATTTTTCTTTTTCCTTTTTGCACCACGCTTGCACCACCGAATGGGCTATTTTGGGGCAAAATTTATGTTTTTCTGAAAATTTTCTGTTGGGCTATTTTCTTTAATCAATTCACCTCTATAAAGAACTCTGACTATCCATCCAACTTCGTAAGCCTTATTCACTTCTGCTCGGCGCAAAGATAGTCACAAATTTTCTAAGTAGCTTCACATTCATATTTTTTTCATCTGTCCCACCAGAATACAACAGCAATAATCGAACATTACCTTTTTCCACAAAACGATCATATTCGGTACCATCAAATGTTACAGTAAAACGGCACATATCAATTACCTCTTCTGGAAAAACAGGAAACGCTCCGAGGCAGCTTATTTTTACCCCATTATGCCAAGATGTATAATTTATATTATCCTTCAGCGCCTCCCACGCGATAGTTTTAAAACTTAAGCCTCCATCACAAGTGATATATGCATTTAGTTTATAAGTCGTCTCTATATCTCTCCCAACATTCTGAATAGAACAAGAAAATTTCACCGTTACTGTTCCATCACAATTAACCTCTCTACCTAAATATCCATTATCTATCTGCAAAATTGATTTATTCTTTCTATGATAAAGATCTTTCACCTCATAATCTTCCATCGGAACGGAAGTAAAATTGTATCGTTTATAATAACGATGGTCACTACTCATATGAGGAGCCGCATTACTCCTAGGTATCTTTACCAGAAAAATTGACTTTTTTAAATCCCCATCTACTCGAAAAGGATAAATTTCTACCCCGGGTATCTTCTTATTAACTTTTGAATTAATAACCTGCTCTAGCCACTCTTTTGTTATACAGGTTCCATCCACATAAGAAAAGGAGTTTGGCCTATGATCCTGCTCAAGAATACCATAAACAATAATCCCTCCATCTGCATTGGCAAACGCAGAGACATCTTTAGCAATCTCACTTGTCCTTTTCTCATTCTTCTCCAAAGATGCCCCAGCCTTATAATCCAGATGGACAGATTCTTCCACTTCATACTTTAGTAGGTCTAAAATATCATCTATTGTATAATTTTCTTTCTCAAATATTCCCATACACCAATCTACATCGCCTTTATAAAACATTCAATACTAACAATAAAGACTTAATGGGATTGGGAATTGAAGATCGAAAGCAAAACTCCACATCTACATTAGATATATTGATGACAAACAACTCATTCTTGTCAGCCAAGATAGCACAGATATCGTCGTCATCCACAATTTCGTATGTTTCCTTTCCAAACCACATTCTTTTGTCACCACGTGTTCCTGCTCGGTAAAGAGAAGAAACTGCATCAACACTTTCCTTGAATGTAAGGAAATGTGTTGAAACTTGCACCTTCTCTCCTGGCTTTTGGGAGCCAAAATCGTGAATTTCAGATTCTTTTAGAAATGTAACTATCTGTTTAGTGGCATCAAATATACCTTTATTGAGTATATTTTCCGTAAGATTAACCAGTGCGAATTTTAATCCTTTATTCTCCATAAAGTAAACATTCATTCCTTCTAGTTCTGAAAAAGGTCTCATGGCTTTACTTAATTTTACTTAGTATCACATTTCCAATGGCCCTTGCCATAAGTGGCGGAACAGCGTTACCCACCAGCGTATACTGAGGAATGTCGCTCTTTCGAAGATCGCCACCTGTGGTTCGTTTTCCCTGGAACACAAAGTCATCATCAAAGGATTGCAATCTGGCCATCTCTCTAACTGTGAGTGTTCTCGGCTTTGCGTAATGAATAAAATCGTCGGGGATCGTCACTACAGTTGGAGATTGTCCAAGTGGATCCAATACGGTGTAGTTTAATTTATCTGAGATTAAATTTCTTTCCTGAAGAGCCCTTTTGCTTTCTTCGCTGTATCCTCCATATTCTGAAATTACGGAAAGCCGCTCAATTACTCGATGACTTTGATTGCTAGTTTGATGGTTATAAAGTTCTGCATCATACTGCGCAAGCTCCGTTCCAATATGATCTCTTGATTTTACATAAAATGGCTTGTTTGGAGAGAATCTATGAGTTAAGCGACCTCTTTTTGACCATTCTGCGTATGTCATATGTTCTGCCTCTGAGGTTGTCTGGCCATCTACGCTTCTTGTCTTGACAACATCGACCATTTCAGGCTCTATAGTTACTTCTTGATATTTAGTAACAGTCTCGCCGTTGCCTATTATATCAAGGTCATAAAGAGCTTCATATACAGTCGTTTTATCGTCTTCTTTTACAGTGGCAGGTATTTCCGTGATGAGTTCCTGATCCTTTCTACATCCGATAAAAAGAACTCTATCTCTGCTCTGAGGAACGCCATAATTAGAAGAATTGACTTTTATAAAGTTGTCAATCTTGTATAGTCTAAGATTCTCTAAAAGACGTAAGAATGTTTCCTCGCTTTCGTTCTTGATAGCATATTCCTGTACAATCTTAAAGCACTCTTCAGATGAGAGCGGGAATATAGATATCATTCCCTTAAGTTCGTTAAGTGCCTCCTTTTGTTCCGATAAAGGAGCGATGTTGTCAATCGCATCAGTGATTTTGCCGATAATCTGACTATCGCTGAGGTATTCAATAAATTCATTAGCTTGATCCAGGAATCCATCTTTATGAAATCCGCAAGAAGTCTTCTCCTCGATGATTGCCTTAAGAAGCGACGCCCTTTCCACTTCGTGCTTTAAGAAGTTGAGACCGTGCCTAATAGTATTAATATTCTTGTCGGACTTACTTTCCTTCAAACTAAGGTTTTTGGTAATACCCTTGAACTGGCTTTCAATTGCCTGAAAATATCTTTTTGCATACCCATCATAGCTTTCATCCTCGCATACTGTCATAGCAACTTTGCTTACTATGCAGTCCTTTACGAATGTAGTTGCAGTTTCATCCAGAAGTCTGGTAAGGTACTGCATCATAGTGGGCACTTCCTTGTCGTCAATAATTGAACGGATTTCATTTATTACTGCTTCTTTAAAGCGTCCTCCATCTTTTGTAAGGATACCTGTGACGTTCTCCATTACAAAATATTTCGGTCTTAGTGTTCTAATGACTTTAAGGTAATGCAAGAAGAGATTATCCCTTTTGTCAAATTTCTTGCGTGTTCCAGCCAAGCTAAAAGACTGACAACTTGGTCCACCTGTCACAACGTCAATTTCCCTTCCATTGAGAGTCTCTGTCAAATGTTCAATAAAGCTATTAGACATGATATCTTCAGTTATGAAGTCCATGTTTAATCCTAGCTGATCGTTGTAGCGCACTCTATGAGTTAATTCGCAGTTAGGATTGATATCACTAGCAGCGACAAACTCATAGTATTTTTCAACGGTGTAAGATTGTAAAAAACCTTCGCGAATTCCACCCGCACCTGCAAATAGGTCAACAAATGTAATTGGTGACCTACTATTGGTGAATTCAAATTTCTCTGCCATATTTATCTTCTCTTAGCTTTACGTTTTCTTCTCTTCTTGTTGGCCTTTGCAGTTTTTGCTGCTGGGGTTATTTTGCCTACTGCATCTGCTTGCTCAGCAGCCGCCTGATCCCTAAGCTTTTTCTCCTTCTTTCTATCTCCGATACTCTTAATGTACTCTCTGTTGTCATTTAAGAAATTATATACATCTTCTCGAGAAAGTGATCCAAGTTCAACGACTCCACCAAGCTTATTTACCAATTGGATGCATTTGTCAGTCCTATACTCGAAATATTTATCGAATACGCTATCTTCTCCTCTCTCATTCTTAGCTAATTCATCCATATAAAAATTCAACATTCCTTGAACTACTGGTGGACTACTAATAACGTAGGTTGCAGCTCCAATACCTCTATCGCGGAGTTTCTGAATTGAAAATAAAAACTCGGTATATTTGTAATCGAGAGTTCCGTCTTCGTTTTCGATGACAGTGCTATGAACGGACCAAAACATTCCTTCCAGCCAGTTTCGTATTTTGCCTTGTCCATAGAACCAGTGCTCGTTAACATAGCTAGCTTCGCAGTCCTGCTCGTTTATTTTGGGCCATCTAGCCCTCATGTAATCTTTAAGTACGACGTGAGAAAGGTACTGCCAGAAATGTGGTTGGGCTGCTTTAAGTGGCGTTAAGTACTGACGGTAACTTTCGTATAATATTTTTGCTGCTTGAAAATCATCAACTGCCCGCTTGCTTTCCGCGAATTGTAGCATTGATGATAAGTCAGGCTGCTCAAAATCCAACTCCATTACTAGGTCTGCAGCATCCTCTTCCCAGTTATAGTTGGGGTCTCTGTATTTGGGCATATAAGCCTCTATAGCCTCTATGTCTTTGAATGCCGCGTAATACTCTGGTTTAAATATTTTCTGTCTCATAATCTGTTATTCCTCCTGATTATTAGGCCCAGCAATCTCGTCAAGTGCAGCTATTAGAGGATTGTCAAGGAGATGGTCTACAATAGTAAATATGTCGTCAAACTCGAGGATGTAATCGTCATTATCCAGACTGATGATGCCATTCTCATCACACTCCTTAACATACTGTCTCAGGTAGAATACCCAATCTTTTGAGTCGTCAGTATTGTCACGAAGTTTATAAAAAGCCTGAACCAATGCCGTATATACGAGATTTGATGCGATCACTGATGGGTAGTGGGCTTCAGCAGTCACGTATTGTGGAACATGTGTCTCGGGTATCTTGATGATAATTTTATTCTCACTAAAGACATTTTTAACACTGTTTGCATTCGTCTTTGTTACGCTGATTATCTTGCTGAGATCCGAAGCGTGGTTATGTTGCTTAACAGAGACCGAGCACTCGTCAATATATGCGATAACAGCTCCTTTAGGGTAGTCGGCGTACCCTTCGTAGATTTCGTCAAGCTCAAGATAGTCACATTGTATAATCTCTTCTGTTGCTACAATGACAGTCTGGATGTCAAATCTTTTGTGAACCTGCTCTGTAGGCACTGATATTTTGATGCTTGGCGAATCAAAATAATTGTGCTGTAAATAATATGTCGTTGAGCATTTCACAATGCAATCGTATTTAGCACGACCTTCTTCGATAAGACGGTCAATGCCAGCATTGCGGGTCGTTACTTCAAATGAGATGTCAATAGAGTTCTTCTCATAATTGTGGACGCTCACTTTTTCACTCACTTCAGGCACGTCGCCTAAGAATGAATTATGTAATCCCCAGATAGGATAAGGGTATGTTGCAGATTCTTTAATGTCCATATGCTTCGATAATTAACGAGTAATTTTTAATGCTCTCAATAGGAGTAAACTTAATGGTGTTAATGCAATCTTTTGATAAGTCAAAACCGCTTATCTCATTTCTGTCTATACCTTCTATCTTGCAGTCA
>RHMF01000803.1_pt1 | contig 13914 bp, 11 predicted proteins | sample 5365151 | NCBI WGS metagenome assembly RHMF01 (sample SAMN10266501, study PRJNA497801) | feces metagenome | isolation source: feces | host: Bos taurus | place: China: Prairie of Fairy Mountain | collected 2017-08-14 | reverse complement strand
CACGTTACAACTATACACAAAATATTACAACATTACAACATTACAAATGAGTGCACATAATATGCAAAAATCAAAGATTTGTATTAATTGATTGAAAATGTGTGTGTTAAATCAGTATATATATATTAATATATATATACGTATAATACTATATAATTATTCTTTATTATACTATAAATCAATTATTTGTCTCAAAAAATGGCATTTTATCACATATAGTCGCTCTTTTATTACAATGTTGTTGTAATGTTGTAATATTTTCTCTGTAGTAATGTTTTTTTAGTAATCATATTTGCGCTAAAATGATGATATACCGTCGTTTGTTTCATACCCGGGCGTCGTTTGCTTCATGGTATATCATCAATTTTGCGGTAATTATTCGTATATTATTCGTGTATCGTTTGTGTATTGCTATTTTTATAATATCTTGATTGTCTGTGTGTATAGTTTGTGTATCGAAGTGTATCGATACATTTTTTGTTTTATTCGAAAAAAGTCGTATCTTTGCATTATCATTTAACGATTACCATACTGTGTAATTGGCTGGGAAACAATCAAAGACATACTTTTTAATGATAGCAGTGATGCTCGTTATATTTTTAGTAATTTGTATATCAATGGTTTCGTGTGTAACTGTTGTATATCCTTTGTTGACGGTAGGCTTAGCAGTACCCGCCGAATTGTCAACCAATCTATTTCTTGTACCTGTTTTTTTACCCCATTTGGTTTACCATCTCGATTCTGGATAGGGATGGAATTACGTAATGGTGGTATTTGGGGTACTGTTTAATCTGCTCACTACTAACTAGCCAAAACATTACATTACAACATTACAACAACATTACAACAGTATAGCACTATTCGTTGTTCACGGTTCACACCTTGTAATATCAAAAGTATGCTATTTCCATTTTTTTAGGAACTGCCATAGCATTACGGCTGCCACAATGGTGGCAATGGTGTCGGACATTGGCATGCTTATCCATACTCCGAATGTACCAAAGAAATTGGGTAGTATCAACAGTCCAGGTATAAGGAATAGCACTTGTCGTGATAGCGAGAAGAATATGGCTTTGCTTGCCATGCCTATGCATTGGAAAAAGTTTGATACCACAATCTGGAAGCCTACTATAGGAAATGCTATCAGTGTAAGTCTCAGCCCATCGGAGGCAAGCGATATAAGTTCTTTTTCGGTGGTGAATGCGCTAACCACAAGTGTAGGGAATATCTGACCGATAAGGAAACCTAAGGTTGTAACGGCTGTGGCCACGTATATGGTCAGTTTAAGCACATGTTTCACTCGGCCGATGTTTCTTGCTCCAAAGTTGTAGCCTGCTATGGGTTGCATGCCTTGGTTGAGCCCCATCACTACCATCACCACCAAAAATACTACTCTGTTTACGATGCCGTAGGCTCCGATGGCTAAGTCGCCACCATATTTTTTGAGCGATTGGTTGATTAATATAACCACAAAGCATGCTGCAAAATTCATCAAAAAGGGCGACAGACCTATCGATATGATTTGTTTTATTATCTTGCGGTCGAACGATATGAATTTCTTTTCGAAATGTACTACTTCGTTTTTGTTGCTGAATATTTTTAAGAGCCATATCAGCGATATTGTTTGCGATATTACCGTGGCCCATGCCGCTCCTTGTATTCCCATATCGAAAGTGAAGATAAACAACGGGTCGAGGGCTGTGTTTAGTATCACGGTAAGGAATGTGGCAAGCATGGCTTGCTTTGGATGGCCGGAGGCTCGCAGCAAGCTGTTTATTCCAAGATATAGATGTGTTATTACATTACCCACGAGTATTATTTGCATATAATCGCGGGCATAGCCTATCGTAACCTCGCTGGCTCCGAAGAAATATAGGATAGGGTCGAGGAAGATAAGTGAAAATATCATAAACAGTAGTCCCAACACTATGTTTAATCCCAACACATTGCTGAGAACTTTTTTTGCCGATGTGTGTTTTTGTTGTCCTAAAAATATCGATAGGATAGATGAACCGCCTACGCCAATCATTGCGCCGAATGCCGCCGATAGGTTCATAAGTGGGAAAGTGATAGCCAATCCGCTGATGGCCAACGAGCCTACTCCGTGGCCTATAAATATGCTATCGATAATGTTGTATAACGATGATGCCGTCATGGCTATAATTGCCGGAACGGCGTATTTTAATAGTAATTTGCGTATAGGCTCGGTGCCTAATTCTGCCGGTGTGTTTTCTTTTACTATCTTTGTTTCTGCCATTTTTTAGATGTTCTCAATAATCTTTTTGAATAATAAACTCATTTTTTCGGAGGCTTTGTTGGCTGCTATTATTACATCGTTGCCATCGTTTACGGTGTCGGAGGTTATGGTATGTGCTTCGTTGGATATTACCGATATGCCAAATACGTCGATACCGCAGTGGCGTGCCACAATTACTTCGGGCACTGTCGACATACCTACTGCATCGCCATCTATCAAGCCAAAGAATTTATATTCGGCGGGTGTTTCGAATGTGGGGCCTGTGCCTCCCACGTATACTCCTTGTTTCAACTCTATGTTTAGCGATTCTGCCATCGTTAGAGCCAATTCTCGTAGTTTAAGGTTGTAGGCACATGTCATATCGGGAAAGCGAGGGCCTATCTCGTCGATATTTTTTCCTATCAGAGGGTTTGGCATAAGGTTTATGTGGTCGGTTATCATCATTAGGTCGCCCACTCTGAATGTGGGGTTTATTCCGCCGGCAGCGTTCGAAACCATAAGTGTTTTTATGCCCATGGCATGCATCACACGTATGGGGAATGTTACTTCTTGCATGGTGTAGCCTTCGTAGTAATGAAAACGGCCTTGCATGGTCATTACATATTTTCCGCCCAATGTGCCTATTATTAAATTGCCTTTGTGGCCTATGGCTGTGGATGTTTTGAAATGTGGTATTTCGGAGTAGGGGATAGTGACTGCATTGTCGATATGGTTAACCAAATTGGCCAATCCGCTTCCTAATATAATGCCTATTTCGGGCTTTTGGTGGCAGCGGTTCAGTATGTAGTTTGCGGCTTCGTTAAATTCTATTATTCTGTTGTCTGTCATGATGTGCTGTTGTTAATTGTATTCTTTTCGTTCGCTTTTAAGTCTGTTTATTTTCTCCAGCAGTTCGGCGGCTTTTTCGTATTCTTCGTTGCGTTCGAGTATTTTTAGTTGTTGTTCGAGGTCTTCGATGTTTGTGTTCTCGTTTTCCATAGTGTCGTCATCGTCGTCGTCCAAAAAGGTGTCGCCTGCCAATCCTGTCTCGTCCAATACGGCTTGAGTGGTGTATATCGGCAATTGTTGTGCCAGTGCTAATGCCACTGCGTCGCTTGCACGGCTGTCTATTTTTCGTTCCGTTATTCCATCGCTGATGTATATATTGGCATAAAAAATACCTTCTTCAAATCTTTCGATAACCACTTTGTTGGGTTGTAGCGAAAAAGTGGTCAGTATGTCGCATACAAGGTCGTGGGTAAGAGGGCGTTTGCCTCTTACTCTTTCGCGTGCCATTATTATCACTTGCGTTTCGTATTCGCCTATCATTATGGGTATGTTTTGGTTGCTTTCAGGTTCGTTTAGCATTAATACATACGTGTTGTTGGCCGAATTGCTTTGTATTATTTCTGTAGCTTGTACTTCGAATAGTTCCATAATATTTATCTGTTTTTATCTGTGTGAGAGTACAAATTTCGTTCTGTATATTGTATGTAATTTGGATAACAAAAAAGATGCGTTTATAGTATGCGAAATAACGTTTTTTTTATCTTACAGACTGAATTTGTTGCTTAGATAGAACATATATTTGTTTGGTGTTTCGTTCGTGTTGTCGTCGAAGTATAGGCGAAAGTTTGGAGCCAGATATATGTGTTTACCTATCTTGAATTGAGAGCCTATTATTATGCCTGTTTCGTTATCGTTGTACAGATTGTTTAGCGATGTCAGTTTGTCGAAACGAACAAATACGTTTGTGTTTTCGGCCACCCGGGCCGATACGTATGCCGATAGACCCGTTTTGTTGTTGTCGGCTATGTGTTTTAGGTTTTGAGCTATTGTATATTCGGCACCTATCCATAGTTTTTCGGTTTTGTATCCGGCCAGCATGGCGTAGTTTACAATGTTGCTTCCGTTGTTGTCGGCTGCTTCGTTTATGTTGGCATATAGTCGAAGCATAAGTCCGTTTGGTGCTTTCAATGTGGTGCCTAAACCATATAGCAGTCCGTCGGCTTGTTGTATTTTTTTGTAACCTTCGCCGTTGGCTATAATGGCGTCGGCTTCCAGCCAGTCGGTTATTTTGTATGCTGCCGATACTCCGAGGTCGGCACTGCTACCAAACTTATACTCTCCTTGTACCGATTGCATTATGTATCTGTATCCCCAAGATTTGTCTTGGGTGTTGAATAGTAGCGTTGGTATAAGCCCTGCGTGTATGGTCCAGTTGTCGCGTTGCCATTTTATGTGGGCGTGTTTTATGTATGCAAGTCGTTCGTAGTCGTTGGCTGTGGCTTTGGGCATACCCACGTCAAACACACTTTTTATCGATAGTTCGTTGTTTATTTGGTATTGATAGCCAAGGTAACTGCGCTCCATCTCAAATCCGCGATCGTCGTTGTATTCGTACATTCCGGTGTGAAAGTTGGTAAATATTTCTATTATGGGCTTTCCACCATGATTGTTGGTTTGGGCGTGTGTTGCCATTGCAGTCCACGCCATTATAGCGGCTATTATTATTCGTGTTTTTCTCATTTTGTTTTTAGGTAATCAACAAGTTTTTGTGTGGCGCGTCCGCGGTGACTTATTTTGTTTTTGATATCGAGAGGCATTTCGGCAAATGTTTTGTCGTGATCTTCGGGCAAGAAAATAGGGTCGTAGCCAAAACCTTCGCTACCGGCTTCGAGGGTGGTTATAGTGCCATTGACTATTCCTTCGAAGTATTTTTTTTCTCCGTTTTCTATCAGGCATATAGCGGTGCGAAAGCGTGCGTTGCGGTTGGTATGTCCTTGTAGTGCATTTAGGAGTTTGTTCACATTGTCGGCAAATGAGCAGTTTTCGCCTGCATATCTTGCCGAGTATACACCCGGCTCGCCGTTTAGAGCTTCCACTTCCAATCCGGTGTCGTCGGCAAAGCAGTCTAATCCGGTGCGACTATATACCCATTCGGCTTTTTGGGCAGCGTTGCCTTCGAGGGTGTCGGCAGTTTCGGGTATGTCGCCTTCGAGGCCTATTTCTTTAAGGCTTTTTATTTCTACTATGCCTTCGAGTAGGTTTCTTATTTCTTCGAGTTTATGTTTGTTGTTTGATGCAAATATCAAAGTTCTCATCTTATGCTATGTGTTTTTTTATAGGTTTATGTTTAATTCTTTAGGGAAACAAAGGAAGTGCTTTGTTACCGATTTTTCCAAAAAGTGACGGTCCAATTGGTCGGAGGCTATGCTTATATCCGACGAGTGTTTGTCTTTGAACAGTATTTTTATTTCTTGGTCTTGAAAGTCGTAGGCGTGGTTTTCGAGTTTGCCCGAAGTTACAAACCAACTTGCATCGTCGATAGATATGTTGTATTTTTTGGCTATCTGTTTAGTGCATTGGTCTATGGTGCTTGGCTCAAACTCGGTGTCGGATATGTATATGCGGTTTAGTTTGCGGTCTATAAGTTTTTGCGATAGTTTCGACAGTATGAAGTCGTCTGAGTATTTCCATGCTTTCACCGCCGATATTATGTCGTAGTCGTCGAGCATCGAAAATAGTTCCAATATTTCTTCGTTTTGCTCAAAGTCGTTGTAGGTATAGTCGTTGGCAAGAAACTTTTTAAGCGGTGCCGAACATTCTATCTTGTGGTCGTTTTGCAAAAGATATTTGGCACGTTTAAGCGCTGTTATCATTATGCAGTCGGCACTTACCACTGTTTTGTGGAGGTATACCTGCCAATACATCAGACGGCGCGATATTATGAATTTCTCTATCGAGTATATTCCTTTTTCGTCCACTACTAGGTTGTCGTCGGTAACGTTAAGCATATTTATAATTCTTTCGGTGCCTATAATACCTTCCGACACACCTGTAAAAAAGCTGTCGCGTGCCAAATAATCGAGGCGGTCTACGTCGAGTTGGCTCGATACCAATTGGTGCAAAAAATGTTTGTGATAACTGTTTTCGAAAATGGCTATTGCAGTGTCCAGCGCTCCGCCAAATTCTTTGTTCATCTTTTGCATGAATATTTTAGATATATCTTCGTGCGAAATATCTGTTATCAACGTATGTTCCAACGAGTGCGAAAAAGGACCATGCCCGATGTCGTGTAGCAGTATGGCTATTTTTGCCGACAGTGCTTCGTGGTCGGTTATTTCTACGTTTTTGCATTTAAGCACATCTATGGCCAAGCCCATAAGATATGTGGCTCCAAGGGTGTGGCTGAAGCGGTTGTGTACAGCTCCGGGATATACCAAATACGACAGTCCCAATTGTTTGATACGTTGCAGTCTCAAAAAATATGGGTGCGATATTATGTCGTACAATATATCGTTGTCCAAGGTCATGAATCCGTATACCGGATCGTTTATTATTTTTCGCTTGTTGGTTTTCATGGCGTTGCGTTTTTTGTCGGTTTGTTTTATTTTAGTATCACTGCCATAAACACAGCGTCGGTGGTGCCTATGTTTTTTATGCTGTGGGTATCGCCACCTCCGGTGAATACCACATCGCCACCATGTAGTATGGCTTTGGTACCATTGTCGGTTACTTCCACTTCGCCTTCCAATATGTAGTATATTTCGGCTTCGGGATTGTGGGGGTGTTCTTTTATGCAGCTGCCTGCCGGAATTACTATTCGGCTAAACATTAGGGCTTTGTCCATCATCTCGGCCGGTGTCAGTACTATTTCTTTGTATATGGTGCCTTCTATATTGCCGCTGTTTTCTACTTTTATTGTTTCTATTTCGTTTTTTAGTTTTATCATGATTGTTTAGTATTTATGTGTTTATATTATTTGCTTTCGAAAAAATCGTTTACTGTTTGGCATACCACAGTGTCGGCATGGCGGCATAGGGCTATTTTGCCGTTGTCGGCAATGCGCTGCAAACGGTTTAGGTATTTGTTATGATATTCAAATTCTTTACGATAACGGTCGTTTTCTATTACTATGTAGTCGTAGTCGAAGGTGTAAAGTCCGGCTTCTATTATGTCTTCGTCGTACCACATTTCGGTGTATCCTTTACGGTTCATCAGTATAAAAGGTGTGTTTTGCGGATAGGCGTATAATGCAAGTATCTTAGCGTTTTTAGGTACGCCCATACTGTCCAAAAATTCTTCGGCACCCTTGTAGTTTTGCGCTGTTTGATAGGAGCGGTCGTTGTAGTCGCGACGATTTTTTTGGTTCTTGGCCACGTCTACGGTCATTTTGGCGGTGGCTGTGCCTATCAAGGCAAAGGCTATTGCGGTTGCCACCACTTTGTTAGAGAGGTTAGGTATGGCTTTCAGCAACAGTATGGTCAGTAGCAGGGTAGGGAGGAAGAGAGTGTCGAGGAAATAATAGTCGTGGTCGGGCGCTTGCTTGGCCATAGCCACCACAAACATGCCATAACCCACCATACACAATGCCCATAGCCACCATAACGACAAGGCTTTGCTTTCTGTTTGTTGCTTCGTAACTCGTCGGTATATGCCAAACCCTATAGCCGCTATGGCAGTGGCTGCAAATATGTATTGCTGAAACTGACTGAAGTATTGGTATTTCCAATTTTCGGCGGCTTGTTTTACAAGGTCTATGGTGCTTCCAATGCTGTCGGTAGGCACCAATCCGCTTAAAAACATGGTGTCGTATGTTTCTCGCAAATGTTTGTTCCAAAGCATATAGCCCAATATGGCTGCCGCCGATAGTATCACTGAGGGAACTTTGTTCCACAGAGTGGTTTCTTTTCGCACAAAGCGCAAAAATTCAAATGCCAACACTGCCACCAACAATACTGCCAACGATGTGCGTACCATTACACTAAGTGTAAGCATAAGCATGGCAAGGTTGAAGTATTTTGTTTTGTTGCCATTGCTTAAATGTTTGGTATACATCCATAGCGCTGCTACTGCCAGGGTGATGGCCGGTATGGATGGTATAAAACCGTTGGCGTAATAGGCATATACCGGCGATGTGATGGCTATCATGGCCACCAATAGGCCTTTGAGCCAATGCCCTCCAATACCTCTGCCCAAAAGGTATATAAACCATATACCGACAAAGGCCGTTAAAAGTGTACACAATCGGAATATCCATGGCTGAGTGCTACCCGTAAGTTTCATTACCCCCGCCACTATGTATTCCATCAAAGGAAAGTCAACCGAGGTTATGGTGCTGCCACTATCGTTTTTCCACCAATGTGGAAATTGCTTGTTGTATATCAGCGTTTCGGGGTGAAAGAGGTCGAAATCGTTGTTCAAAAAACCTATGGCTATCGAATAGCGGTCGGTTTGGCTCCACGAGTGTATGAACGCCGGAAATTCGTTCATATATCGGTATTGAACCACTATGCCTACCATCACTATGGCAAGCAAAGCCACTATCCAATGTTTTTTATCGAAAATATTACGGTCCATTTTGTGCAACAATTTACATATTAGGATTTTATAGCGTTGTGCTTAGTTTTTCAATACTACAAAGATACAATTTTTTTTTCAATAGTGTTGTTCTTTGTTTTCGGGTTCTGTAAGAATGCGATTCTCTCTCGCCACCTTGTCGAATTTTCCTCCCGATGTTTTGCCGATTTCCTCCCGATGTTTTTGGTGCTGCATCGCGAGGGAAAAAAGACGAAATCGGGGGCAATTTTTTATACTCGGGTTTCATCTTCGCGACGGTATACTGTCAATCTCGTCAAACCCGGGTCTGAGGGAATTGACAGTATACCGTCAATTTTAGGGACTTTTTTCGTTTTTTGCCGCTACTTTTTATTTTATTTTATAACATGTCATTTTTTTTTAGTATCTTTGCAGTGTGATAGAACATTAGTCGAAAGGTTTAATATTTAGAATGTCAGTGCGTTGGTGCGAAATTGTAGTGACAGCCGGCGTTTTCCGATATATTGGATTTATCTCAAAAATAATTCTGTAAAACAATGTAAATGAGTACAAACAATATAGTATTAACTAAAACTTGAAAAAGATGAAAAAGTTTATTTTATCGATTGCCTTGTTGGGAGTATTGACAACCACTTTCGCACAATACTCAATTACAATTATTCCTATTATCGACAAGAGAATGGAGATTGGTTTTTATAATACTTTTCCTTTCCTTTCGTTTAGCGATGAGGTGGTAAATTCCGGCTACAATTTTACGCAGATGCATGCTGCAGAGGGTAGTATGTTTAATCCGGGTGCATATTTTGCTTATGGTATCACTCGAGATTGGAACAGTGATGTTTTGTCTACCGAAAATATGCTGAAATTTGGCTTTTCTAAATCCAAATATACACTTAAGGGCGAAGATTGGATTTCTTATTCCATGACCGGAACAGAAGTAGATAGTTATTTGCCGAATTATGAAAATACCGTTACTCCTTTCAATGTTGACTATGAAGATTATTATCTATCTCTGCAATATGATTACTTTCTTAAATTTCATTTGATGGATAATGATTTGGAAGCAGCACTCGGAATATTTGTTGCAGCCACGTTTAATTTGTTTAGTATATATAATTTCTCGGTAGATGGCGGTCCTCAAGTTAAATTGGCATATAAGATTGATAATGTCTATTTTGCTGCCACATTGGGCTATGATCTTTTAACCGGATTGGGTATTGGCGAAAATATGTTTTCCGAGTATGGCGATAGTGCCGATAAATACAGAACACTTATAAGTCGAAATCCGGTAATGTTCGGAATAGGAGTCGGTTATTTATTTGATTAACGATATATTAAAAATGACATACAAGTGATATAAATTGTATGCCATTTTTTATAGATATTTTAGAGACTTTTTTGCAAGGATAGTTTGTTATGGATTTAATAATCTTTGCTTTATAATTGCTGATTTGTTTTTGGAGACTATTTTTTTGTTTTATTTTCTATAACATATCATTTTTTTTAGTATCTTTGCACTATGGTTGAATATTAATAAAACAACTTAATATGAAGAATATCAGTATGCTGATGCATATAAACTGCACAATCATCGTTTCCGAAGCTATACTTAAAAAAATATGGCATTGCTTGTCGTGGCAATGACGATGGGCGTTTGGTTTTGATATTCGACATTATAGATGTGGATGAATATAAACAAAATGTATATTAACTAAAACACGTAAAAGATGAAAAAGTTTATTTTATCGGTTGCTTTGTTGGGAATGTTTGCAACCACTTTCGCACAGTATTCAATTAGAATTATTCCTATTATTGACAAACGAATGGAATTTGGTTTTCATAATACTTCCAATTTCTTTTCTTCTACCGGAGATTTAGTTCAACTTGGTACCAATTACCATGCACGTTTAAACAGCGTAGAAGGTAATTTCTTCAATCCTGGTTTGTATTTTGCTTATGGTCATACTCGCGATTGGAATAGTTCGCTTATTTCGACCGAAAATTTGGTGAAAGTTATGGTTTATAAGAGAAATTATACTTTGAATTTTGAAGAATGGCGACTTGATAAACCCGAATTTAACGATCTTGCATTGCCCGGCGATACTTCAAGTGTAATGTACGACGATCTAATCTTATCGTTCGGTGATGATTTTATGTTGAAATTTCACTTAATGGATGATCAATTGGAAGCATCGGCAGGTATATTTTTGGGAGTGAATTTAAATCCGAAAAACTTATTTAGCATGTCTTTTTATGGAGGACCTCAAGTTAAGGTAGCATATAAGATGGATCAAATTTATTTTGCAGCCACTGTAGGTTACGATTATTTGACCAAAATTGGACTTATGGATGCTTTATTAGCTGAATTCCTCGATTCAGACAATGCTTATTCTTCTCTTACAAAGAATAATCCAATTTTCTTTAGTATAGGATTGGGCTATTTATTTGAATAATGATATATTAAAAAATGGCATACAGATAGTATTTGTGTATGCCATTTTTATCGATATTTTAGGCGATTTACTGAGAAAAAACTTATCGTTGTTTTGTAGTTTTTTTAAGAAATTGCCTTTGGTTTATATGTAAGGTATTGATTTAATTAAAAAATGAAGAAATAATATGCGATATATTTCTGTTAATAGTTGCACAAGGGTAATGGGGCTGCTTTTGATGATGAGCGTTTCGTTTTCGATGGCACAATCGTTTGATTATAAAAAATATAATGGACTTTATAGTCAAGGCGATATACCCGATGATATGCGTAAAACGGTACAAGAACTTTACGAAGAGGACCGTGGCCGTATGGAACAGTTTACTACCAAGCGCAAAAGTCGTCGTAGCGAGGGTATACTCGAATGCAGCTATGCCATAAACAAGATGGTGCAAGGTGGTCGTATACTTTATGGCGACCCTATTACTCAGTGGATAAACCGCATAGCCGATACTTTACTAAAAGACGACCCACAGTTGCGTGGCGAGCTTAGATTTTATACCTACAAAAGTCCCGCAGTTAATGCTTTTGCCACAGGTCAGGGCATGATATTTGTCAGTACGGGGTTGGTGGCACGTTTGACAAGCGAGGCTGAAATGGCCTTTATACTCAGCCACGAAATAGTGCACTATGTAAACAATCACACTTGGGAAAACATATCCACCAAAGCCGAAGAAGGCAATCGCCGCCGCGATATAGACAACATAATAAACAAGCACAACCGCAGTCATCGTATGGAGGTGGAAGCCGATAGTTTGGGTATGCTGGCTTATTATTTGCCAAGTGCATACTATACCAAGGTGGCCGACGATGTGATGAATATTTTGTTGTATTCGGACTATGCCATGGGCAATATTCATTTCGATACCACCTATTTCGATTCGCCATACTACACTATGCCTTCCGAAATATGGCTGAAAACAATAAAACCTATCGAAGTAGATGAAAACGAAGTGGATACCAATAGTACACACCCTAACATAGGCAAGCGTAGGTCTCTTACTTATCGCCTTGCCGCCAATGTGCCGGAAGAAGGTGAAAAATTTTTGTGTATTACCGATGAGGAATTTAAACAAATACAATATCTCTCACGTATGGAAACCATACGCCAATTGGCTATAGCCGGTGCTTATGTGAGAGCGTTTTACGATAGTTGGTGTTTAATTAAACAATATCCCGACAACGAGTTTTTGAACCGCACTATGGCTTTCAGCCTTTATGCAATGGCAGCATATAAAACAAAATATAACAACAACAATATGATAGGAACCTATCAAGATGTTGAAGGTGAGATACAAAACCTATATCATTGTTTCGTAAAGATGAAAGCACCCGATATAAATATATTGGCGATAAGAGAATTATACAATTACTGCCAAAAATTTGGACTGGATGTTGCCACCAACAATACCCTTACCGATGCGGTGCAGATGTTGACCTACAAAAATGAACTGAAACTTGACACTTTTTCGCGTGAAGTACCTAAAAAGGAAGAAGCACAAGCCATCGATACCGCTGCTTCGCAAAAGAAGTTGAGTAAATATGAACGTCTAAAACGAGGAGGCAAAGCCACAGCACAAGTGGCGGATAAGAGAGCAATGGCCTTTGTGGATTATTTTGAAAAGGGTAGCGCTTTCGAAACAATGTTTAACAATGTATTGGCCGATACTGCCAAAAGCACAGCTGAAGATAAGAAAATGTTGGTACTTAGTCCTTCTTATAAATGTTATAAATCAGATGGAGATATAGACATAAAATCTTCGGATCAAAAAGAGAATTATTTTATCGAAACCATAAACGAGGCTTTTGAATATAGCGACAAAGAAGCTATACAATACAGCGGACACCTATTGAAAAAATACACTACAGATACGTTCTACAATCAATATATGGCATTAAATGAGTGGTTGCGCGAAATAGATTTGGATATGCCTATTATGCTTTTGTCGCAGCCCGAAGCCGAAAAAGTATTTGCGGCCTATGATGTGGATATAGTGGTTATAATGGGTGTACAAGCTGTGGCATGGCGTGGTCCTAGTGGATTTCCCATACCATTGCCATATACGCTATATAGGAGAGTAGCCAATAGATGCGGTACTCGTTTGGCAACGATAACGATGGACACAAAAGGCACGCCTTCTACTGCTCGTAAGTACGAAAGCAATAAGAACGACGAAACAGCTTTGATAAAACAATATGTACACAACACTGTAAGCGAAGCTAAAAATCCCGGATACTTGGGTAAGCATTTTGTGGTAAGTGTGTTGGCTGATCCTTTTATAAACTTGGTAGAAAGCGATGATGATTTGTATGGTGTCGGTTTGGGATTTGGTGCGGAATATGGAGCTAAAATAGAATTTGTAACAAGTAAGAGTTTGTCATTGATAACTGAGGCTACGACCTATAAATTGAGTGATATAAATTTCTTAAATATGCAATTAGGTTTGAGAGTTTATGTGAGCAAATCATTTGCACCTCTTGGCGAATATATTCAGATAGGAGCCAATGCAATACTTAGTGATATGGAAAGAATGGATAATGCCAAACTTCCTATATCGGGAGCATTGAGCGCAAATGTTGGTCGTACATATATTTTTAATGATGCATTGCAGTTGGATATATATTATGGCCTATCGTTACCTCTTATAAAACAAGATGGATTTAATATTATGCCTCACAACTATTTAAGATTAGGAATAAGTATAGGATTTCTTCCTTTTTAATACGATAATATTAATTAAATGAATAAGATTATGAGAAAAAAACTTTTATTAGCAACGTTGTTTGTTTCCTTATTTGCAGGAAAAGTATATTCACAACTAGGTGCATACACAATAGATGTGGG
>RHMF01000800.1_pt1 | contig 13925 bp, 9 predicted proteins | sample 5365151 | NCBI WGS metagenome assembly RHMF01 (sample SAMN10266501, study PRJNA497801) | feces metagenome | isolation source: feces | host: Bos taurus | place: China: Prairie of Fairy Mountain | collected 2017-08-14 | reverse complement strand
CGTGGTTAGGTCCCTTCTTTACGCAGCACATCTGCTGCACTTCGTGTGAATAAACCATAATAGTACTATAAATTAGTTTTAAAACGTAACTTTCGTTCAGATCCCTCGTCAAGCTCGGGATGACATAGCAATTGTGCAAATATAATAAAAAATCAAATACGCGCTACATGCTTTCGATGACTTTGCGATTTATCGCACTCAATCTGCCCATATCGAGCTTCACAACCTTGCGGTCGTAAGTCATGAGTCCGTTCACCTCGATCTCCACATCGGTAGTCTGCGTATAGATTGCTCCGGCGAAGCCGTCATCGATAAGGTCAATCAGCTGACCTGCATACTTTTCATATGTGTCAAGCACTTCCTCCGCGCTCTTGAACTGCACATATCCCCAGTTGCGGTCAGGCTGCCAGAGATGCCCCTCTACAGGCCATCCGATGCCGCCGTACTCGCCGAGCACATTGATGTAATCCTTATCGTAGAGATACATCTGCGGGTCAGGATAATTGTGGAGGTCAAGGATATCACCCGAGCAGCGGACGAAATTTCCGCCTGACGCATAATTGATAAGACGTGCAGGATCCTGCTCACGTGTGAACTTCACCACTTCTTCAGTATCGAACTGTCCCCATGCCTCGTTGAAAGGTACCCATGTCACTATGCAAGGGAAGCCCTTGAACGCCGCAATGATCTCGCCCCATTCCTTATAGTAGTTAGCCTTTCCATCTTCGGTCACCGGCGTGTCCGTACCATTCTCATATGTCCTGTTGTCCCAAACGTTCGTGCTGTTGTCCGCTATGCTCGGCATATCCTGCCATACGAGCATTCCGAGACGGTCGCAATGCCAGTACCAGCGCGCAGGCTCCACCTTCACATGCTTACGTATCATGTTGAATCCCATCTCCTTGGTCTTCTCGATGTCAAAGGCAAGAGCCTCATCCGAAGGAGCGGTGTAAAGGCCGTCCGGCCACCATCCCTGATCGAGAGGTCCATACTGGAACAAAGGTTCATTGTTGAGATGCATACGTTTATGTCCCGCCGCATCTTCAGCGTATGAGATCTTTCTCATGGCCGCATATCCGTCCACCATATCGATGGTTTCACCATCACGCACGACCCTTATCTTCAGGCCGTAAAGATATGGATCCGACGGAGACCAAAGCTTCATCTCCGGAACGGCAAGAGCCACTTCCCTGCCCTCGGCCTTCGCAACAGGTACCTCCGCATCATATAGAACAATCTCGCACACATCTCCCTCGGCGAGATCGGCATCGATTGACACATTCAGCACGCCTTTATCTATATCAGCAGCAGCCACATACGAGTTCACATGAGACTCCGGAACGGGCTCCATCCACACAGTCTGCCATATACCTGTCACAGCCGTATACCATATACCTCCCGGCTCGGAAACCTGCTTTCCGCGAGGCTGGAACCATTTGTCCGTACGGTCCGTCACCTTGACCTTCAGTTCGTGGCTGTTCTTGTCATTCAGCACATCCGTGATATCGAACGAGAACGGAGCATATCCTCCTGTGTGTTCACCAACAAACTGCTCATCCACAAACACTTCTGCCTTCCAGTCCACCGCACCGAAATTCAGCATGATCCTCTTGCCGGCCCAATCCTCCGGCAGTTCAAACTTCCTTTCATACCACAATGCTTCATCCGCAGTCACAGTACGTCCAACTCCAGAAAGCGCGGACTCCACGGCAAAAGGCACGAGGATATTTCCGTCCATCTTATCCGGCTCCGCATCAGCCGGAACAATGGCATATTTCCAGAGTCCGTTGAGATTGAGCCATCCGGAACGTTCCATCTGCGGACGCGGATATTCCTGAAGAACTTCGGAAGGGTCAAGATTTTCACCCCATACGGTCATGATGCGGTCTCCTGCCGGAGCCCAGTCGCCCTTAGTCCCTGTATTGCAGGACATTATGGCCAATGCAGCAGAGAATGCTGCCAGAAATGGTTTCAGCTTCATATGAGAATCAGTTAGTGTGTCGGTAAAGTTAGTGATTTTTATCGGGGAATTCTGCATAATAATGGTTATATTTGCAAGGATATGAAATTTCAGATTGACTCGGAATACAAGCCTTCCGGCGACCAGCCGGCGGCGATCAAAGGCATATGCGAAGCGTTGAATGACGGAGTTGACGCCGTCACTCTGCTCGGCGTGACCGGTTCGGGAAAGACATTCACGATGGCCAATGTCATCGAGAAGCTCCAGAGGCCGGCACTCATACTCAGTCACAACAAGACACTCGCATACCAGCTGTACAGCGAATTCAAGACATTCTTCCCGAAGAATGCCGTGGAATATTTCGTATCCTACTACGACTATTATCAGCCGGAAGCCTATCTTCCTGTCACCGACACATACATCGAGAAGGACCTCAGCATTGATGACGAGATCGAAAAGATGCGTCTCAGCGCAGCCTCGTCTCTGCTTTCCGGCAGACGCGATGTGATTGTGGTATCCAGCGTCTCATGTCTCTACGGCATCGGAAACCCTGCCGATTTCCACGAACAGACCGTGACAGTAAAGAAAGGTGAGCAGCGGAGCATGACAAGACTCCTGTATCAGCTTGTGGATGCATTGTATTCACGTACCGAGACTGACTTCAAGAGAGGTACTTTCAGAGTGCGAGGCGACACTGTCGACATCTGCATCGGCTATGGAGAGAACGCCGTGCGAATCGAGTTCTTCGGCGACGAGGTCGACCAGATATCCATCATCGACCCGCTTACCGGAGCATTCATTGACGAGCTTGAAGAAATCTCCATCTATCCGGCAGGAAACTTCGTTACAACCAAGGAAAGGAGCATCAAGGCCATAAGCCAGATCCAGGACGATATGGTGGCACAGTGCGAATACTTCAACGAGATTGGGAAGCACCTGGAGGCCAAGCGTCTGAAACAGAGGGTGGAATACGACCTTGAGTTCATCAAGGAGATGGGCTATTGTCCGGGCATCGAGAACTATTCGAGATATTTCGACGGAAGAAGCGAAGGTATGAGACCGTTCTGCCTCATCGACTATTTCCCGAAGGACTTCATAACATTCATCGACGAGAGTCATGTGACCCTGCCGCAGATCCGGGCCATGTACGGAGGCGACCATTCGCGTAAGTCGGTGCTTGTGGAATATGGATTCAGGCTCCCAGCGGCCGCAGACAACAGGCCCCTCAAATTCGATGAGTTTGAGGAGGTTACAGGGCAGAAGGTATTCGTCAGCGCGACTCCGGCCGATTATGAACTGGAAAAATCGGAGGGACTTGTCGTAGAGCAGGTTGTACGTCCTACCGGACTTCTTGACCCGCCTATCGAGGTGAGGCCGATAGAGAATCAGGTCGATGACCTTCTTGAAGAGATCAGGGTAAGGGCCGAGCGCGACGAGAGAGTGCTCGTCACGACCTTGACCAAAAGGATGGCGGAAGAGCTCGAGAAGTATTTCACGAAGATGGGAGTACGATGCCGATACATCCATTCCGATGTCGACACGAAGGAACGAGTGCAGATCATCGATGATTTCAAGAACGGACTCTTCGACGTGCTCGTAGGAGTGAACCTTCTCCGCGAAGGACTCGACATCCCTACGGTATCGCTTGTGGCCATCCTCGATGCCGACAAGGAGGGATTCCTCCGAAGCGGAAGGGCGCTTACACAGACCGCCGGACGAGCGGCAAGAAACGTGAACGGACTTGTGATAATGTATGCCGACACCATCACGGAGTCGATGCAGAAGACCATATACGAGACCGACCGAAGAAGGAGCAAGCAGATGGAGTACAACAAGCTCCATGGCATAACTCCTACCCAGATCGCTGTCAAGAAAAGCGTTGCATTCGGCGAAAGGAGCGGAGGAAAGGTTACGGCCGCGAATTCATACGACGCCCCTATATTCATCCCCGACCCGACCGACCTCGGCAAAGGCAGGATCAGCGTCGGCCTCGGCCACGACTCGAAACGAGAGACCAATACAGCATATGTGGACGGATATCTGCAGGCCGACCTAGCGGCCGTGCTTCAGGATCCGGTAATCCGCTCGATGACAAGGCCTCAGGTAGAAAAGGCCGTCGAGCATGCAAGGCGCAACATGGAAAAGGCTTCGGCAGAGCTCGACTTCCTTGCGGCGGCCAAATACCGCGACGAGATGTGGGCTCTGCAGGAATACCTTAAAGTATGGAAATCATAACTGACTAAATAACCAATATTGTATCATGAGAAAGATTCTTATTATTGCAGCACTTCTGGCGACGGCTCTTCAGGCGTCCGCCCAGGGTACTGTCGAAGATTACAAGAGAGCATTCTCCCTCGGAGAGAAGTTCTCGGCAAGCAAGGTCTATTACTCGAACGTAAGACCTTCATGGATCGGTGAGACCCACAATTTCTGGTATGTACGCCACACACCTGAAGGAGACGAGTATGTACTCGTGAATGCCGACAAGAAGACAAGGAAGCCGCTTTTCGACCAGGCGAAGTTCGTCAAGGCCGTAAAGGAGACTACCGGAAAGGAACTTAACCCAGCAAAGCTCAATCTCGGTTACCTGAGGGTTTCAGACGACCTCGGCACCCTTACATTCATCATGGATAACCATTCATGGGAGTACGGAATCAAAAAATCCACACTCAAGGATCTCGGACAGCTTCCGGAGCGTGAGCCGCAGCCGCATTGGATGGTGGTGAGCGACGAGAAGGACTTCCCTCCTGTTCCTTCACCTGACGGAAAATATGTGGCTTTCATCCGCAACCACAATGTAGCCGTAAGAAATGTAGAGACCGGCGAAGTGCGCGAGCTCAGCCTCGACGGAGCACTCGGAAACTACTATTCTTCATATATCCAGTGGTCACCTGACTCGAAATATGTACTTACAAACAAGCTTCGTCCTGCAGAGAAGCATTATGTATATTATGTAGAGTCATCTCCAAAGGACCAGCTGCAGCCAAAGCTCCACAAGCAGGAGTATGCAAAGCCGGGCGAAGAGCTCAACTTCCATCTCCCATGCATCTTCAACGTGGAGACAGGAGCATATGTAGCTGCACCGGAGGACCAGCTCAAGCCACAGTACGAGCTTCACAGCCTCCGCTGGAACAAGGACAGCAAGGCTGCGACATTCGAGTTCAACGAGCGCGGACACCAGCACTACCGCGTGCTCGAGCTTAACGCAGAGACCGGAGCGATGCGTACCGTGATCGAGGAGTCAAGCAATACTTTCGTGAACTACTCTCGCCAGTTCCGCCACCATACAGAGGACGACAGCGAGATCATCTGGATGAGCGAGCGCGACAACTACAACCACCTCTACCTCTATGACAAGACTACCGGAAAGGTGAAGAACCAGATCACAAAGGGAGACTGGTATGTCCGCAGCGTCATCGATGTGGATGAGGATGCACGCCGCATCTGGTTCCAGGCCAGCGGAGTGAACAAGGATGAAGACCCATATTTCATCAGATACTACAGCATCGGTTTCGATGGAAGCGACATGCGCGACATGACTCCTTCAAAGGGAATGCACAATGCATGGCTTTCAGCTGACAAGAAATACATCGTGGATGTGACATCAACAGTCGCAGACGCACCGGTTGCCGTCTTGAGGAACGCAGAGACAGGCGAGCTTGTGATGGACCTCGAGACTGCCGACATCTCGGAAATCGTCGAAAATGGCTGGAAGGCTCCGGAAGTATTCGTAGCAAAGGGACGCGACGGCAAGACCGACATGTGGGGTATCATCATCCGTCCGACAAACTTCGACCCATCGAAGAAATACCCTATCCTCGAGTACATCTATTCTGGCCCTGGAGACCACTATGTACCTAAAAGCTTCTTCTCTTTCAACAGATACATGTCCGCAATCGCCGAACTCGGATTCATCGTGGTTCAGGTCGACTGCATGGGAACATCATATCGTTCGAAGGAATTCGAGGAGGTATGCTACAAGAACCTCAAGGACGCAGGAATCCCTGACAGGAAGCTCTGGATCAAGGCTGCTGCAGAGAAATATCCATATATGGACATCGACAGAGTCGGTATCTTCGGATGCTCTGCCGGCGGACAGGAGTCTACTACAGCCGTCCTCTTCCATCCTGAATTCTACAAGTGCGCATATTCAGCATGCGGATGCCACGACAACCGCATGGACAAGATCTGGTGGAACGAGCAGTGGCTCGGCTACCCTATCGGCGACCAGTACAAGGAGGGATCGAATGTAGAGAACGCACATCTCCTCTCGCGTCCTCTCATGCTCATGGTCGGAGAACTTGACGACAATGTAGACCCAGCCTCAACAATGCAGGTCGTTGACGCCCTCATCAAGGCAAACAAGGACTTCGAGCTCGTAGTGATGCCGGGAGTGGCTCACTCGATGGGAGAAGCATTCGGAGAGCATAAGCGTTACGACTTCTTCGTACGCAACCTTCACGGAGTAAATCCTCCAGCATGGAGTTCATTTGAAAACTAAATAAATTTATGAAGAAAGCATTGATCATACTCGCTGCCGCACTCTCGCTCGCGGCATGCGGTCCCAAGACACAGGAGCCATCAATCATAGCTCCGCCTGAAGAGCTCGGACTCGACCCATTCTATGCAAAGTATCTGAACGTCAAGGGAATCCACCTGATTTCCTCGCCTGTATGTTCTGACGAAGCAATGTACGCGGCATACAAGACCCTTACAGCAATGACCGATCTCCTTCCCGAGGAAGTTGTAAAATCGATGTCTGACTGGGGTGCAAAGGTAGTGGTCATGGCCAAGACCGAAGTGACCACAGACGTCCCTGAACACGCGTTCCTCAAGAACGATCCGGAGACAGACTGGGACAAACGCGCAAGAGGACTCGGCGGAGACCGCGAGGATCCTACCACATCATGTGCGGAAGAGAATGTCCTCTGCCTTGAAGGCGACCGTTACTGGGAGGAGGACATCCTTGTCCATGAGTTCGCTCATGCCATCCATCAGCTCGGCATCGTGCCGGTATATCCCGAAATTGACACAGAGCTCAAGAATGCACTTGACGCAGCTCTCGCCGAAGGCAAATGGGTCGACACTTACGCCGGAAGCAATATCTATGAATATTGGGCAGAAGGTGTGCAGAGCTGGTTCAATGTCAACAAGGAAAGGGATCCGGTAGACGGAGTGCACAACGCTGTAAACACACGTGAGGAGCTCCAGAGCTACGATCCGACACTCTACAACATCATCGCCAAGTACTTCCCCGCTACAGAGCAGAGCGTATCGGCACATCAGAAGGTTAACAACATAATTGCAGAATAACATGAAAATATTGAAGTACATCATGGCATCGGCGGCGGCATTCCTCGCCCTGTCAGCAGCTGCGCAGCCAAGACCGCAGAACGTAATGACAATCGATGCCGGGAACAAGGGAATTCCTGTTCAGAAGACCATGTACGGCCTTTTCTTCGAGGACATCAACTTCGCGGCTGACGGCGGTCTCTATGCAGAGAAGATCAAGAACCGTTCGTTCGAGTTCGATGACCCGTTCATGGGATGGGAGATTTTCGGAAACGTGAAGCTCATGAATGACGGACCTTTCGAAAGGAATCCTCATTATGTACGTCTCGGATACCCTGGCCATCCTGTAAGATTCACAGGAATCGAGAACGAAGGTTTCTTCGGCATCGGAGTAGAGGCCGGAAAGGAGTACCGCTTTACCGTATGGGCACGTACCGCCGGCACAAAGGATAAGGAATACATCAGCTTCCACCTCTGCCAGAACGCCACAATGGGCGAAGACCAGATGTTCAGCCACGGCACCATCGAGGTTGACTCGAAGGAGTGGAAGAAATATGAGGCAGTATTCACATCGCCTGTAACAGAGCCAAAGGCAGCTTTCCGTATCTTCCTCGAATGGAACGGCGAAGAGCCTGACGCTACCCAGGCTGTGGACCTCGAGCACATCTCGCTCTTCCCTGTCGAGACATTCAACGGCCACGAGAACGGTCTCCGCAAGGATATCGCAGAGACTCTCAAGGCCCTTGATCCGGGCGTATTCCGTTTCCCTGGCGGATGTATCGTGGAAGGAACAACTCTCGACAACCGCTACCAGTGGAAGAATTCCGTAGGCCCTGTGGAGAACCGTCCTATCAACGTGAACCGCTGGAACTATTCTTTCGCTCACCGTCTTTTCCCTGACTATTTCCAGTCATACGGACTCGGTTTCTATGAATATTTCCTTTTTGCAGAGGAGATCGGCGCAGAGCCGCTTCCTGTGATCAGCTGCGGTATGGCATGCCAGTTCCAGAACGACCCTGCATGGCATCCGCATGCAGAGCTCGACGACCTTGAGTGCTTCGTCCAGGACGCTGTAGACCTCATCGAGTTTGCAAACGGCGGCGTTGATACCAAGTGGGGCAAGGTACGTGCAGAAATGGGACATCCGGAGCCGTTCAACCTCAAGTACCTCGGCGTAGGAAACGAGCAGTGGGGCAAGGAATATCCGGAGCGCCTCGAGGTCTTCATCAAGGCCATCCGCGAAAAGTATCCTGACATCAACATCATCGGTTCATCAGGACCATACAGAGGCGGAGAATGGTTTGACGACCTTTGGGCAGCAATGCGCACAATGGACGTCCAGCTCGTTGACGAGCACTACTATGCAGGAGAGCGTTTCTTCGAAGAGAATGCCGACCGCTACGACAGCTATCCACGCACCGGTCCGAAGGTATTCGCAGGCGAATATGCATGCCACGGCAGCGACAACAAGAAATGGAACCATTTCAACGCCGCACTCGTGGAAGCTGCATACATGACCGGAATCGAGCGTAACGCAGACGTTGTATATATGGCTACATATGCTCCTCTCCTCGCTCATGTGGAGGGATGGCAGTGGAGACCTGACCTCGTATGGTTCGACAACCTCAACGTGGTACGTTCATGCAGCTACTATGTACAGCAGCTCTATGCTACAAACAAGGGTACACATGTGCTTCCTATCACCATGGACGGCAAGGTTGTGGCAGGAAAGGAAGGCCAGAAGCAGCTCTACGCATCGGTTGTGAAGGATATGGAGAAGAAGCAGTATATCGTGAAGGTTGCCAACCTTTCATACTACTCGCAGGAGATCAACATCGGTTTCGACAAGCTCCCGCGCAAGCAGAAGCTCGGCTCCGACATCACATGCACCAGCATCCATTCAGACAACAATGTGGCGGACAACAGCATCGAGAATCCTGATCTCGTGGTCCCTGTCACCGTATCTGTAAGACCTGAAGAGTGGAAGGACAACAACCTCAGGACCCGCATCGGCCCGAAGACATTTGCTGTCTACACATTCCCATACAACGACTGATTTTAAACTGACGAACACTTATGGACCGCTTTGATGAACTTTATCCCCGTTTTGACGAGGGCGGAAAGGAAATGATCCGCTCCGCGTATGCCATTGCAGCAGAAGCTCTTAAAGAGCATAAAAGGAGCAATGGAAATCCATTCATCGAGCACCCCGACGCCGTCGCAAGGATCGCATATGAAGAGATCGGTCTTTCGGCGGAATGCATCGCTGCCGTCTATCTCCATGAAGCCACAAGGTTCTTCCCGGAGACGGACATAATGTCGGCGGGATTCGGAAAAGATGTCTACACGATAGTCGACGGCCTCAACAAGATCTCCACCATCAAGCCAAAGGATACGAAGCTTGAGGCGGAGAACTACAAGAAGCTGATTGTTTCATACTCCAAGGACCCTCGCGTGACGGTGCTCAAGATTGCGGACCGTCTTGAGGTGATGAGATCTCTCGACATGTTCCCGAAGCTCTCACGCGAGAGGAAGGTCCTGGAGACCATGATGCTCTATATTCCGCTTGCCCACCAGCTCGGCCTTTACAACATCAAGGGCGAGATGGAGGAGATTTATTTCAGGCATGCGGAGCCGGAGCAGTACAGGGCTATCACAAACAAGCTTAAAAGTACGGAAAGGGACCGCCAGAAGCTCATGACGCAGTTCATCGAGCCTCTGAAGCAGAAGCTTTCCGACGAGGGCATCCAGTACAAGCTGAAGGTACGTACCAAGACCGCTCTGTCCATCTACAAGAAGATGCAGAAGCAGAAGGTGCCGTTCGAAGGCGTATTCGACGTGTTCGCCATCCGCTTCATAATAGACTGCGAGGAAGACAGGGCCGTCGAGCACGCTCTCTGCTGGAAGGTGTTCTCATATGTGACCGAGGAGTATGAATCGGACACAAAGCGGCTGCGAGACTGGATTTCCAATCCGAAACCAAACGGCTATGAGTCCCTTCATATCACCGTAAAGAATAAGGAGGGCAGCTTCCTTGAGGTTCAGATCAGGACAAAAAGAATGGATGACATGGCCGAAAGCGGTCTTGCATCGCACTGGTCATACAAGGGCATACGCCACGAGGCTACGCTGGACAAATGGCTGACTGCCGTCAGAAAGGCCCTGGAGAGTCCTCTGGGCTCGGATGGAGACCCTATGGCAGCCTACTATGAGGACGAGCTCATGGAAATGCCTACGAAGGAGATCTTCGTGTTCACTCCATCCGGAGAGCTCAGGAAGCTTCCTGCCGGAGCGACAGTCCTTGATTTCGCATTCGACATCCATACCAATCTGGGTATCAAATGTACCGGAGGAAAGGTCAACGGAAAGGCCGTAAGAATCAACGAAAAACTGAAGACCGGAGATGTCGTGGAGATAATGTCCGGCAAGAATCAGAAGCCGTCGCAGGACTGGCTGAATATCGTTGTCAGCAACAAGGCGCGCAACAAGATCAGGCAGAAGCTGAGTGAAGCGGAGTTCAAGAAGGCTGCCGACGGTAAGGAGCTGCTTGGCAGAAGGCTGAAGAACTGGAAGATGGAGCTCGACGACGAGACCATGGCTACAATGATGAAGAAGCTTCCTTACAAGACCATCAACGCATTCTATGCTGCGGTCGGTGAAGGTGAGCTTGATGTGGCCGACATCAAGAACATGATCAACGAGATCCGGAATGTCGAGGCCGGTCCTGCATCAGCCGAGACCGAAAGAAAGACTGGCGCAGGAATCCAGGAAAGAAGCGGCAACAACGACGATATCCTTGTCATAGATGCAAAGAATGTCAAGGGCATCGATTACCGCATGGCCAAATGCTGCAACCCTGTCTTCGGCGACGATGTATTCGGATTTGTGACCAGGACAGAAGGTATCAAGATCCATAGGATGTCTTGTCCTAATGCGGGACGTCTTATGGATATGTATCCATACCGAATCCAGAAAGTCAAGTGGAGTGACAATCCTAGCACGGGTAATTTCCAGACAGGTCTGCGTGTGACAGCGGCGCTTGAGCCGTCTGTGATCAATGAGATCATGGATATCGTGAATTCGTTCAGGGCTTCGATAAGGATGTTCAATGTGACGGAGAATGACAGGCAGAGCACTTATGAGATTACCATGAAGATTGCTGTTCCGAGCAATCTGGAATTGGATAAGGTAACGTCGCAGATCAGGAATTTAAGGAATGTTATCAAGATTTCGAGAATGTAGTGTGCATGGGTGGCATGTCACTATGACATCACCATACATACACCTGGACATTTTAAATATTATCACGCTATGGAAATAAATATAGAAGAGAGGGTGGAGAGAGCGAGGAGGCTGTTCAAGGAAGGTGGATACAACTGTTGTCAGGCGGTTGTGCTGGCATATAATGATGTGTTCGGGATCGATGATGTGACTGCTGCATCCATGTCTTCCGGCTTTGGCGGAGGCATGGGCAGGATGCGCGAGGTATGCGGAAGCGTGAGCGGAATGGTCATGCTTGCAGGCCTCATTGCTCCTGCAGCTGACCCTTCCATCAAGGTCGACAGGACCCGGAACTATGCTCTTGTCCAGGAGATGGCCGGCGAATTCAAGGCCATTAACGGCTCGATCATATGCAAGGAGCTGCTCGGTCTTGTACCGATAGGCAGCGGCGCAGCCTCATCAATGGAATCTCCGGTACCGTCTGACAGGACTCCCGATTATTATAAGAAACGTCCGTGCGAGGAACTGGTCGGTATTTCCGCCAGAATCGTCGGCGAAAAGATTGCGGCCATGAAAAAATAAGGTTTTTCCTTGGGGTCAAAATCTTTTTTTCTAACTTTGTATGATAAAATTATTCTGCATGGATTATAAGAATGCACACAAAGCTCACCCTTGGCATGGAATCAGCCTGGGCAACAGCGTGCCCGAAGAAGTAAGGGCATTCGTTGAAATTGTGCCGACAGACACTGTAAAATATGAAGTGGACAAGGAGTCAGGATATCTTTCCCTCGACCGTCCGCAGAAATTCTCTAATATCGTTCCGTCGCTTTACGGTTTCCTTCCAAGAACCTACTGCGGTCCGAAGATGGCCGAACTCACAAATAAGGCTCTTGTACGTCTTGATGTCGAAGGAGACGGTGATCCTCTGGATATCTGTATCCTTACCGAGAAGGATGTTACCCATGGCGACATCATTGTCAATGCCCGTCCTATCGGAGGTCTTCGCCTGCTCGACCATAATCAGGCCGACGACAAGATCATCGCTGTACTCAAGAGCGACGCCGTATATGGAATGATGACTGACATAGACCAGGTACCGGTTGACATCATCCGCCGACTGATCCACTATTTCAGCACATACAAGGATATTCCGGGAGAGCACACCAGCCGAATGCAGTTCATCAGCATCTACGGCCCTGAAGTGGCAAAGGATGTGATCCTCCGCTCTATGGAAGACTATCAGGATTATATCGCAAAGAAATAATCTGCTATCAATAGACAAAGACCCCGTGGCTACGCTACGGGGTCTTTGTCTGCATTTATCAGAGCATGAAGAACATCGCCGTTCCTGCCATGCTGACGCTCACACCGATGATTTCCTTCAATGTTATCTTCTGATGATAGATGACCGCATATGGAATGATGATCAGTACCGGAGTCAATGACATCAGCGTGGATGCGATGCCGGTATTGGTCTGGCTTACGGCCGCAAGGGACAATGAGACTCCGATCACAGGGCCGAACAATGTGGTCATCACGGCGTATTTCATGCCTTTCCTGTCACGGACGGCTGTCCCCAGTTCAGAGGTTGTCCTTGTCATCATCATGATGGTCAGGAATCCGGCACAACCGACGAGTGCCCTGACCATAGTCGATGCAAAAGGCATCATGTCCCCTATGACTGGTGGTGCATCGGACGGGATTGAAGCTTCATAGGCCTGCATTCCTATCTTGCTGAGCACCAGTCCCACACCTTGTCCCAGTCCGGCTCCAGTGCCCAGAAGAATTCCTTTGAAAGGTATCGAAAGCCTGACCTTGCTGCCCTCTCCCCTGCTCAATATTGATATGGCAATGCCGGTTATGGTCACAGCCATCGCAAGCATATATTTCCATGACATGGTCTCGCCAAGCATCAGCCATCCGGCTACAGCCGCAATCGGCGGAGCCAGGGTCATGAAAAGTTGCGCTGTCTTCGGACCTATGACCAGATATGAATTGAAAAGGCAATAATCTCCGAACACATATCCGACCAGCGCCGACAGGGCCAGGAACATCCATGTCCTGCCATCAGCATAGACAGGATACGGATAGCCCGTAGCGATCCACATGGATGCGGCGAGGAAGACTACAGCCAGAAAAAGACGGATGACATTCACGGTCATCGTGCCCAGGCGGCTGCTTGCCTCGGATGCATACAATGCCGTCACCGTACATGAAGCGGCTGACAGAAGTGCTATTATTTCACCTGTATGATTCATATCATGACTGATAAAAAAACTCCGGACAGCAGTCTATGCGTCCGGAGCCTTTCTTTCTTTAAGCTTAAGATTACTCAGCCTTTCCGTTTGAACCGAGAACGTTCACGATCTTGTGCATGAAGAGCTTCTTCATGTTCTCACGTGCTGGAGCAAGATACTTACGTGGGTCGAACTCAGCTGGGTTCTCAGCAAGC
>RHMF01000798.1_pt1 | contig 13932 bp, 23 predicted proteins | sample 5365151 | NCBI WGS metagenome assembly RHMF01 (sample SAMN10266501, study PRJNA497801) | feces metagenome | isolation source: feces | host: Bos taurus | place: China: Prairie of Fairy Mountain | collected 2017-08-14 | reverse complement strand
GTCTATTGACACAATGTCAAAAAATCAAACAAGGGGGCATACCGTCCCATCCGCTTTCACCGTATACCGCTTTTTGTTCCCGTGTTCCTCACCGTGACATTTCCGGCAAAGAGCTTCCAGGTTTAACGGGTTGAGTGATATGCTCGGATCGTAAATGTTTATCGAGTTTAGGTGGATTTTGTGGTGAACTATCTCCGCAGGAACAATGAGTCCCTTGGCTTTGCATCGTTCACACAGTCCGCCAACAGATCGAAGATAATTCTCTCTGCAGCTTACCCAAGCTCCTGTCTTATAAAATTCGCTTTGCTTCCCCTTGCTCATTGTTTCCGTCCATGCAAAAAGGACACCGCTGTTTGCGATGTCCCTTCCGCTCTGCGAGGTATTTTGCCATGAACATTATTCAACTTTGCACAATAACATATTAGCACTATATTTTGTGACATGTGTGACAAGAGATACTAAATAGCTTATTTGGGCAAATCTTTTATAAATCGGTGGTACAGCTGCCGAACTGATTCGGCTGTATTATTTCCGCCCACAATATCCGCCACACGTTCCCAAGAATAAAGCAGACAGCATCTCAACTCAATAATTAGTCTTGTGAGTGGATCTTCGATTGTCAGGATATATTCTTCCACTTCGCTGATTGCATATTGGATCTCGCTGATCTTGCCCTCGATAATCTTGGAAACTTCCGTCAATTTGATTGCCTTGCTTTCCGTAGGATCTGTTTTTCCATTTGTGGAAGTCCTGGGCATACCGTCAATAATCTTGGTTCCGAGAGCGATATCTGCCTGAAGCTCTGCAAGTCTCTCTTGCCACATGACTAATTCTTTTTTCAAGTAATAAACTTTTTCAAGTTCCGTCCGTGTCACGATTTGCCCCCTTTCAGTAATTTTTCCCACTTGGCTTTGATCTCTTCGTTGCTGCATGGATATTTGAATTTCGGTATCTCCAAGAGCTTGTTGACATCGAAGTTCATGTCGAAGGGAACAACATAGCCGGTCTTTCCGTCAACGATTCCCATTTCAGATCCAGAAGGAAACGGAGTCACGATAACAGGAACATTTTGTGTCAGAGCTTCAAGAACCGAGTATGACCATGCTTCCGAATCAGACAGCTGAACGAGATAATCTGCTTTGGCAATATACGGCATCATGTTCATTCTGTAGCCCATATTGAGAAGCCCCTGCGGTGGATCTGGGAAAGCTCCTTCCGAGAAGTTCAGCCAAGTGAAGGGAATCTCTGCTTTGATTAGCATTTCAGCAAGCTGTCTCATTCGTTCTTCGTTGTGTCCTTTGTCAGGAGCAGGAACCCTTGTTGCTGATATCAGATATAAAGCTTTTTGTTTGTTCGGTTTGATTGGATTGTGAATAACTATTCCGTCAGATCCAAAAGAATCTTTGCTCGCCTGTGATACGTTCACGATGTAATCTCCTTTCGGGATTTGCCAAGTTGGATTCGTTTTGCACGCATGACATTGTCTAATAACTTGTTCATGATTGATGTTTGGTGGAACGTCATCAAGGATTCGCTCCATGATGAGAGTTTTGCAGAAGTATATTTTCGCCGGATCATAATGCACGACTTTCATATACTCTTTGAGTTTTTGCTCCTGTTCCGGGTAAATACGGTCAACAACCAACGTCAATTCATGATCCTGCATCAGCCAGCTGAAGTTATACAAAAACGATTCAATTCCGCCGATAATGTGCAAATTCCGTATGAATAAAATGATTTCCGAAGTGATCGGGATAGGGACAATTGAGCAGCCCCGAAACGGTTCGCCTTTGAGGTAGTGAGTCCAGATATTCAACGGTGGAAGGATTTGACACCAACGTTTCAATTCCGGCATATCGTTCTGATTCGTCAGCAGGAAGACTTCGTTTGTCTCATCGTCCTTCTTTATCGCTTCAAGAATATCTGTGCGGTCTGATTCAACGTGTTCAAAGTAATAAACGATTCTTTTGGTTTTGCATAACCCATTTTTATACTTTTTAACGTTTGATCCAGAAACATCGGTCCGATAAAAATACATGAAGTCAGGAATTATTGAAACCGGCACCGGCTTATACAAATAACCAAGTCTCCGTGAAAAATCTTCGTCTTCTGTGGCATCTTTTAACTCGCTGAATCTCACGTCTCCAATGTATGACCTTTTAAAGCACCGAGTACAAGCTGAAGGATTCGACAGGCGGTCTCCGTCTTTTGAAACCTTGTAATTAAATAAGGCTCCGTTTGTATTCAAAGACCGCCAAGAATATTCGATTATGTCTCGTCCTTCTTCAATCTTGGAGAGCAGTTTCTCGATAAAGTATTCAGGAACCATATCGTCAGAGTCTATGAATTGAACGTAATCACCTTTTGCAAGGGATAAACCCTTATTTCTCGCCCTGCTTTGCCCACCGTTTTGGGTTCTGATAATCTTTAACCAAGGAAATGACGATTTGTAGGGTATAGAGCTTCCGTCATCAATGAGAATTACCTCTACATCGTCCGTGATCTGCTTGTCCAGAACGGAGAGAAGCTCGTCTGTATATTCCTTGGTGTTAAAATATGGGATGATGATTGATAATTGTATTTTGTTCACGGCATCACCTCTTCAATCTTCTGCAGTTCTTCTGGTCCGTCTACGTCACAAGTCCAATCGTTAATTGCACAATAGTTGTGATAATCGATGTAGTTTAACCGGGTGCATTTTATGACCTGCCACAACTCCCAGGAGATCGGTTCACGGTTGAACCTATTTTCTTCCGCCAATTTCCGTGTCGTATCAATGCACATCCTAAAAAAGTCCGTTGCAACCACCTTGAAAGCGAAGGGTTCAGCCCAACTTTTGATATAACTTGCTGAAAATGGCGGAGATGATGCGAAAAATTCGATATTCTTCGTTTCAACGCCGATTATCGTTTTTATTGCTTCAGGAGAAAAAACCACATCGCCAAAGATATAGCATACAGGCTCTTTTGAAGGGTAAAATCCGTCTACCCAATGACCGCCGTTTCCGAAGGTGTTCAAACCATTCCGTAAACAAGGCACTCCGAAGTTTTCAAACCTTTCATCGTTGGAACTGATTGCAATGTCTTCGACACCACTTTCCCGGAGAAGCCGAATCGTCCTTTTGACTATCGGCTCTCCTTTGGTCTTGAGAAGCTGTCTCGGAGTTTCAACGTGGTAATCTCCGCCACACATAATGATGTACTTCATATCTCACTCTCCCCGATAAGCTCTTCGATTCTTGTTTGCATGAGTTTGATAATATCTTCTTGCCTTTTGATGATATGTTCTTGAGCTTGCACCTGATTTTCATAATTGGTAATGAGCTTATCCTGTGTCTCGATTAGCTCGTTTCCTTTGTGGATAACTTCCAACAGCTCTTCTTCTCTTGTCATTAGTTCTCCTTTCCGCTTATGTGCTTATCAATAATTTCAAGTGCAAAATTAAGTGCGTGTATTTCATTCATATATCCTTTTGCCTCTAAACCATCTCTTGCACATAGTATGTCTGCCTTAATATCCTCTATAACAGAATCAAAGGGAGTGCCGTTAGCTATTGCTTTCTCAATAGATAATCTGTACGGCAACCATTGTTCATCGCAAATTAACTTATATCTTTCTTCGGGAATATCAATTATCAGTTTCATTTACTCACCTCCTATCTTTTCAGCATACCTATTCAAATCTTTTTCAAGTTTTTTAAGTGCATTTATATATTGTATGTATGTACCATACCCACAAATAAACTCGTTATGTATTTGTGTATATCTTTTATCAAACTCCTTTCCCATTCGCATTAATGTACATCCTTGCTTATTTGCCTGTGTTTAATAATCATCTTTATCGCCGTGATACCAAATTAATTTCATATGCTTTCCCCGTTATATAATTTTTCAAGTTCATCATTAAAATCAAAATTGTTTGGTCTGTCAAAATTAGCAAACCATATCACATTACCAAAACCTGTCGGGTCTGTTTGTGAATACCATAAATTCTTATCAGCATTATACAAAGCAATATCCATATCCCCGTTATTAGTTCCTATTACATAAAAATCTGATAAACCATTCTCATCACAAAAAGGTTTATGCAAAGGAAACTCCTTAAACTTATACTCAATCATCATTCTCTTCCTCCTGTTCTTCTTCGTAATACCTTTCCCACTTTGCATCTTCATAGGCTCTGTCTTTTGCTTCTTCCTGTCTGCAATAACTGACTAACTCTTCATAGCTGACAGCACCGCATTTGTACTCCGAAAATATGCTCATACCTCGCTCCTTCCCAGAACCTTTACGGTCTCATATCCGCTGTTCATTAGCACCTGTGCAGCTCTGTACGCTCCGTCATAGTTACTGAACGTCAGGATAAAACCGCTCTCCGTTCTGTCTATTCGCTTAATTCCGTGAATGTTTCCTCTGATCTCTTTTTTGTCATCGCTGACATATACTTTTGCTCTCATATCTCGCTCTCCTAAAATGGTGCTTCTTCTTCCTCGGGTTCCGAAGTATCTCCGTCAACAAAATGCAGCGGTAGATCCCGAACCTTTACTCCGACAACCTGCTTGTTCGATTCGTTGTATGCCATGGCAACTTTGCCCGTCTTCCCGGTAAGCCTGTTCTTGGTCACCTCGATGATCCTAACCGAAGGATCTGATTCTTTTCCGTCAATAATCGATCTTGAATAGGTCAATACGATGTTTGCTTTGTTGGTTATATCCGCAGATCCTGAAATATCGTCATTGGTTAACCGCTGACCGCCGTTTGATTTTCTTGGATGACATACCAGGAGAATCACGACATCAAATTTTCGGGCTATCTTGGCAAGCCTTCCTGTGAAGTTGCTCTGCTGACGATATAACGCTTCGTTATTCTCGGCTGAATCTTCCATAGCGGTCATCAAATTGTCTATCAGGATGAACTTGATGTTCCTTTGGATGATTGCTGTTTCGACTGTTTCAAGGAGCTTGCCCGTTTCGTTCTCGTCAATCTCCGTGTCGTCATAGATAAACAGCCGATTCCGATACCAATTGTTGACGGATTCTTTCTCGCTGTTGAAAAGAGTTCTTCGGTTGCTCCCGATCACCTGTCTATCAAGCCAATTCTTCACGGCGTAATCTTTCATCTCCCCGGAATAGATCAATGAGTTGAAATCATTCCGTAAAGCCCAACAAACGAACATCGATGCCATGGTTGACTTTCCGTCTCCCCGAACTCCCGTCATAACGATCAGATCCCCAAGGTGAAAACCGCCCGACAATATCTCGTTGAGTTCTTTTGTTCCTGTGCTGATAGCCGGCAACGATTCAATGTCTACTTGCTCAACGTCAGCCATATCTTTTATCAGCTGATTCGGTGCAGCTTGTGCATTGAGAACCGCTTTTTGTAAAGCTGTGACTCCGTACTTCAGCAGAATCTCGTTTGCATCTTTGCAGCCTTGGTAATCTTCTTCCCTGACAACGTAGGTTATTTTCGGGAATCGCTTTTTCATTTCCGCTGCAAGGGTGATCTCTCCGTTCTCACAGTCCCCGAAGACGACAATTTTTTGAAACTTGCTGATCCAATTCCAACAATGTGGAACCCATGTGAACCCGTTCTTGCCTGTTGGGACTGACACGGCATTTGGTACGCCTGCTTCCGTCAAAGATAAACTGTCAATTTGACCTTCCGTGATGACAAGCTGTCCGAAGCTCTCGCAATGGTTCATCCCAAAGAGAATCGGCATACACTTCTTCTCGCAGTATTCCTTTGAGCCTTTTTCAATCTTCTTGGGATCTGTATTGCGGTATTTGACGAACCGAAGCTCCCCTGTCTCGTCCTTGAACGGAAACACGATTCTTGTTTTGTCATCTTCCGCAACAGTAATTTCATACTTCCGACAAACCTCTTCAGAGATTCCCCTCTTCTGCAGGAACTTGATTGCTTCGGGTTTGGATTCCGTGATTCGGTGAGCATCTTTGAATACTTTGAATTGGCTGTTGTAATTCCCAATGTCGTAATGTCTCTGGACATCGGTTCCCAGATCAAAATCAGGAAAGTCCCTTGCAAGGGTAATCATGTTTCCCTTTGCTCCGCACGAACCACGTTTGCAGTTGAATTGTCCTGTCTTCATGTCTATTGCAAAGGTGAATTTGTCTTTATGCCTTCCGCCTTCACAATATGGGCAGCGAGTAAAAGCGAGTTGATTTCCGTTTCTCCTATACGGACCATGTTTCCGAGCGAACTCTTCAGCATCCTCTTCTTTAAACTCGTAATAGCTCATTCGTCATCCACCTCGTCTAATTCCGGCATATAATTCCAACCGCCGTTTGGCATCCTAACCGCTCCCGGAACAGGCGGTTCTTCTTCTTCGAAAGCCGGAGCTTCGTCAAGAAGCGACACGGCTTCTTCTTTATATTCTTTTTCATTCTTATATATTCTTGTTCGTGATCCGTCTGGTGATCCGCTTGGTGATTCGTTTGGTGTTCTTTTTGGTGTTCCGTTTGCGTTCTGCTTATCTTGGAATTTGTCGTAATTTACTATGGTTAGAGTGGTGCTATATCTGTTTGCTTTTCGTTTCAACATATTGTCCGATTCAAGCATTTTTAAGAATCTATACGTTCTATTCTTGCTCCAACCCCACCGCCGAGATAATTTTTCAATGCTCGTTACGAATTGTCCTCGCCTAATAGTTATCAAACCTTCTCGGGTTTCGAATTTTTGGCTTTCGTGATTAGCCATAAGAATTAAATCAAGCCAAGCTCTCAACTTCTCCGGGTCTCGCCAAACCCAATGTTCCTGAATCTGCCTATAAACTTTTATCCAGCCTTTATCCATACTCTCCGCTCTCCAACCTTCTCTTTGCTTCTCGATATAAAATCTCGTAGATCATCTGTCCTGACAGTTCCTTGTTTACGAAAATTGGCTTGATCTGATACGTTCCGATAAGTTTCAGCAGCCTGTGAAGGTATGCTTTGCTGTTGAATCTCGTTTTGTATTTCCCGGTGATAATCTTCATCCAAGTAGCATTTTCAACGAGCAGATAGACGGAAGCTCCGTGTTCAGCAGCCCGGTCAAATTCCCTGCAGAATCTGTCCCAATTCTGGCAAAGGTTGCCCGATAACTCTTCAAGCGACATTTTGCGTTCTATGACGGAATCGCCTTTAACGGCTCTCTCGTCCTCATGTAGCCACTTTCCGTTCGGAAGCATAAAATCGTATGTATAATCGCCAAAGTCGAGATTCTGCCGAATATACGGACAGCCAAAGGAATTACAACGCCTTGTATATTCTTCTGTTGGCTGTTCCGCAGTATCGACAAGGATTCGGAAACTGTCTAAACAGTTTGAAATATCGAAAAGGTCCATTTAGAATGGTATCTCTTCCTTTTCAGGATCGCCTATTTTGAGAAAATCATCGCCGGAGTTGTTGGAAGAGTTGGAAGAGCCGTTGCCGGTGTAACCATGCTTTGCAACAAACTTTGCTGCAGGAGCATTTCCCGAACGAACTTTATCAACGGAACAAGCGAAACGAGGCTCGGTGTATGTGATCTCTTTTCCGTCATCAAGAACGGTTCCTGTTTCACCGAAGACGATGCCGACTGTCAGCCCCTTCCATTTGTTCTCGTCCCAATCCCACTTGTAGCCGGAGTTGGAATCTTCAAAAGCGTTAGTCCACTTTGCAAAGCTGTTCTCGGTCCAACCGTCCTTTTCTGATCCGTCACCCTTGGGAACATAGATCAGTTTTCTGCCCTTCCACTTCTTGTCTTCGGAAGTGTTAACCTTGAAGAAATTCGCCTGGTCTCCCTCGATGATGTCGAACAGAATCTCAATTGCATCGGAATTTCCGTTCTCGCCGTTGATGTAGCGAACATTCTTGATCTTGCAGACATACGCTCCGACAGGAAGTCTCGAGCTGCCCTCTCTCCTTGCGTTCTGCTGTGCGTTCTCAAATCCTTTGATTGGTTTCATAGTTAATCTCCTTTATCAATAATCTTTTAATGCTTCAATCACGAGCATGATGTCGTTGTCGATCTCGTCTCCCTCAAACGCCCCGAGAGGGACTTTGCAAGTGCTTCCGTCAGCCGACAGGATGAATTTGTACTTTCCGTCCTGACGTACCGCCCATACAACCGTTGTCATCTTGGATTCAAGAACGAGCTTTTCGAGCTTCCTTCCGTTCGTCTTGATCCTTGTCCTGATGATTCCGTTGTCATCGCTGATAGTTTCGGAATGACAAAGGATGATGACCGTCAAGTCTTCTCTCATTGCAAGAGCCTTGTTGATAATCGCCCAGCCGTTCTGTGCGAGATCTGACCAAGCGGATCTCTTGTCTCCTGACTGCATGGCGAGAATCTTCATTTCCTCGGCAACCATTAAGCCATTTAGCGTGTCGATAACCAGATACTTGATCTTCTTGAACTGATCTTCCGTGTTGATTCGATCCATAAGGCTCGCAACTGTCGAGAAAGAATCTGTCTTCCAAAAATTCTTGTTATTCTCGCTGAAATCCTTCTTCCAACCCTTCCAATTCAGCCCCTTCTTATCGCAATCGATATAAAAGGTTTCTTTTGGCGGAAGATTTCTCATGGAAGTAGTCTTCCCGGCACCGCTCTCGCCCATAATTCCAATTACATTAGCCATATCTTCACCCCCTTTACTTAATCTCGATATGCTTACCTCTCGGCTCTAAATGGGCAAAATCAAGTTCTTTTCCTTCGTTTAATGCCTTACGGATCAGCTCGTTGTCGTTCTCAACAACTATTCTTTTGAAGTTGTCAGGAACCTCGCCTGTTATCTTCAGCGGTTCGACTCCGCCATTGCCCTTGATCTTGATCTTGAACTTCCCGGCATCAAGCTCGTCCACCTTGGCTATCTGCATCGCATCGAGAATTGCATTTTTCATAGCCTTGACACGATTTTCCCTGACTTCCTTCTTGTGCTTGAACTCCAATTCAAGAGCCTTGGCTTGCTTCGCTTCCATTTCAATCTGTTTGATGACGTTTGCATATCCAGAAGCCTTGACTTCAAGCTCGTCAACCATTCCTTCAAGGGTGTCAAGGAAAGCCTGATCGTCCATGTCTTCATCGGTCATCATGTCGTAGAACCGCTGAAATTCTGTTGTGATTTCGAATAATGTTGCCACTTTTAATACCTCGCTTTCTTTAAATGCAGGTCGTGGTGAAACCTGTTGTTGTACGGTAAAAATCCCCGTTTTTCATGTATATGTGGTACTTCTTGTCCTCAAATTTATCGATGCGGAGAACTTCTGCAGCATTGAGAAGAATCTCTCCGTCAATAGGAATCCACATATTTGAATCTTTCTCTTCAGCAGGAAGGTGTTGGACTAATGCTTCCTTGCCGGATAAGTGGATAAACGGAATCCTGATATCGAATCTTTCACTCATTGCCAAAAACACCCCCTTTTACCTTCCATTTCCTGCCGATATCGTGCTTGTGCAAAGTCACCTTGTACGGCTTGCTATAAATCTTGAATCCCTTGTTTAATGGGTTAATGTGCGGAAGAACCTCGCAAAGATAAAAGTCCGGGTAATCTTCCACGATCTCTAACGGAATCCATGCTTTGTACCAGCCGGGATAAACGTCCTGATATCCTGCTTCAGTCAGCATCACTTTTATTTGTTCGCCTATCATATTTCTGTTCCTCGCTTTTTTTAATGGCTCTCTCAACTGCTTTGACTACTTCTTCAATGGTGTCACATGGGCAACCTGTTCCCTGGTCTTTTCCACTCCACTCGATGCCGATATGTCTTCCTTCCGTCTCGTCAAGATAAAGAGATTCGCTGACTTCGAGAACGGAATATTTGTAAAACTGATGACGATATACCGTGTCGTTAATGGATTTGGGACCCAAATAATCGGCCTCGTGAGCCGTAAAGTCCAAATTGAATTTGTATTTGAGATAATCAACAACTTCGATTAAACTCGGCAGCTCTTCAAGCGGAGCAACGTCATTGTTTGTCAGAGCAAGTTCTTCTCCGTTCACCTCAACAAAGGTGTAATAATGGTCGAAATCCGTGATTCTCCCGATAAAAATCTCGTCCCCAATCCAAACTCTGACTTTTTGCCCTTTAACACGGTTAAAATCGTACTCATAAGGCTTGGACTGTTCTTGGACGGAAGCTGCATAATCCCAAATATTCAACTGCCCCTCGCATTGATAGTCTCTTGGAATCATTTTTTCTCCAAAGCATTAAGCCTGTTCAAAACAGTCTGTTCACAGCATCCAATCTCATCAGCAATAGCTTTTAACGTCCAACCGGCATCCCTTAACGCCTGAATCTTTCCGTCATCGATCTTCTTCTTGGGCTTGGTCACTTTCTTCGGGGTTTCTTCCTTGGGACCGAAAGTCGCTGAATAGATAATCTTGTCAACTTCTGATAAGCACTTGCTGCAGTACACGGAATCGCCTATTTCATTCAGCTCGTAGCACTCCGGGGAATCATCTGTCTCGGGATTTACGATCCCGACATAAAGCCTGTAAACGTCTTTTGCGATAGGTCTTCCGCATCTGTCGCAAATATAGGTAAATTGCTTCACTCTCTGTCTCCTCTCATTTACATGAAAAATAATGTTGTCCTACCTTGCAAAGCGGTGTTCCGAAGTTGTGATAGTGGTCAGCTCTGAACCATAAGGGCTTCGGCTCCCAACCTTCCTGAATAAGTGCAAGAGCTTCATTGCAATCATCGTTCGGCGTTTTCCCGGATCTGAATTTCGAACTCTTAAAAGCATCGCTTTCGCAGGTCTCCTTGATGCTCTTTCCGTATGCTTCAGCTCTGCAGAGGACCGTATACATTACCCAACATTGCCCGACAACGCCCTGTCCTTCAGCTTCTCTCATTGCCATATCCTGCAGATACCAACAGTCCTCTTCGGTCAAATTGCGGTAAAAGGGTTCTTCATACGGAACATAGACGATCTCGGTCTCGACAATTGGCTCTGCTTCGATGACTTTGTATTCCGTCACAACGATTGGTTCCGGCTCTTCATAATTCCAAGCTGCTAAACTTCCGTGAATAATCACTCCAAAACCGATGCCCATTCCCAAAATCACTAATTCTTTAATTTGCTGTGGTAGTTTCATTACTTTTCCTTTTCAAAAACTCTGTGAATTGTTCTTCAGGTACGATTGTCTTCTTCCCGATCTGGATCACCTCGCCACCTTTTGCCTTGTATTCACGGAACAACTTGTACGCTGTGGTCCGTCCTATCCGGTAAAGGCTTTGGATGTCTGTCGGGGTGAGCCACCTCACTCGTTTAGGAAGCTTTCCGGGTTAACTTCCAGAACCTTGCAAACAGCCAAGAACTCATTCGCCTTCAAAGGCTGTTTTTCGTTGAGACATCTGCAAAGGACCTGATAATCGACTCCCGACTTCTCGGCGATAAATTGCTTTTTAAGTCCTGTGCTTTCGATGTACTCACTTAACTTTTTTTCAACTGCCATTTGTTTTTCTACCTCCTTTACAACAGATTCTTGTTTTTTTAGCTTATGGAAAAACAATATCTTGTTCACCATGCGACTAATATTAAACTGATGTTTTTTATTTGTCAACGATTTTCTGTTAAAAATTGAAAAAATATTTTTACTGTGATAATATCAAGGGGAAAGGGGGAATCTGCCATGAATAAACTCGAAAAATTAAAAGAACTTGAAATTGAAATAGAAGCCGAAGAGAAAAAACTTGATCTTGAACGTGAAAGACTCGCTTCACGACTCCGTGAATATCGCAAAGCCGTAAACATGACACAAGATGAATTGGCGAACAAATTAGGAAAAAGACAATCTGTTGTCTCCTCTTGGGAACTTGGAACCGGGATTCCTGATGCAAACCAACTTCCGGCAATAGCCAAGGCTCTTGGAGTTTCAGTTGCTGACATTTGCGGAAGCCCGGATATTAACAGTTTTGATAAAGAGATATTAGATGCTTTCCACGCAGCGGACAAAATCACCCAGAATAACATTAAACTGTTACTCGGAATAACAGAGAAAGGAGCCGGCAATGTGGAAAACTAACGGATATGTCCGAGAACGCATTACAGACCCCAAGACGGGGCTTGAAAAGGTTATATCGATAAAGATTAAGGGTAATGGAATAAAAGCTGAAAATGAGGCGATAAAGAAGCTTCAGGACAAGATTATTCATTATTCCGATATGCGAATAAAACTGTCCGAAGCAATAGATATTTACATCAAAGATATTGAAAGGGAGTTGAAACCTTCTTCCGTACGGAAAGCACGTATTGAACTCGGTTCCATGCTCAATATTATCGGTGATGCTTACATGGATAATCTCACCGCCGGCTATGTACGGAAAAAGTTTGTTGAATCAGGAAGAGAAAATAGAACTTTGAACGGATATATTAAGATTTTCAAGACCTTTTGGATGTGGTGCTATCGGAATGACATCGTACAGAGCAGAGAACTCTTTGACAAGCTCGCTCCGTTCCAAGATATTCCGAAGAGAGCAAGGATTCAAGATAAATTCCTCGAGACCAGGGAAATTGAAAAGCTGCTCGGAGCTATGACGGAGAAACATTGGTATCTCGTCACAAGATTTTTGCTCCTGTCCGGTCTTCGTGTCGGAGAATTTATTGCTCTGAATAATACGGACGTTTGGGGAAAATATATCAAAGTGAATAAAACATACGATGCAAACAACAAGATAATCACTTCCGCTAAAACCTTTGACAGCGTGAGGGAAGTGTTTATTCAGGACGAGCTTCGGGATCTGATCTCCGAGATTCACGATTACACAGAATGGCAAGCGGAAGCCTTTGGGTATAAATCAGACATTTTCTTCCCTCATATTGACGGAAATTACATGAAATACGAAGCCTATGCTAAATACCTTCGAGAAGTGTCTGAAAGGGTCCTTGATAGGCGAATCAGCCCACATATCACACGCCATACACACGCTTCAATATTAGCAGCTTCTGGAGTTCCGCTTGAAGCAATTTCGGCAAGGTTAGGACACGGAGATTCCCGGATCACGAAGGAGATATACCTTCACAGATTAAACGAATTGAAAGAAAAAGAAAACGAACAGATAAATCAAATTAAGGTGAGTTGGTGAGTAAATGCGTGACCAAATCGTTGAAAACCGCTATTTATAAGGGCTTTAAGTGAGACACGTGATCTCTTTTTTGGGTGTCGCCTAATGTCATAATGTGTCATAACGTGCATAAAATGGGGATTCTCAAAAATGAACATGATGTTTCTGTGGTATGTCATGCGTGAGTAAATGCGTGAGTAAAATAAAAAATTCCCCCGACAACTCATCAAGCTGCCGGGGGACTATGAGGGGGAAGACGGTATCGAAAAGCCTATACGGCTGAACGACCTTCATTTTTTCCGAAGTAACAATAATGCCAATAATAAAGCGGTCTGTTATCTCCGTAGGCTTTGCGTAAATCCTCGTAGCGATCATAATAGATTTGAGGGTTAAATTCTGCGGAAGCCTGTCTAAATTCATACATTCCAAAAGTGATGAAATGATTCCATAAAGCAATCGGGTCGTGACCGAAAGCACCTTCAAGGTCTGCGTACTTGTTCGCATAATATTCGGGGTCGAATACGGGTGAAAAGTCTACGCCCATATATACGAAACTCGGTGAAGGTGTCGGGGTGTCGGAATAATCATCATATGCGATGTTCATATCAACTCTTCCGTTGATTCCCTTGACAGCTCCTGACGAGGAATATTGCCAAACTTGATATTGTTTGACGTATTTCGGGGAGCTTCCGTACCGAGCAACCCATTTATCGTAAGCACCTAAACGGTTGATATCGAGCCTATCCTTAAATCCCGATATATCGGATGCGTAGATTCCTGTCTTGAATCCTGCGTTTTTGACAGTTTCGCAAAAAGCAATCACGGCATCGGTGTTTCCGTTCTTGGTCGCTGACGTAGGAGCTTCAAGGTCTGAATAACACGGAAAGTCG
>RHMF01000797.1_pt1 | contig 13933 bp, 13 predicted proteins | sample 5365151 | NCBI WGS metagenome assembly RHMF01 (sample SAMN10266501, study PRJNA497801) | feces metagenome | isolation source: feces | host: Bos taurus | place: China: Prairie of Fairy Mountain | collected 2017-08-14 | reverse complement strand
CGACTGCTTCAAGGTGCTGGATCAGAAGGGCAGCAAGCCCGTCACTGTCCAGATGCACTACCTGAAGCCCATTTCCTATGAGGAATACAAGGATATGAAGACCGTGGAGGTGGCCGATCTGGTCAAATCCCGGATTCAGGAAGTACTGGATGTCAACACATAAACAAAAACCTGCACAGCCCCACCGGGAACTGTGCAGGCTTTTATTTTGGGCAGATCATTTCGTTTCTGCTCCTTTAACTGCAGGTGTCACTTTCTTGTAGCCATACAAGAAATGAACACCTGCCAAATTTATACGCAGAAACAAAATAACCGCAAATACACCCCTGAACCGGTTTGGTTCAGGGGTGTAGTGCGTTATTCGATCTTTGCGCCGGGGAAGACCAGGGTGACCTTGAACAGGTCGCCGTCCACCAGAAGCTGCAGCTGTCCCTTCTGCAGCTCCATCAGGCTCTGGGCGATGTTCAGACCCAGGCCGCTGCCCTCGGTATTGCGGGAGGCATCCCCCCGGACAAACCGCTCCAGCAGCTCGTCGGCGGACACATTCAGCTCCTCCCGGGAGATATTCTTCAGGGAGATCAGCACCTTCCCCTCCAGCTCCATCAGATCGATATAGAGCCGGGTGCCGGGGAGGGCATATTTATAGGCATTGCTTAATAGATTGCTCAGCACCCGCCAGGCAAGGCGGCCATCGGCCTTCATGTAGACCGGCTCCTCCGGCTGCCGGAAGACGGGGGTCAGCTGGATTTTTGCAAACTTGTCCACATACTCGCCCAGGGCCTGGTTCACCGCCTCCACCGCATCCACTGCGGCGATTTCCACGGTCATATTGCCGGTGCTGGCCTTGCTCATTTCCATCAGATCATCGATGAGCTTTTTCAGCTGATTCGACTGCCGGGAGAGCACCTCCAGGTAAATTTCCTGCTCCTCATCGCTGTGGGGCTTTTGCAGCAGATCCACATAGTTGATGATGGAGGTCAGGGGCGTTTTGATGTCGTGGGACACGTTGGTGATCAGCTCCGTCTTCATCCGCTCGGATTTCAGCTGATTCCGGGCCGCCACCACCGCCACATCCGCCAGTGCATTCAGATCTCCGGCAAACTCCCGGAAGGAGCCCACCATGTTCTTGTCGCCGACCTTGGTTTCCAGATCGCCCTTGCCCATCCGCTTGGCCGCTTCCATCAGTGTGCCGAAGCAGGAAGCGCCGTAGAGAATCACCGCGAAGCTTAAGCAGAGGGACAGCACCAGCAGGCCCTCGGAGCGGGTCAGCAGGGCAAAGGTGACGGTGATCAGCATCACCGCGCCGGTGAGCAGCCACTGCCACATCAGCGGCAGCAGAGAGAAGAAATTCGCAATTTTATTGCACACCCAGCGGAATGCCCTGCCCAGAGTGGTATAGAGCCAGCCCAGGGCCATTTCCGTGGCATGGTAGAACCACACGCAGGCCTTGCAGAAATATTCCCAGGCACGCTGCGCCAGCTGCCAGAGCTTTCGCAGCAGCCGTCCCATAGGCGGCAGGCATTTCTGCCCCAGGAAGCCCTCCAGCCACACCGCCAGCCATGCCATAAACCGGAAGAACCAGCCGCAGAGGGTATTGCGGTACCAGTAGCCGCCAGGGGTCTTGAACTGGGCAGCGCAGGCGAAGAAAAAGGCCACGATGACCAGGCAGATGGCAAAGCCGCCCAGCAGCGCCACGGGAATCAGGATATTGGGTGTGCTGCGCAGAATGGCACCCAGTCCCTCAAAGCCCAGCACCGTGGCAAAAACCACCAGGCATCCGCCGCCCACCAGATAAAGATCCAGAGGGATGCAGTTTAAGCCCCCGGCTTTGATTTCATCCGTACCCTTTTTCCGGCCTGCGGTGATGCACAGCCAGACCATGCACACAGCAAAGCTCAGCGCGCTGACGCCAAGCACCCAGAACAGCTCCGACCGGTAATTCCAAATCTGCCGCAGCAGCGTCCAGGCGTATTCCTCCGGCATGGCGCCGGGCAGCAGATACAGTTCCACGGTGTGGGGATCCAGGTCTTCATACACGAAGTAGAAGCCCACCATCTGCCCCCGTTCATGGTCGTAGTATTCTCCGTGGTGCATCTCCGCATCCCGGGAGCCGCTGTATGCTGTAGGAGGCAGGGTTGCCTGGGTGGGGTCCTCAGGCACGTCGATGACCTCCGGGCCGTCCTCCTCCACGAGGGTGGATACCAGCACCCGGTAGCGCAGGTTGGTCACCACCATCTGATAGCGCTTGCCGCCCTCCGGGGCATCGGCCATGGTGGATTCCACCACATTGCCCAGCTCGTCCCGGATGGTGTAGTAAAAATACCCGTAATGGAAGGTATTGTACATCCAGCCCTGGCCGTAGTAATCGTTCAGGTACTGCTCCGGCAGATTGCCCAGGTTCAGCGACGCATACCGGTGAACCAGATTCACCGCAAAGTTCTGCCGCTCCGACTCCACAGAGGATTCATAATAGTCATCGAAGGAATTGTCGTACAGGTCCATCGCTGCCAGGCCCACGATGCCCGCCGCGCTGAACACCACAGCCAGCAGGGAGAGCGCCGCCAGGCACAGAGCGATGAATTTCACCGCGATGGAATGGCGCATCATTTTCCTCCTTCCATTTTATAGCCCTGGCCCCAGACCACTTTTAAGTACCGGGGTTCGGATGGGTTGATCTCGATCTTTTCCCGCAGGTGGCGGATATGCACCGCCACGGCGCCCTCGCTGCCGAAGGCCGCCTCCTGCCATACGGATTCATAGAGGCTTTTGGTGGAATAGACCTTGCCGGGGTTTTGCATCAGCAGATGCAAAATGGCGTACTCCGTGGGAGTCAGGGAAACGACCTCCCCCTCCACGGTGACGGTTTTCGTCCGGTCGTCCAGGGTGATGCCGCCGATAGTCAGGATATTCGCATCCTGCTCCGGCTTGCTGCCAAGCAGGGCATAGCGCCGCAGCTGGGAGCGGACTCTCGCCAGCAGCTCCACCGGCACGAAGGGCTTGGTGATGTAGTCATCGGCACCCACATTCAGGCCCAGCACCATATCCTCGGTTTCGGATTTGGCGGTGAGCAGGATGATGGGCACATTGGAAAATTCCCGGATTCTGGAGATGGCGGTGATGCCGTCCATCACGGGCATCATCACATCCAGCAGAACCAGATGAATTTCGTTATTCTGCACCACCTCCAGGGCTTCCTTGCCGGTATAGGCAGTGAAGAGGCGGTAGCCCTCGGGCTTTAAGTATATTTTCAGAGCGTTTACGATGTCCGGCTGGTCATCGCAGATAAGCACATTGTACATGGCATTTCGCCCTCCTTCTCTGTTTCTGTAAGCACATTATACCACCGGAATTCTTAAGAAGAAAGAGGTTCATTTCTTAAGAAGATATTAACCCTTGTCAAATCAAAAATTACTGGTATAATATGCCTGATCATAAACATGAAAGGAAGAAAAATCTATGATTTCCTGGATCGAACAAATGCTGGCGCTGGCCGCTGCCGCCGCCATGACCAAATTCGTCCCCGCGCTGCTGATCCTCGTCATCGGTATCGTCATTATGAAGCTGGTGAACAAGATCATCAAGACCACTCTGAACAGCACCAAGCTGGAAAAGGCCGCCCACAGCCTGATTCTCAGCGTGGTGAACGTATCCATGTACATCGTATTGGGCCTGATCATCGCCGCCAAGCTGGGCATCGATGTGACCTCCATCGTGGCTCTGGCCTCCGTGCTGACTCTGGCTGTTTCCCTGGCTCTGCAGAACATGCTGGCCAATGTGATCGGCGGTTTCACCATTCTGTCCACTACCCCCTTCCACTCCGGCGACTACGTGGAGATCGCCGGTCAGGGCGGTACCGTCACCGAGATCAACATGACCTACACCAAGCTGACCACCCCCGATGGCAAGCTGATCTCCATCCCTAACTCCGCCGTGGTGGCCGCACAGATCGTCAACTACTCCGCTGAGCCCGTCCGCCGTGTGGAAGTGCTGGTTTCCGCATCCTACACCATGAATGTGCAGGATGTCATCGGCGCCCTCTGCGCCGCCGGTGCCGTGGACAAGGCCCTGGCCGATCCCGTACCCATGGCTGTGGTGGTTTCCTACGGTGAAAGCGCCGTCAACTATTCCCTCCGGGTCTGGTGCAACAACGCCGACTACTGGGATGTGTTCTTCGCCGTGAACCAGAATGTGAAGAAGACCTTCGAGGAGCGGGGCGTGGCTATGACCTATCCCCACCTGAACGTCCATCTGGACAAGTAATTGCACGCAAAAAGGCACCTCGCAAGAGGTGCCTTTTCTTATCGCTTATCCCGAATACAGATCAGAACCGGGCCGAAATATTTCCGCTGTCGCAGGAAGCCCTCCAGGCTCTCCGTCCAGTTGTCCGGGCCTTTGGAATTGCGGTAGGTGTTGTAGCCCAGGAACCGGCCAGCCTTATACTGAACGGTGACAAAATGCGCGCCGAATTTCCACTTATTGCGCCAGTAGTAGAAGACGATGACCACATCGCTTTCCTTCGCCGCCTCGTCGAATTTCTTCCGGTCAAAAACCAGCTTCACCGGGAAGCCCCAGTTCCGGAAGGCCAGGGCCGGGGCAGGGATGGCCGTGCCTGCGTTGCCGTGGATAACCGGCAGCATTCTTTTGTACATCCGGATCAGATCCTCCGGTTCCGCCTTATAGCCCATGAGCCGCAGGGCATTGTAAGTAGCGATCCATCCGCAGCCGGTGGCTGCGCTGGAGCGCAGGCCATAACGCCACTGTTCCTTGGGAATGTCGCGCTGGCAATAGATCAGATCGTTCACAGCGGATTCTCCTTTATGTATTCATCCAGAATTTCTCCCGCCAGCAGCACCATCCGGGCGCAGGGGCGCTTGGCGTAGTATTCCGCCGTCCGGGGGCTGGGATTGGGGTCTGAGGGAGGATTTTTCAGGATCTCCCGGCAGACGATGCTGCCCACTTCCTCCCGGAATTTTCCCGCCAGATATTGCACCCGGGTGTAGTGGGCCTTTTTGCTCACGTCATCGCCGGGGGTTTCGTAGCCATAGAGCAGACCCGCCACCATCAGCATACCGCTGACTGCGCCGCAGACCTCCCGCATCCGGCCCATGCCGCCGCCGAAGGAGGAGGAGAGCTTTGCCGCGAAATCCGGCTCCAGGCCGGTCACATCGCAGAAGGCCACCATCACCGCCTGGGAGCAGTTGTAGCCGCCTAAGAACAGTTCCGCTGCTTTCATGCCATGATCCATTATGCACACCTCTTTCCGTTTCTTTCATAGTAGCGGGGATTGGAGAGGATGTCAAGATGGGTGTTTTTGTATAAATTATCGTTTGCGTTAGTATCTGTAGGGGAGGGTCATTGATCCTCCCCTACATTCAGAAAACGAAATGGTAATTTACTATTCATTGACTTGTCCTCTTCCCAATGCTAAAATAAACTCATAAACTGGGAAGAAATGGGGTAAAACCGCATGAAGCATGAAAACCCGAATTACATGACCACAAAGAAGGAACGCTTAAGCTACTGGACCTACTTCGTGGGCCAGAACGTATACTACAACATCACCGCCGCCTTTATCTCCACCTATCTTGCCATGCAGGGCATCTCCCTGGCAAAGGTGGCAGCCGTTCTGCTGATCGTGAAGATCTGGGACGCCATCAACGACCCCATCTTCGGCTATATCTTTGACAAGGTCAAGTTCAAATCCGGCCAGAAGAGCCTGCCTTGGCTGCGGATCGCCGTGCTGCTGATCCCCATCGCGACCATTTTCCTCTTCTCCATCCCGGGCGGCATGAGCGAGGGCGGCAAGCTGATCTGGTTCGGCGTTGCCTATGTGCTGTGGGACACGGTCTACACCCTGACGGACGTTCCCGCCTATGCCATGCTGAACACCATGACCGACAACCTCCAGGAGCGCAACACCCTGCTCTCCATGAACCGGGTGTTCTCCGGCGCCGGCGTGCTGATCTACGGCGTGGTGCTGCCTCTGCTGATCTCCGAAAATGTGGGTATGAGCGCCTCCATGGCGGTAAGCATCCTGGCCATTTTCAGCGCTCTGACCATGGTGCCTCTGTGCGTCAACTGCAAGGAGCGTAACTACAAGCCCGAGGAGGAGGACAGCGATTCCTTCACCCCCTTGCAGATGCTGCGCTACCTGAAAAGCAACCGCTATCTTCTGACCTACTACGCAGGCTACATGGCCACCGATGCCCTGAAAACCTCCGGCGCGGTGCTGCTGTTCGTTTCCTTCTATCTGTTCGGCAATTCCCTCTATTCCATCGTCCTGAACGCCCTGAACATGGTGCCCGGTGTTTTCGCCGCAATGGCTATGCCCATGATTCTCAAGCGCTTCGACAAGTTCAAGACCCTCTTCTGGTGCAATATCGTGAACATCGTTCTGGGTCTGCTGATCTACTTCCTGGGCTATGAAAACCAGACCCTTTTCCTGGTTCTCACCTGCATCCGCACGGTTCCCATGTCCGTCGTGGGCATTCTGGCCTTCATGTTCACACCCGACTGTGCCGAGTACGGTCAGTTCAAATCCGGCATCAGCGCCAAGGGCATCACCTTCGCCATCCAGACCTTCTCCGTGAAGATCACCGGCGCTGTGTCCTCCTCCCTGGCACTGTTCCTGCTGGGGCTGTTCTCCTGGATCAGTGTGGAGGCTGAGAGCTTCGAGGCTCTGGCTGCCATGAACATTCAGCAGAGCGCCGCCGCCCTGAACGGTCTGTGGATCGTCTACGCCCTGGTTCCCGTCATCGGCATGATCATCTCCACCTTCTTCTACCTGAACTACCATCTGACGGACAAGGATGTGCAGATCATGGCCAAGTGCAATTCCGGCGAGATCAGTCGGGAGGAAGCGGAAAAACTCCTGTCCAGAAAATACTAACAAATACGAAACCGTGCCGCAGCAGCCCGCTGCGGCACGGTTTTTGTCAAATAAAGAATTTCTTCTCCATTTTTTCCCTGGCACGGCGATTGATAGCCAGAAAGATCAGCGTGCCGCCCAGGATCAGCAGCGCCGTCATAGGATACAACGACCAGCCTGTGAAGCGGATGGGCGCAAAGGTAATAGTCAGCAGAAATTCCATCAGGATCATGAACGGCCCCAGCGCCAGCACCGCGCCGCCGATGATATACAGCACACCCCGGCGGACATAGCGCAGCAGCGCCGCGACCGTGGTGCACAGCACCCCCACAAAGCCCGTCACCGGAAAGGCAAAGGACGCAAACCAGTCCCCATCCGTGGCCAGATTGATATACAGCAGGTACAGCCCCACTGCCGCAAAATCCACAGCGCAGGCCACCACCGGATTGGGCCGCCGGAACCAATGGGGCAGCACCAGCATCACATAGGCGGCCATCAGCCCGCCGGCTACAAAACCGGACCAGGTGATGCACTTGTTGATCAGCAGATCGCACTGCAAGCAGATCAGCAGCGGCAGCAGAAACAGCGCCGTGGCGATAATCTGGGCGCCCCGGGAGCTGAACTGGGGGGCAGGCATCCGATTTTTCGGGTACAGTGGCTCTGCCGGGGTAATATGCGGATAAACCGCCGGTGTTTCGCACAGCGGACAGATTGCTTCCGTATCCGCCAGCTTCACACCGCAATTGACACAATACATAGCTTTTCTCCTTTACTCTCCATTGCTTTGCACCACCGCTGGGATGCCCAGGCTCCGCAGCGCCCGCCAGAAGCTGTATTCCAGCTCCGGCTCCCGGATATTCCGGATAAAATTCACATGCAGCCGGTTTCCCCAGGAGATGACACCGCAGTTGTAGGGGGCGCTGCTCTGGACACCCAGGATGAAATCCAGATTTTCGATGTAGCTTGCCATTTTCTCCGGCACCCGCACCGCCCCCAGGTTCGAAAGGCTCAGGCTGGATTTCCGCTCGCCCACGGCGCTGAAGACCATCTTCATCACGGGATTTTTCAAAAACAGCGGCACGATTTTCAGCATCGGATTCTGCTCGGAACTGACATTGGCGGCGATCATGGCACGCATTTTCCTGGCAGTCACCTCGGCACCCATGTGGTGGTGGATGATTTTGCAGAGTTCATCGAAGGTGTAATCGCCCTGCCGGGGGTCTGCCTCCGGGGTCACATAGAGGACAAAATTCCGCAGCGTCCGGCTGCCCAGGATCTTCCGCAGGTTCACCGGAATCAGCACCTTGATATGCTTCCGCCGGGCAGGATTCGCCACCTTCCGGTTCTGAATATCCTGAATGGCCAGCATCATAACGGCGCAGAGGCAGGTGGTCAGGGTAACGCCCCGGGACTTTGCCAGCGCCAGCAGCGCATCCACCGGAATTTCCAGGCAGGTGACATGGAGGAAATCCTCCTTTTCCGGGGTTCCGGTGATCCGGTAGGCATCCGTTGCCTTCCGGCTGGCGGGAACGGGGCCGGCATGCCGCAAAAAGCTGTCCTCCAGTTCCTCCGGGGCAGGCGCTTCCCCTCTGTCCAGCACCCCCTGCTCCGCAGGGACAGAAATGCCGTATCTCTGCTGCAAATACTCAGCAACGAGGGTTTTCAGGAATACCAGCGCGCCGTTGCCGTCGGTGAGGGCATGGAACATCTCCACCGCCACCCGGCGGTCATGGACAATGACCCGGAAAGCGCAGCGGCGGGTCTCCGCCTTGCTCATTTTTGCCAGAGGGTAGCTGTTTTCCTGCCGGATCCTGGGGGCTTCGGCCAGCTGCTCCAGATAGTACCAGAATAAGCCCCGGCGCAGCCGCACGGCCATGGAAGGAAAGCGCGGCACAGTCGCATCCAGGGCCCGCTGCATGATTGCCACATCGATGGGTTCCCGTAAGGTTGCGGAGAGCCGGAATACATTGCTCCAGTTTTTGCTCCGGGCAGCGGGATATATTTTTGCGGAATTATCCAGAGGCATCCATTGGAGCTTCCTTTCCGCGTTGTTTTGAGGTTGGGCCATGATTCGTCTCCTTTTTGGGTTTGCCCCATCCTATCACAGCGGCCCCAGTGGAGCAAGCTACCGCCGGTTTTCGCCGCTCTACCGGTGGTAGAGTCCAGATTCTACCACAAATTCCCCCGAATACGCGAAAAATGGGCAAATTTTATATTTTAACGGCACGCAAACATTTCATTCACACTTTATTCACAAATATGTTTCATAGTATATTCCAGAAGATTATGTGACCAAAAGTCCAATCAGGAGGTCAGCTATGGTACGCATCATTACTGATTCCGCGGCAGATCTTTCTCCTGCGGAGTATCAGAATTTCAATATCCACTGCATTCCCCTGACTGTCATGTTCGGTGACAGCGAATATCAGGAGAATGTGAATCTTTCCAAGGATCAGTTCTATGAGCTGCTGCTCCATTCCGGCCACGCCCCCAAGACCGCTCAGCCCAGTCCCCAACTGCTGATGGATCTGTTTGAACAGGCCCACGAGGCCGGCGACGAGGCCATTTACATCACCATCTCCTCCGCCATCAGCGGCACCTATCAGAACGCCGTGATGACGAAGAATCTGCTGGGCTATGAAGAATGTCATGTGTTCGACGGCCGCACCGCCACCGGCGGTCAGCGGCTGCTGGTGCAATATGCCGCCCGGCTCCGGGATGAGGGCAGGAACGCAGAAGAGATCCTCTCTGCGCTGGAGAATGTCCGGGAACGGATCACCCTCTACGCCTGCATCGACACCCTGGAATACCTCTACAAGGGCGGCCGCATTTCCCACACCGTGTACAAGCTGGGAAACCTGGCCAACATCAAGCCCATTATCACCCTGGAGAAGGACGGCAGCGTTGGCATCCCCGCCAAGGCCATGGGCATGCGTAAGGGCATGGACTACCAGTGCAAGCAGGTCGCCGCAAAGCCCGCGGACAGCGCCCATCCGTTCTATGTGATGTACACCAACAACCGCTCCGTGGCGGAGACCCTGGCCAAGCGTCTGGAAACCATCGGCATCACCACTCCGGAAGATCGGATTATCCAGGTGGGCGCCGGCATCGGCTCCCACATTGGCCCCGACGCCTGCGGTCTGGTATATGCAGCAGAATAAAAATCAGCCCTCCCGATTGCAAAACCGGGAGGGTTTTTCTGTGCCTTACCGTGATTTAGTCACCAACATCGGCGTTGTCAAACGGCCCATTTTCTGGTATTATAAAAGAAAAACACAAGTGGAGGAAACTCTATGAACTTAGAACAACTGAAACAAAAAATGGATGAAAGCCGGTACGTCTATGATGATACCATGGCCACCGTCCTGGCAGTTTCCCTGGCCCTGGGCCGTCCCCTGCTGGTAGAGGGCGCGGCAGGTGTGGGCAAAACCGAGATCGCCAAGGTCATGGCCGCCGCGCTGGACCGGGAGCTGGTTCGCATGCAGTGCTATGAGGGGCTGGACGAGAGCAAGGCGCTCTACGAGTGGAACTATCAGAAGCAGCTGCTCTCCATTCAGGTGAACATGGGCGCAGAGGACAAGGACGCCCTGACCCGGAGCCTCTTTTCCGACGAATATCTGCTGGAACGTCCCCTGCTGAAATCCATCCGCTCGGAAACGCCCGTTGTCCTGCTCATCGACGAGATTGACAAGGCCGACGAGGAATTTGAAGCCTTCCTCTTGGAGCTGCTGTCCGAAATGCAGGTCTCCATTCCTGAGGTTGGCACCATCAAGGCCAAGTCCATTCCCTTTGTGGTGCTGACCTCCAACCGGGCCCGGCCCCTTTCCGAGGCCCTGCGCCGCCGCTGCGCCTATCTCTACATCGAGTATCCCGACATGGAGAAGGAATTGGCCATCCTGCGGAAGAAGCTGCCCCATGTGGACGACCGGCTGGCTGCCCAGGTGGCCCTGGCGGTTCAGAAGCTGCGCAGCAACGAGGCGATCCTGAAAAAGCCCTCCATCGCCGAGACCCTGGACTGGGCCGCAGCCCTGGATGCTCTGGGCATCAAAGAACTGACCCCCGATGCCCTGCGTACCACCGCAGGCTTCGTACTGAAAAACAACGAGGACATGGAAGCCCTGGCGAATATGGACATGGATGCCCCCTGCACCTGCGGCCACGATCATGGACACTGCGGCGGCCACCACCATCACCACCATTCCCATGTCCCCAGCGACGGAGACCGGCTCTATGACTGACCCCGGTGTCTATTTGGAAAAAATGTCCGCCTTTTCCCGGATGCTCCACCGGGAAGGCCTTCCCGTAAGTCCCCAGGAAACGGCGGATGCCTGCAAGGTCCTGATTGATCTGGGCATGGAAGACCGGCAGCAGGTAAAGACCGCCCTGCGGACAGTATTCGCCAAATCCCGGGAGGAGCAGAACAGCTTCGACCGGGTCTTTGACGGTTTTTTCATCTCAGAGGAGGCCATGCGTGAGCAGGCAAAACGGCAGATGGAGAAGGAAAAAGAAATGCTGGAGCAGCGGCAGCAGGCGGAAAAGGATCTGCAGCTGAATGGCGAGTCCTTGGATCTGGACGAGGATCAGCGGGATGCCTATGCCGCCATGCCGGAGGAAAGCCGGGAAAAGCTCCGGAATTTCATGGATCGGTATAAGGATTCCGCCGCCCGGAATCCCAATCTTTACAGCAATTTTATTCACTCCGTCTTCGCCCGGGCCATCTTAGAGCAGCAGATGCTCATGGAAAATGCCGGTATGGGCGGCATGGAGGCAGACCCGGAGATGGGTCTTCTGTACCGGGACATCTCCGACTTCCGGGACACGGAGATCCCCAAGGCCATCCATCTGATCCAGGGCATCACCCGCCAGATCAACGGCGAGCTCTCCGCCAAGCGAAAAAAAGGGGGCAGAAGCGGCAAGCTGGACTTCCGCCGCACCATCCGGAAGGGTCTGGAAACCGGCGGCAGCTTCTATCAGCTGAAATACCGCAAAAAACGCCACCGCCGGAAGCATCTGGTGCTGCTGTGTGACGTATCCGGCTCCATGATGCAGTTTTCGGAGTTTGCCCTGCGGTTTATCCAGAGCCTGAACCAGGTAAGTGAATCCAGCCGGGTGTTCCTCTTCTCTGAAGACGTGCATGAGGCCGATGCCTTCAGTCTGCAAAACATGGATCTGTTCCGGGATTATGTCCGCCGGTCAGGCCTTTACGGCCGGGGTACCGACTTAGGCTCTGCCATCGAAAAGCTGATTGCCATGAAGCCCACACCCCTGACGGACGCAGCCACCCTGCTGATTCTCTCGGACACCAAGACCATCGACCAGCCCAGAGCCTTGACGGCGCTGAAGGATGCCAAGCGGCTTTCCGGCCGCGTGATCCTTCTGAATCCCATCCCCCAGGGCAAGTGGAAATACATCCGCTCAGTGCAGGATTTTGCCAATGTGGCCACCATGATCTCCTGCTCCACCCTCCGGGATCTGGCGGCGGCCTGCCGCCGGCTCACCACCAGCTGACGAAAATTGCTTGACCCCTCCCCTTTTCGGATGGTACAATGGATCCATCACAATTTGGAGGTAACGCCATGAAAGTTCTGATGCTCAACGGCTCCCCCAGAGCAAAGGGCAACACCGCCCGGGCTCTGCAGGAGATGGAAGCCGTCTTCCGGGAGGAAGGTATCGAGGTAGAAATCATCCATGTGGGCCACCTGCCCATCCGGGGCTGCACCGCCTGCGGCTACTGCCACCGGGAGGGTAAATGCATCTTTGATGATTTGGTCAACGAGGTGGCGCCCAAGCTAAAGGAGGCCGACGGACTGGTGCTGGGCAGCCCCGTGTACTATGCCTCCGCCAACGCAACCCTGATGGCCTTCGTTCAGCGGTTGTTCTATTCCACCCGGTTCCCCAAGACCATGAAGGTGGGCGCTTCCGTCTGCGCCGCCCGCCGGGGCGGACTCTCCGCCACCTATGACGAGATGAACAAATTCTTCGGCATCTCCGGCATGCCCATCGCCTCCGGCCAGTACTGGAACAGCGTCCATGGCGGCGCGCCCGGTCAGGCGGAGCAGGACGAAGAGGGCATGCAGGGTATGCGTACCCTGGCAAGGAATATGACCTTCCTGATGAAGTCCATCGCCCTGGGCAGGGAAGCCTACGGATTGCCCGAAAAAGAGCAGGGTATCTTTACAAACTTCATCCGGTAAGCTAGAATAAACATATCACCGAGGAAAGAAGGAAACTACTATGAAAGTCATCGCCACCACCAATGCTCCCGGCGCCATCGGCCCCTACTCCCAGGGCTTCGTCGTGAACGGCTTCGTCTATACCTCCGGTCAGATCCCCGTAGATCCTGCCACCGGCGCTGTTCCCGAGGGCATCGCCGCCCAGGCTGAGCAGAGCTGCAAGAACGTGGCCGCCATTCTGGAGGCTGCCGGCAGCAGCATGGAGAAGGTCTTCAAGACCACCTGCTTCTTATCCGACATGGGCGATTTCGCCGCCTTCAACGAGGTCTACGCCAAGTACTTCACTTCCAAGCCCGCCAGAAGCTGCGTGGCCGTCAAGACCCTGCCCAAGAACGTCCTCTGCGAGATCGAGGCCATCGCCGAGGCCTGATTCCGGAAAAAGTCAAGACTACCGGCTAAGCCGGTGGCTTGCACAGGCCCTATAAGGGCCTATTACCCACCTATGCCTTAAGGCATTTGAATGATTTGCCAACCGCTCATAATTTACTGGCTGCCCCCTCCAGGGGGCGGCTTATTTATTTGCCCTTGCCTACTGGCTCACCCGTAAACGGGTCTTTGAATTCCTTGAGGCTGATTTGATCGGTCGCGATGTCCTCTTGTAATGGGAGAATAATTGGGATGCTCCGTTGGCCGGGATTCTAACATTCTTATTTACTTTTGACATTCCAAAAGTTAAAATGAAAATAGGAAATATCGTGCTCGAAAGAAGTGGCAAATTATGATAGAAACTGACAGATTGGTTCTGCGGCCCTTCTGTGCGGAGGACGCTGCGGATGTATTTGAATATCTGAAAGAACCCATGGTGAACTGCTTTGCCTGCATGAAGGTTCAC
>RHMF01000796.1_pt1 | contig 13936 bp, 5 predicted proteins | sample 5365151 | NCBI WGS metagenome assembly RHMF01 (sample SAMN10266501, study PRJNA497801) | feces metagenome | isolation source: feces | host: Bos taurus | place: China: Prairie of Fairy Mountain | collected 2017-08-14 | reverse complement strand
CGAACTGGGTAAGCATGTTAACTATCCCACCGCTATCTACGGCAGCGCCGGCTACAGCCGCATCCGCTATCCTTACTATGGCATTATTACTTACCTTGCTGTCCGCAAGACCAAGGAGGAGCTGGATCATACCTGGTCTTTGATGGAAAACAGCTGGGCACAGTATGTGCGCAACAAGACAATTGATGCCAAGGCCCAGGGCCGTCGCTGGCGTCCTTCCAGCAACGAAAGAGGCCGCTGCTATATTGCCGATATGGATCGGTATTTGGCCAATGCAGCCTCCAGAGTGAATGATCTGCGGCGTGCAGTGAAGAATCCTTTGGACAGCGATGACAGAGCAACCGTTTTCCTGGAAGTGTTAAAACAGGAAACCTCCATGCAGGGTCAGTCTATTGGCAATACAAGCAACAAAAGTAATGGCCGCTACAGCCTGACACAGGACGAGAATGTGTCCAAATACCGTGCTAAGCTGCTGAGCACCAAGAAAAAACTGCAGGATAATGTGAATGAAGCCAAGAGCGCAAAGGGTGCAACGAAGGGCGCAGAGCTGGTGAAGACCGTTAAGCGGCAGAATCAGCGGGTCGAAGAGAACCTGACCCAGTATATCAGCGCGATTACTTCTGCCACATCTTTTGCGGCAATGCGCGCTGCTTCTGATATTGCACCCAGAACAGCTGAGGCTGTCACCGAAGAGGCTCAGAAGAGCCCTGTGAATCTGTACAGCAACCTGCTGTGCGCGGACGGCAAGGCTGTACATCCTCTGGCAGCCCGCTATCTGCTGTACCGCCTGCGTGAGCTTCTGCAGCAAGAGCTCCAGTATGAGAGCTGCACAACATATGATGAGCATCTCAAGGCGCTGCAGACTTGTCTGGACAGCAACCCCAGCGATAACATTGAGGTTACTGTAGATAAGTATCTGGAAGAGGTATCGGACGAACTTAAGTTCTACCGCTTCAGCAAAGCCAGACAAACGCTGGAAACATATTCTTCCAGATATGCTGAAGTGCTGAGCAGAATTGAAGACAACGCCACAAGAAACCTGCAGCGCGAGGTCTTCAAGAGTGTTCTGGAGGTGGTCAACGAGCTGATTAAGCAGTACGAAGGTCTGTTTGATAACCTGAAGCAGTACAAGGTGAGCCTCCAGGAGAACCTGGAGAGACAGAGTGATGCGCATGAGCGCTCTTCTGACGACCGCTGCATCTTTATCAATGCTTCCCGCAGAGATAAGGCGTATTATTATGAGCGCGATGAGCGTACTGTGGGCATTCTGGAAGATGGCAGCGATGATATCGCATCCGCAGCCGGTAAGGGTATTTACGAGGCTCTGATGACCCGGACCTGGAAAACCTTGCGGACTCGGGAAGTGGATAATATGCTGGGCGCCCAGGAGCAGAAATCGACCCCCAAAGAGGTAGATACTTACGCCGATCTGGGCAGTATCTTTGAAAATGTTATCGAGGAATACAGCAAGTACTTGTTCGAGAAGGCAGAGCATCTGAATATGGATGTTATCACCGCAATGATCCAGGCATGCTGCCGTAACATTAAATTGACTGAGGCAGATCTGATCGACAAGGTGAAGTTTGCCCGCATGCGCAATGAATTCGATGCCCTTATTTCGGATGCGAAGAGCAAGGCAAAGCCCATGCTGAACTACAACGCCAACAATACCGATCCTTATTTTGAGGAAGAAGCCAATGATGCGGTTGTCAATGCATCTATTGAATATACCTATATGGGTATCAGCCGCCAGGCCAGCGAAGCTCTGAACAGATTGTTCGATGCGGATACTACGCGCGAAGCCATCAATCTCTTCGGAAGCGAATACGAGCTCTCCAGAGGCCTGTCTGTGAACACCAATTATTCCGACTATGATCTGGTCTGCTTCAGTGCCGTCCATTGCCTGCAGCCTACTCAGATCCGTAAGTTCCGCGAGGACTACTCCAGAGGCTACTATCCCAGATACAAAGAGCGCATCAGCGCAATCAACAGCGGCAAGCAGGCTCTGTGCACCACACCGCACCTGGACAAGCGTTGGCACCTGCGTGAGGCTATGCCTTACATCAGCCGCAGTATGGACATTGAGTGGTATAAGAAGACTGCCAAGGCATTCATTTATGAACTGCTGGAGCGCAACCTGTGCTTCACCAAGGACAGCAAGGGTGTTACCTGCTTCCGCTATATGCCCAATGGTAACAGCAAGGGAATCCTTGTTAATTGGCCGGGCAACCAGCGGGTAACCGTAACGGATATTTCCCGCCTGATGGAATTCCTGCAGGAGGACATAGACCGTGTGGAAGAGGCAAACCGCCTGCTGGACAAGAAGATTCAGGATATGGTGGATATGCTCTCGGATTACACGGATCAGGCAGCTGTGTACAAGGGACTGATCACTAAGGATCGGACCATGAAGGAGATGCGCGGCAACCTGCTGATCCGTAAAGACCAGCTTACCACTGCAACCTTGGGCCACGGCAAGAACGCATCCCGCCGCAAGGGTATGAGCGATGATGAAGCAGCCGCTATCAAGAAGGCTTATGCCGCCGAAGGCTTTGGCGATTTGGATGTGGTCGATCTTGACCAGACGATGGGCGGCCTGCTGGAGGTTGCTTTCCTGGTGCACAGGAGCGAAGAAAGGCAGAAGCGCGATCATGACTACGGTGAGTATATTGTTGCCGCAGCGCTGGAGATCATTGAAAAGCTGAGCGCGGGCATGTATGGCGAAGGCCTGAAAGAGGAATCTGACGAATATGCTGCCTACGTCGACCTGTACAACAGCATCCAGGAAAAGTTTGTGGAAGCTTTGGTGGTCTCTTTGATGCGCAGACTGAAGATGGTGGACTACAAGCCTTACATGCCCAAGAAGGACGCCGACGATAAGAAGCAGACAAAGCAGAAGAAGCAGAAGAAGCAGAAAGATGAGGATGAGCAGAAGAACGTGCGCATTCAGTACTACAGATACCTGGATATTCCCGAAAAAATTACCGAGACTCCTGAGTACATGTGGGCTGCCCCCCTGCTGAAGCTGAAGTAATTCCATTTATTATTCGAAAAGGAGTGTGAAGCATGCGTACTGTCATTTTGAATACCTTAGGCAGCGAGCTTCGCCAGACCCAATTGTTTTATCTTCCTTTTCGCGAAGAGCAATTTCTGTGGGTAGAGCATGATATGGCGGATATTGGGTCCGCCGCAGAAAGCATCTGTACCCACAGCCACAAGCAAAGCAAGATCCAGGACTACCATCTGGTAGTCCTGGCTTCCCTGGCACATTATCCCTACGCCAAATATCAGTGGCTGCGGAAGACCTGCGAGGAATTGCTGTTTGCCCATATCCGCAACCATTTGCTGCTCCCGTTGGCACAGACCTACAAGCTGCCGCCTAAGGCAGCCTCAGTGGTGTTTGTGGTGCCCAAGCGGGTGGATGGCACCGGCGATGTGTCCCCCGAGGAGCAGTTTGATGCGCTGCTCAGCTTCCGGGATCAGACCGGTCCTGTGGAGCGTCTGGTTCTGACCGGCGATGACGGCTCGGAGCTGGATCTGAGTGACCTGTTTGCGGAGAATCTCAGCGACTATGCAGTTTCCCGGGCAAATGAGCTGGATTACAAGGGCAATGAGGCCAAGCAGTATGCGCTGCAGGCGCTTCGCAAGTCCCTTGGCGAAAGGCTGGTAGCGCTGCAGTCCTGCCGGTATGTTCCTATGGGAGAAGAGACCCCCAGGAGCATTCCCGTGGAAAAGCTGGAGATGTTCCCCAAGGCTACCAGCTGGGAGCTGTTTTGCATTGACCTGCAGATGAACCTTTGCGATCATCTGGTGTCCAATACCGTGGGCAACAACTGGCAGCTGCGGCTCCAGTCCCGTGGGGATGAGGCGATCCAGCAGGCAATCACGCTGGCGCTGAAGCGGGTCCGTTACCTGCGGAATGTGGCGCCCAGCGAAAGCTATTTCCCGCTTACAACGCCGGAGGACGGCATCGATGCAGAGGCGCTGCCCAGTACCATCTGGGCGGCTCTGGGAGAAAATACGGAGCTGCCCGGCGTGGCAGAGCTGAAAGCGCTGTTGGGTGATGAGCTGGATCTGGATAAGGATGTATCTTCCGAAGATATTCCCATTCCGAATGTGAAACTGCGCCGTAACTGGATTCAGATCGGCCAGGAAAAGAAGTGCTTTGACCAGCTTTGCCAGATCCTGGACAGTCAGTTTGCGCCCGATGCTGCAAAAACCCAGCAGGAAACGGTACTGAATACTTGCTCCGGTGTTTTTGCCAAGTGGCGTATGCAGCGGATCACCAGGGTGAACAAGCCCCGCATGGAGGCCTCCCTGGAGGAAATGCCTGAGTGCGATATGCAAAGCGCACAGGAGCAGCTGCATGCTGCCCAGCAGGCTTATAGCAAGGTCAAGCTGGACGCGCTGGAAGATTACGAGGATGTCCGGCAGGAAGCAGAATACATCAAGTCGGACTTCCGCAAGACCTGGCGGCTGTGGCCGGATGACCCTGTGTTTGCCTCGCGGCTGTTTTGGCGGTATAGCCTGATCATGGGTGCTTGCTTCCTGGTAATGGTGCTGCTGCCCTACATGGTGCTGGCGACCAATCATGTACTGCTGGATGTGGCGCCTGGTGTCTATTTCGCTATCAGCGCTTTTGTGTTTGCGGTATTGTACCTGGTGGGTCTTCTGATTTGGATGCGCAGACAGTGCGCCAAGCTGGCAGAGCTGAACGGCAGGCTGTATCGTCTGCTGCAAAAATCCCATGCCCGGCGCAGAGCTTCCATCAGTGCGACCATTCGCGCCTATGGCAAGGAGCTTCCCCGGTGCACGATCCAATATGCCAACAACCAGCAAATGTGCGCGATCCACGGAGAAAATATGCGGCGTAAGCGCAATTACCATGCCCATATGCGGATCCTGGATAAGGCGGAAGAGCTGCTGGTGGAAATGCATACCCTGCTGCGTTTGCCGCAGGAATATACAGACGCGCAGATCAAAACAAACAGACAGGTGGACTATCAGCGGGAGCCCAATGATCCCCAAAATGTACCGTGCTACATTTTCCTGTCTGAGAAATGGGGGTGCTGAGTAGTGTTGGGTGTAGTGATTATTCTGCTGGTGCTGGCACTGCTGGTGCTGCCCTTCCTGCCTATTAAACTACCGATTACCTTCTATTGGTATAATTTCCCGCAAGAAAAGCGAGTCCGCAATCTGATCTATGTAGCCAGCGCGATTGTGGTGACATTGGCGGCAATCATTCTGATGCCTTACCTGAATAATCTGACCGTTTGGATCTCCCGATGGAAGATCATTCGCTGGCTGATCAATAAGATCCCCAACTATGCCCGCTATTCCTTTGTTATTTTTAAGGTAGTGTTCTTGAACCTGCTGTATTGCGTGGCTGTGCTTCTGATGAATTTCTTTGCCGGCTCCCTAACGGGACGGCTGCCCAAGCTGACTTGGGCGAACATCAAGGCGACCTGGTCCAAGGCAAGAGCGGAAGCCAAGCAGCGCGCCCAAGAGCGCCGCAATAAAAGAAAGGCAAAGCAGGCCCAGTCGGAGCAAAAAGAAGAGCAGCAGCCACGGCCTGAGCCGGAGGAATTGCCTGAGCATCTGCGTCCGGCGCCCCAGCCTGAGGAGCATACGGGCAAGGTGCGGATCCTGGGGCCTGTGCCCCGGAAAACCACCGTGCGCAAGCAGGAAACTGCCGAACAGGAGGAACAGCAGCCTGTCGACAAGTGGGAGCGGATCAAGCAGGCGCTGCTTTGGCCCTTCTATTATCGCAAGGACGGCCAGTGGTTCGTGCAGCCCCAGTGCAAGAAGGTTGCAAAGCACCTGAGAAACTTTGTGATCCTGGTGGGTGCGCTGTACCTGATCTTACTGGCTGTACTGATGGTTCCCATTTTCTTCAATGTGAGCTTGAAGGCTCCGGGCTTCTACCGACTGGTCGTGACGCTGGTCGACCGCAGCTTCCTGTATCCCACTGTTTTCCTGGCGCTGCTGGTGGAGATCTTCTGGTTCATGAACGGCAACCTGCCGGAAGAGCCTGTGGCAGATCTGCAGCAGATCACAGAGAAGCAGCGCGGCCGCATTGTGGATCTGGATGAGCTGGAACAGAAGCTGGCACAGACCTACGGCGAGGAATACGAGATCAAGAGCTTCTACAGCGGCAATGCCATGGATGGGCAGTCCCGCATTCCTCTGGATATTACCGAAGATCCTGTACTGGAGACGGTGCTGCAATTTGCCCAGTCGGAAAAGCTCCTGCGCAACGACGATTATCTGCGGGGCATTCTGGCGCTGCAGCAGGGTAAGAATACCCTGTTTGATGCACCGCTGTACACAGCGGTATCCATGTACCTGTATCCTTACCTGAACATCCGCATCAGCCAGGGCGAGCGCATGATGGTGATCTGCCAGAATGGCGACGATATCCCCAAGCTGATCGAAAACCTGCGGGAGGGCTTCCGCCGGTCCCAGCATTCCCATCGCTGCCTGTGGGCGATTCACAACCGCACAGAGCTGCGGGCGGATGCCCAGACCGATATTCTGGTCGTTACCCCGGAGGACTTCATGGATGAGGCCTTCTACTCCGAGACGGCTGTATTTGCCAGGAATTTGTCCTTGGTGATGCTGCCCGATGCGGATCAGGTGGTTTCTTCCAATAATTACCTGTGCGTGATCATGGCACAGCGGCTGGAAGAAATGTGCAACGGCAGCCGCTACTCCAAGCTGCCCGGCTATGCCAAGCGGAAAGTGCAGTATGTGTTCCTGTCTACCCGGCATATGCTGAATCTGGCCAGAAACCTGACGGAGTATTTCCTCCTGAAGGAGCCTGTCTGCGATGTGCAGGCGGAATATGGCTACGGCAGCATCCGGCTGCATGTATGGCGGCCTAAGGGAAAAGGCCGTGTCCTGCTGGACAACAGCGCACAGACGGTCAATCTGGAAACCTCGATCTCCAATATCGCAAAGCAGAGCGGCATTCCGGATGTGACCATCTTTACCCAGAAGGCTCTGTTCTCCAACCAGATCGATCCTTCCTGGCTCAATGCCTATGATACCTTCGATCGTCCCATCGGTTATACGGTCGTCAGCGATGACAGCTATAACCTTCCCAGTACGATCTATACCCATTCCCGCTACGCAGGCAAGGAAGCCTCTGTGCTGCATGTGATCAGTAAGGATTACATGCTGCGGGATTATTTCTACGAAAATGCTGCGCGCAGCCTGTTTGAGCGGCCGCTGATGGAGCGGGGTATGGCAGAGCATGCCCTCCGCGACCAGACCGGCACGATCCTGCTGCTGTGCAGACTGATGAGCGGAATGCCCGTGGCGGAATTCGCCGCCAAGATGGCAGAGTACACCGATATTGTCACATCCCCCCGGCCCACCTATCCTGAGGTGCGGCAGCTGGTGGATGCCTGCCTTTCCATCGCCTTTGGCAAGACTGCAACCGCTGAGCAGTACGGCTTCTCCCTGATGGAGCGGCTGGAAGACGGATTTAACCATGTGCCCTATATTCAGATCCGTGAGGAGGGTCTGCTGGAGCACCTGGTCCGGGATACCCAGCTGGTAAGCGTGCAGACAAGCTTTAACGGCGTCAGAAAGGTGAAGGTGCTGCCTCTGTTCCGCCGCATGCTGGCCCAGCGTTATCTGCCGGATCAGCATATGGTCATCGACCATGCCAATTATAAGATCCGCAGCATCGATTACGAAAACGGCGTGATCTATGCTTCGCCCGCTACCTCTGTGCACAATGTGCCGGATCAGTATCTGCAGGCCAGAGAGTACACCCTGCAGCAGCCTGAGGAATTCCTGAAGTGCTGCAACCATTATGCAGAAGGTGCCACCTCTCAGCTGCATCAGGCCATCACCGGCCATCAGCGCCGGGTGGAGGGCAACGGCATTCTGCAGTCGCTGACGATGGTGCGCGCTGCGGGCGTGCTGGATATCGACTCCCACACGGTGGCCTACTATGACAGCACCGGCGCCCCCGGACGGCTGAATCTGACGGATTCTTCCGTGTTCTCCGTGAAGACCGATCTGCACAGACAGGTCAACAATGCCATGTACCTGCGCTTCTCCGGCAGCTTCTCCGGCAATGACCGGCTGACCATGACCCTGTCGATCCTGCTGCAGGAGATGATGAAGACGCTGTTCCCGGATCAGTATTTCTGCATCAGCGTATGTCCCATCCTGCGTAACCCCGACGGTATTTACCAGCATCCTGATACACACTGCCGCCGCATCGCACAGATGTATCCCAAGCTGCACGGCTGGGGCGAGTGTGCCGACCAGGCTGTTGAGCTGCTGATCGTGGACGACTGCGAAGGTGGCACGGGCGTGCTGGATATGCTGTATGACCCCGAAGCGGTCTACCTTTCCAATATTCTGGATATGCTCTGTGATTACCTGGATTGGCAGGCAAAGCATCCGGAAAATGCCTACTTAAACTTCGGCGCCAATTCCCAGCCTTCTATGTACGAGATGAACCAGGTGCGTAACCTGCTCAGCCCGTTCTCCCGCCCCTATCTGCGTGAGCACGATCTGTTCCAGAAGCTGAATCCGGCAAACCACTGTATTTTCTGCGGCGCAAAGCTGGAGATGGGTGAGTCGTTCCTGTGGAACAACCGCCATAACATCTGCCCCAGCTGCAGCGGCGAGCATGTGCCGGATGCCCAGGAAATCACATGGATCCTGAAGCATATCCGTAAATTCCTGGAAGAGCGCTTTGGCGTCACGCTGGAGCCTGCCCTGTGCGCAGTGGCAGATCCGGATACGGAGATCTCCGCACTGGATGTGGAGGGCCTGCAGATCCGTCTGAATCCGCAGCTGCCTTTGACTGCCGTGCACATGGAACTGCTGCGGCAGACAGTGCGCCTGTGGCAGCTTACCCATCTGCGGATGACCGGTGAGCCGGAATTTGAGGGACAGGTCCTGTATGTGCTGCTCCAGTACCTGGAGGAGCTGAAGCAATTCACCCTTTGCAAGCGCTTCCATGACCGGGCGATCCTGGAGCAGGAGGATCCTGCTGTTGGTTATTGCCGTCTGCGGCAGGCACTTCTGGCGATTCCCTCGGACAACAGCTTCCAGTATATGCTGGAGCATTTCCGCAAGGGCACGACACCGCCTGTGATTAAGCCCACACCCGGCAGAAAGACCAGAAAGCTGGAGCCGACGGATGTGGTTTACTACCATGCCGCCAAGCTCTCCGGCAAGGACAAAGAGGTCTATGACCGATTCCTGAATGCGATTTGCGCTATGGAGGCGGAAATCGACATCAGCTCCTATCAGCTGACCGTAGAAGAGATGAAGTGCCTTTGGTTCGCTGTGGCCAATGATCATCCGGAGCTGTTCTGGTACTATCCCTACCGGTACGAGTATGCGACCACCGGCAAATCCAACTCTGTGGTTGTGAAAATCAAGCCCACCTACGGTGTGGATCAGGCAGAACGGCAGCGCCGCCAGGAAGAGCTGGATGCGATCGTTCCCACATATTTTGATGGGATCACCGCAGAGACCGGCGACTATGAGGCAGCCCTGCAGCTGTATCTGAATCTGGCCAAGGAGCTGGATTATGACTCGCTGGCACTGGATCGGGAGGAACGGCAGAAGAGCCTGAGCAAGGGTCAGCTGACCGACCTGCGTAACATTTACGGCGCACTGGTCCAGAAGAAGCCCGTTTGCATGGGCTATGCCCAGGCCTACCAGTACCTGCTGCAAAAGCTGGGCATGGAGGCCATTATGGCAACCGGCGATTGTATCCCCGATGGAAGTCATGCCTGGAACATCATCAATATGGAATCGGATTATTACCATGTGGATGTGACCTGGGGTGACGGCTCCAACACCGATCCCGGGAAGAACCGGGAGGAGATCTCCTACGGCTATTTCGGCCTGACAGATCAGGATATTCTCCTGTCGCGCACCATCAACAATGTGCCCATGCCGCCCAGCTGTAATGCGAAGGATTGCAATTACTTTGTGCGCAACGGCTTGTACTTCACCTGCTATGAGCATAGTCTGATCAAGCAAACGCTGGTGGATTTCCTGGCAGGCAGCGAAAAAGAACGCATTGATCTGCGCTTCAGCAATGCTTCTGTTTTGCAGGCTGCGAAAGCACAGCTGGCGGATAACGGCGGTATCGCAGAGGTTCTGCGCGCCACAAACCGCACGACCAAGTACCGTTACCGTACGGATAAGAGACTGAACATCCTGACGATCTTTTTTGAGAAAAGCGCTGAGTGCTGATCTTTCTCCCAACGGAACAACGAAACCGCCATCCCGGTGACGATGGCAGCAAAAGTAAAAAGAATGTGCCGGAGATGATCTCCGGCACATTTTTATGGGCGCAGACAGGGCGAAAAAGCTGTTCGTGCGTTTACGGGCGGATGACAGGATCGTTCGCCAGAGAGCCGCTCAGCGGCTGAGACGGCACGCAGCGGATGTGAGTTGGACGGGATCCGCTTTGGCTTTTTGACCTGCTACGATGTGTATTTTAACGAGCAGATCGAATACCTGGCATCCCGCAAGCCGGATATCATCCTGATCCCCGGCTATCAGCGGGGGGCTTTTCGGAAGTTGACAAGTTTCCCGGGAAAGCTTAAAATGAATACAAACAGGGAAAGAGGTGACAGGATGCCATTTGAGATCGTCAGAAACGATATAACCAATATGCGTGTCGATGCAATCGTGAATACTGCCAACCCCAAGCCGATCATCGGCTCCGGCACGGATGCCATGATCCACAAAAAAGCCGGCCCGGGGTTGCTGGCTTTCCGGCAGAAGATCGGAGCAATTCCCGTGGGCAGCGCTGCGGTTTCTCCCGCCTTTGGTCTGCAGGCGAAATGTGTGATCCATACCGTTGGCCCTGTCTGGCGCGGCGGCGGAGAGGGGGAAGCTGTGCTCCTGAACAGCTGCTATTACAACTGTTTGCAGTTGGCAATGGAATATGATTGCCACTCCATTGCATTTCCACTGATTTCAGCCGGCAATTACGGTTTCCCCAAGGACTGGGCGTTACAGACTGCTATCGATGTGTTTACTGCATTTCTGAAGAAGTATGATCTGCACATTTACCTGGTGGTCTTTGACCGGGATTCCTATAGATTGTCAGAAAAACTGTTCCAAAGCGTTGCCAGCTATATTGATGAAAATTATGTGGAAAGTCATCAGCTTCGCGCCTACGGCCGCGCAGAGGAGCGCCGCCGTGCAGACTGCCTGCGCTGTGAAAAAGCTGCGCCGGCGGAAATGATACCCTGCGCGCCCATGGCCGCCTCCCTGGAGGATGTGCTCAGGCAGGAGGATGCGGGCTTCACGGAGACCCTTTTGAAGCTCATTGACAGGACGGGGAAAAAGGATTCGGAAGTTTACAAGCGGGCTAATTTGTCCAAGCAGCATTTTTCCAAAATCCGCAACAACCCCCATTATAAGCCTACCAAGCCGACTGCCATAGCGTTGGCATTGGCCTTGGAGCTCAGCCTGGATGAAACGAAGGATCTGATCGGCCGGGCGGGGTATGCACTGACCAACAGCAGCAAGTTCGACCTGATCGTCCGCTACTTTATCGAGCATGGCAAGTATAATGTGGTGGAGATCAATTGCGTGCTGTTTGAACACGATCAGATCTTATTGGGCGCATAAAAGTCCCCTGGCAGTTGACCAATTGAATATGAAAACCTCCTATAATGTGCTTGTAAACGAAAACACACGACATTACAGGAGGTTTTATTATGAAGAAGAATTTGACTGAGATCGTATTTATCCTGGACCGCAGCGGCTCTATGGCCGGCCTGGAGAAGGACACCATCGGCGGCTTCAACGCCATGATCGAAAAGCAGAAGCGGGAGCCCGGAGAGGCTTATGTCTCCACCGTTCTGTTTGACAATGTGAGCGAAGTGATCCACGACCGGGTGGATATCCGGAAAGTCGCACCAATGACCCGGGATGAATACTATGTCCGCGGCTGCACGGCCCTGCTGGATGCGGTGGGCGGCGCGATCCATCACATCGGCAATGTCCACAAGTACGCCAGGGAAGAGGATCGCCCCGAAAAGACCCTGTTTGTCATCACCACCGACGGCATGGAAAATGCCAGCCGCAAGTATTCCTACGACCGTCTGAAGGCCATGATCCAGCGGCAAAAAGAACAGTATGGCTGGGAGTTCATTTTCCTGGGTGCAAACATCGATGCAGCCCGGGAAGCTGCCCGGTTTGGCATCGACGAAGACCGTGCAGCCAACTACCACGCCGACCACAAGGGCACAGCGGTGATCTACGAAGCCATGAGCGAAGCGGTATGCAATGTGCGTGCGTCCCGGCCGATGGGCAGTGCCTGGAAGCGCTGTGTGGACGAAGACTACAAAGGCAGAGGAGGTAAGTAATATGTACGGAGCAATTTTGGGGGACATCATCGGCAGCCCTTATGAGTTTGACCGGGGGAATAAGTGTAAGGAGTTCCCGCTGTTTTGCGAGCAGTCGGAGTTTACCGACGATACGGTCATGACCATCGCCGTGACGGAGGCGTTCTTGGACTACCTGCAGGAGAGCGGCGATCCCAGGGAAAAGCTGATCGCATCCATGAAGAATTATGGCCGGATGTTTCCCAATGCCGGTTATGGCGCGCGATTTGCACAATGGTTATTCCGGGAAGATGCAGAGCCCTACAACAGCTGGGGCAACGGCTCTGCCATGCGTGTTTCCGGCGTGGGCTGGTTATTTGATGATTTGGACACAGTGCGCGCCATGGCAAAGCTTTCTGCAGAAGTGACTCACAACCACCCGGAGGGCATCAAAGGCGCAGAAGCGACGGCCTGCGCCATCTGCCTGGCCCGTACCGGCAGCACAAAAGCGGAGATCAAAGCCTATATGGAGGACCGCTTTGGCTACGATCTCAGCCGTACCTGCGACCAGATTCGACCCAACTATTACCATGTGGAGTCCTGCCAGGAAACCGTCCCTGAGGCCATCACCGCCTTTCTGGAGGGAGAATCCTTTGAGGATGTGATTCGTACTGCCGTGGCGCTCGGCGGCGACTGCGATACCCTGACCTGCATCGCAGGCAGTATCGCAGAAGCCTTCTACGGTGTTCCCGAAGAACTGAAACAAGTGTGCCGCGACCGCTTGCCGGACGAATTCTGCGCAGTACTGGATCGATTTGAGCAGAAGATGACGAGCTGATGAGGCGGTCATACGCTGCCAAACGGGGGCGTGGTCAGCAAGCTTCGGGAACGGGGGAACAATGGTTCTCGAAAGCTTCGGAACATGAATAATAGGAGCAAAGCGGTCGTGGAGGCGATCGATGCGTTGCACCGATGCCAACACAAAGCCGCTATCGGTAGAAGCCCTTGGAAACCGCAGGTTTCCAAGGGCTTCTTTGATGGCAAACAGTAGATTCAAACCGCCAACCTCTTGAATGCCATGGGAAATTGATGCAAAAATGTTCTGTTTTTATGGAACTTTCTGTCCGTACAACCCGTTTATTACCACAAAAAATTAATCATTTGTCCGTCTGGCCCGTCTGTTCCGTCCTGTTTCGTGTCAAACTCGTGTCGGAAGTGTTTCGTGAAACGCAAAGTGTTTCGCGGGGTTTCGCACATCCTAAATGAAAGGAAGATGGCAAATGGATTACATATCCGCAAAAGAGGCGGCAAGCAAATGGGGAGTCTCTGAAGTCATTACCCGGAAATACTGCCGCCAGAACCGCATACCCGGTGCCAAGTACCAAGACGGTGTTTGGTTGATCCCGGAACAGGCCAGGAAACCAAAAAAGATTAAAAGAAGAACTACTCCTACAATCCCGCCCTTGGCCCAAAAGTTGATTCGGCAAAAGACGAAGAAGAATTATCACGGTTTATATGACTATGTACAAATCAATCTTACATATTCTTCATCCCGTATGGCCAGTAATCGTCTGACTCGAAATCAAGTGGAATCTATTTTCAAAAAG
>RHMF01011849.1_pt1 | contig 13945 bp, 15 predicted proteins | sample 5365151 | NCBI WGS metagenome assembly RHMF01 (sample SAMN10266501, study PRJNA497801) | feces metagenome | isolation source: feces | host: Bos taurus | place: China: Prairie of Fairy Mountain | collected 2017-08-14 | reverse complement strand
ACCGGAACTGATAGAGTTTTTTCAAGAAAATAATATTTCCATTGATTTTACAAAACGGGGCAAAATGACACACCGGGAATATCAAGAAATCACCACGGTTGATGTAATGAAACGATACTCCCTTCCCCAAATCATCGTAAAGGTATTTAACAGAATTCGATCCTTCTTCTGATAAAGAATTGGAGAGAACAAGCAAAGGACATTCGTATGAACAACAATAAAAACCTACAATGGGGCGTTATTCTCTCCTACATAACTATGGCGGCGCAGGTATTTTAGTATCGCTGACCTATACCCCTTTTCTGCTTCAGAGCCTGGGCCAGCAGCAGTATGGCCTCTACAATATGGGCCAGGCGGCAGTCAGCTACTTAGGCCTTGCAGAATTTGGCTTTGGCAACGCAGTAGTGCGTTATGTTGCCAAGTATAAAGCTGAGGGAAACGAATGGAAAACTGCCGGACTTTACGGCACATTTTTTAAGCTCTACGGTGTATTAGCAGCGATCGTGTTCTGCATAGGAATGGGTATCTGCTTGTTTGCTGACGAGTTCTTTACTGTATCCACCGGTGCTCAGGGCCATACGGAATTAAAGATCATTATTGCCGTTATGGTGGTGAATTTGACCTTGACCTTCGCCATGACACCCTATAGCGCTATTATCAATCAATGCCCACGAACGGTTTGCATTTATTAAGATTACAAATCTGCTCTATACTGTTTTGAAGCCTCTCGTAATGATTCCCCTGCTTTTATGGGGCTACAAGGCTGTGGGACTTTCTGTAATCACCTTGCTTTTGACTTTGCTATTGAACCTTTCCAATGTGATCTATGTTAAAAAGGTGTTAAAAATTAAAGTCAGCTACAAGAAAGAGAATGCCCAGCGGGGGCTTTTGCGGGAGGTTATGGGCTACTCCTTCTTCATCTTCCTGGGCACCCTTACCGCCCAACTCAACGACAACGCTGACTCTTTGATCTTGGGCTCTATTTCCGGCGAAGCGGCAGTTGCTGTTTATGCAGTGGGCTATCAGCTCAATACCTATGTGCAGCAGTTACCTGGTGCCCTTGCAGGCGTTTTATTCCCTCGCATCACTACTCGGATCACCAAGGGTGCCTCTATGGAAGAGATGTCTGAGTTGATGACACGGGTGGGAAGATTGCAGTTTTATGTGATTTTCCTGCTTTGCAGCGGCTTTTGCCTGTTTGGTCAGGAGTTTATCTACCTGTGGGCAGGGGAGGGCTATGAGGTCGCTTACTGGATTGTATTGGTGCTGATCTTGCCGGCGGCAATCCCTAATATGCAGGCAGTACCGGTTCAGGTACTTGAAGCGATGAACCGACACCGCTTTAAGGCCGTCCTGTACGCCGTTTGTGCGGGACTGAATGTGATCACCAGTATCCCGGTAGGCCTGGCTTTTGGGCCATTAGGCTGTGCCGTTTGTACAGGTATTACCACGCTCCTGACAAAAGGTATTATTATTAACTGGTACTACGCAAGAAAGATCCATCTGAATATTGCAGGCTTCTGGAAATCTATTTTGGGCCTGCTTCTGCGGTTGGCCCCTGTCTGCCTTGTAGGCGTGGCACTGAATTTGGTAATTACAACCCAGTCCTGGCTATGGGTCTTTGTGAAGATTATCATTTATACATTGTGCTTTGGTGTGTATGCAATAATTGCTTGCTTGAATAAATGGGAAAAGCAAATGACCATAGGGAAGATTTTTGGTCGGAAATAAAGAAGGAAGGTGCCCTCTGTGAATAATATAGTGCGGTTTTTCTATCGTAGTGCACATTTTGTGCTGTGCCGTCTTTCCCGACTGAATGAGAAACTGGAACATAAACTGCAGGCTCTCTCTTATAAAGAGAACGCGCAAGCTACTTGCCCGCTTGCAGGCAGAGAATTGCCGGATCCCTTCTTCGAAACCATCCGGATCATTACCCACGCAGGCGGTGGCCTGCAGGGAATGGCCTACTTAAACTGTAGAGAGGCACTCCCTTACTACTATAGCAAAGGAAACAGAACCTTTGAATTTGATGTACAGGAAAGCACGGACGGTCATTTTGTCCTGTCCCACGATCCGGTAGAACTGCCAGAAGAAACCTTTTTGCAGACCAGAATTGACGGTCGTTTTGCTCCGATGAAACTGGATATATTGTTGGAGTTTGTAAGGGAAAAACCGGATGTAACCGTGATTTTTGATTGTAAAATCGGAAATCTTGGAAACTTTGCTCGCTATTTGAAAGAACATCTTGATGGCACAGATACAATCGACCGTGTGGTTATTCAGGTGTTCCGGGAGCAGGACATTCTGGATATCCGTCAAGTGTATGATTTCAAAATGCTCCATGTTTGTATGTATGCGGCAGACTATTCTGCTGTGGCGGAGCGCTGCCTGCGGCAGGAGATCGGAGCAGTGTCTGTATCCCATAAGGCTATTTCTGAAAGAGAAGGCTGGCAGTTGTTTGCACAGAAAAATATCTGTATTTTTGCTTATACAGTGAATAAGAAAAAAGAGTTTTCAGACCTCCGGGAGAAGAAAATCACCGGTGTATTCAGTGACTTTTTACTGGAAAGTGATGTAGTATGAACATTTTAAGAAGCATCAAAGGGCGTTTGAACGGCATTTTACAGGACCGTAATAGCCGTTACTGGGAATATGCGGAGTTCTATCATGACGGTGAACTTTGGGAGGATACCATCCTCTTTGAGTCCTTCGGCGGTTCCAATTTTCAGGGGAACCCTTATTATATCTACAAAGAAGCCCTGAAAAGTGATAAATGCCGGGATATGAAACTGGTGATTGCTCACCGGAATCCCCCAGAGCTGACTGCCTGGCTGACGGACCGGAATATGATGGACAATCGTGTGGAAATTATCCAGACAGGCTCTGATGCCTATCGAAACACGCTTGCTCACGCCAATCACGCCAAGTATCTTGTTAACAATGTGTCCTTCAATATGGACTATATCAAAAAGCCTGGTCAGGTCTACTTAAACACCTGGCACGGCACACCGCTGAAAAGTTTAGGCCGGAAAATTGGCTATAACCCCTTTGAGTGCCTGAATGGGCAACGGAACTTTCAGTTGTGCGATTATTTGATTGCACCCAATGCCTTTACCGGGGAGGTCTTTTTGCAAGACTATATGGTGGATGGTTGGATGCCGGGGAAACTTACCCCCCAAGGCTACCCCAGAAACAGTGTTTTCTTTGATGAAAAGGCCCGGGAAGAAACCCGGAAAGCCTATGATTTGGAAGGCGTTACCTCCGTATTCTTTATGCCCACCTGGAGAGGCGTTTCCGGTGGGGTAGAGGATGTGGACCAGGTAAACCAGATCGAGCAGCTGGCAAAGGACTTGGGAGAAACCTACCGGGTCTATGTCAAATTCCACCCGGCTATGAAGAAAACCGATGGTGATTTTCAGTATTGCTACAATATGCCCAAGGATATTGAGGTCTATGAATTCCTCAATGCGATGGATATTCTTATTACGGATTATTCCAGTGTGTTTTTTGACTTTGCCAGCGCAGGCAAGTCCATAGTGCTTTATCAGTACGATCGGGAAGAATACTACAGTACCCGGGGCGTTTATCCCCAGGTGGCAGGGGAACTGCCCTTCCCGGTGGCCTATACCTATGAGGAACTTTTGCAGGTGGTAAAATCGGCAGAGCAGCCGGACAGAACGGCATTTTTGGAGCAGTTTTGCACCTATGATGCCATTTCTTCTGCCAAAGAAGCGCTGCAGCTGCTCTTTGCGAAAAAAAAGACGGAAGAAGCCGACCCGATGGATCTTTACATCATCGACTTCCCTGTGACGGATGAATGGCTGTTGTCTATGCAGGAAAAACTGTCCGGCAGCAACTTCCGGTTTGCCTTTTTGCTGAAGGGCGGCGGCCTTTATAAGAAGGTGCGCTGCTGGGATCAAATTCCCTATACCGCTCTGTATGTCTATGACCGGCTCACGGCAAGGGAAAGACTGCACTACAAATTGTGCACCTTCCTGAAAAGCAAAAGGGCCTGTGAGAAGATGTGTGCCTACAGTCTTCGGGAACAGCGTCGCCTTTGGGGCGAAACAAACATTGGAAACATCTATGCAAAGTCTAAGAACCTGCCGGTGGCCGTTCAGCCTTTTGTGAAGCCCTGGCCTGAAGAGTTAGAAAAATAAGGAGAAAATTTATGAAACGCGTAATCACATACGGCACTTTTGATCTTTTGCACTACGGACATATCAACCTTTTGCGTAGAGCAAAGCAGCAGGGCGATTATCTGATTGTTGCTCTTTCCACCGATGAATTCAACTGGAACGAGAAGCAGAAGAAATGCTATTTCAGCTATGAGCAGCGGAAAAAACTCCTGGAAGCCATTCGTTATGTGGACTTGGTGATTCCGGAAGAAAACTGGGCACAGAAGGCCACCGATGTGCAGCTTTACCATGTGGATACGTTTGTGATGGGCGACGACTGGGAAGGAAAGTTTGATTTTCTGAAAGACTATTGCGAAGTAGTCTATTTGCCCCGTACTCCGGAAATCTCTACTACTCAAATCAAGCAGGAATTAAAAAGATAAAGGAGATGCCCAGTGAAAAAGAAAATTTTTCTCGGCGCTTATGTGAATTTTCCCAATGATGTGAATTGCGACCATATCGCGAAGTACTTGGACAAGGAAAAATTTGAAGTCCACACAATGTACACTTCCATTATGCCTTTGGACAAGGAAGCCTATGAGAAGGCCGGTATCCATCTGCACAAATTAATCCACCACAAATATATCTGGTTTTGGAGCAAGTTGTTTGCAATGTGGCGGACGAACTGTGATATTTACTATCTGCCGAAAATGGAGCCTATGGACCGTACTTTGGCAAAGCATTGGAAGAAAAAGAAAAAACTTTTTGTCGCTTCTGTGGAAGGGGTTATCACGGAAACCACTAACAACACACCTGAGATGATTGCCTACCATACAGAGCAAATGGACAGTTCTTTTGCAATTAGTCGGTGCATTGCCGACAGCGTCCAAAAATACTGGAACACACAAATAGAAGTGCTTCCTTTGGGTGTGGCAAAGTTACCCTGTGAAGCAGGCGAGAAGCAAGCAATTTCCCAAGTGATCTGGGTCGGCAATGTGAAAGCCAACAAGCGCCCCCAATATTTAATAGAAATCGCAAAAAAATTCCCCCAACTCCATTTTACGATGGTGGGGGATGGCGATATGGATATGGAGATCCACGATATGATCGCACAGTACGGCCTTACCAATGTAACAATGACCGGTCGTATTCCCAATCAGCAGGTCTATGAAAAAATGCAGGAGAGCGATCTTCTGCTGATGACCTCCGAGTTTGAGGGCCTGCCCAAAGTTATCCAGGAAGCGGCGCAATGCGGCCTGCCCAGCATCTATATGGCGGAAAACTATAAGGTAGATTTTCTCCGTGATGGGGTTAACGGCTATGAGGCCTATAGCCTGCAGGAAATGACGGAAAAACTGGCTTATTTACTGGAGAATCCGGATAAATACAGGGGAATGTCCCAAATGGCCGCGCAGATTATTCAGGAATATACCTGGGAAAGCCTAATTCCCGGGTACGAAGAATACTTCCTGCGAAAGCTGGAAGAAAAACGGAGTAGAGGAAAATGATTCAAACAAAAGATGATCTGAAGCGCTATATGGAACAGGATCGGAAAGCCTATGGCAAAGAGGCAAAATGTTCCTTGCGTGAGCGTTTGGCGAATGAGCTGTTTCCTGATAATAATTGGGAGTATGTAAAATGCCTGCGCAGACTGGAGTATGCCGTCAATAATCAAAGATTCAGCCGATACTACTATACTTGGAGACTGCAAAAGCTCAGAACCAAAACGGGCATTCAGCTACTGCCCAATGTGGCGGGCCCAGGCCTGCACATTCTTCACGGCAGCATTATTGTCCATGAAGATGCAAAAATTGGAAATAACTGTAAAATTGCTCAGTTTGTTACTATTGGCGGCGAATCCAGATACGATCGGAGCGGTGCGCCCACCATCGGCGAGCGTGTGTTTATCGGCGCGGGTGCGGCGATCATTGGAGACGTGAAAGTAGCCGACGATGTAGTGATTGGTGCCAACGCAGTGGTTGTAAGAGATATTTTGGAACCGGGGATTACTGTCGCCGGTGTCCCAGCGAAAAAGATCAGTGACGAAAGCTCCTATCATTATCTGAAGCGCCAATAATCAAAATCTCTTATTGTAAAAAACGAGAAAAGTGAGATGGCAATTATGAATCCAAAGGAACTGCTTTTTGCTTTTGAAGAAAAATATTCTTTTTTGTATGATATTTGCATAAACGGTGTGCCTGTATACACCTGCCATCGAGATGGCGTTCTTGCTCGCTTACAAGGCCTGAAATCCCAGCAGGCTCTGCCTACGGTGAAAGGGAAAGCCTATCCTAAGCGGCTTTGGGATAGCTTTGTGAAGTTTTCTCGTCTGAAGAAAAAGCAGACCCTGATTTTTACTGCTTCGTTGTATCGACGCGACAGTGGCAGAAATTTAGCGGCAGAGTACCTTCTGGAGAAGTACCCAGATGGGGCGGTGTTCGAGTGGCCCAGCCGAAATGATGCCTATGACCGGGCCTATTTTGCGGACCCCAAAAAAGAAAAATACTGCCCTATGGAGTGGTATATTCTCCTGTATAAATTCTATTTGAAGTTGAACCGGAAGAAATATCAAAGGTGGGCAGAAGAATGTACCGCCCAACTAAAAGCAGGGTTTGCAGGTAAAACGGCAGAATCGGAAGAAGAAAAGCGCGCCATCGAGTATCTTTTGGCGGAACTTTCCCAAACCTATGCGGATACTGCCTGCAGTCAGGAGTTGTTCCGACAACTGTTCAAAAATTATAAAAATGTCCGCCATGCCATTGATTTTTGGGGTGGGGCCCGGGAAAATATTATCCCTGTCCTGCCGGGCAAGCCGGAATCCATCGAACTGCAGCACGGCATTATCACCACATACCACCCGGGCTATATGTACCCAGACTTTGTGAAACATTGTAAAACCGATTTTTTTAGGCGTACATTATTGGTTTATGGCGAAAAGACGAAAAAGCAACTGACGGAGGATTCCGTTTTTGCCCCGGAAAAGGTGCAGGTGATTGGAAATCCCCGGATTAAAATGTACAAAAACTGCTTTGCGGCAAAGGAAACAGACAGAAAACTTCTTCTGTTTGCTTCTCAGCCCTATGAGCAGGATGGCATTGCAACCGGCTATTATGATACGGCGGCTACCTGAAGCAAGTACAGGATATGCTGACAAAGGACCCTGCCTGGGCAGGTTACCAATTGGGCATCAAGCTCCATCCCCGGGAGAATAACGGGGTGGTGGAGATGTATGAAAAAGCATTGCCTGGAGCGATGGTCTACGACAATGCCTCTCAACTTTACACCTTGTTGACAGAGAGTTTTGTGCAGTTGACGGTTTCTTCCACCTCCTTATATGAGGCGGCAGAATTTGACACCCCCACCGTCATTACTTACTTTGAAGGCAATGATCCGGAACGGATTTTCGGTTTTTCCACCCGTATGGCCAGAAGTGGGCAGGAATTGTGTGAACAGCTGAAGCACCTGCTGGATCCGGCTGATAGAAATGCTTATATCCAAGAATTAAAAGAAAAATCAAAAGAATATATGTAACGGAGGACGACTATGAAGATCTATGCGCTTTTGACAGGTAGAGGAAATAACACACTGAAGGACAAGAATATCCTGAATATTTTAGGACATCCGGTTCTGTATTACCCCGCTTGTGCGGCAGTGAACAGCCGCTATGTTGGCAAGAAGTTTTGCAGCAGCGATGATGAAAAGATCCTTGCAGCAGCGCAGGCTCTGCAGCATAAGCCTATTCGCCGCCCTGACGAGTTGGCGCTGCCCACCAGCCAGCATATCGATTGCATTTTCCATGCCTTAAAGGTAATGCAGGAGACTGGCGAAGAGACACCGGACATCTTGGTAGTAACGCTTGCAAACAATGTAACAATTAAGTCCGAGTGGATTGACCGTTGCGTAGAAATGATGGTGGAAGATATGTCCATTAGCGCAGTAGTGCCGGTGTATCAGGATAACGACCATCACCCCCTTCGCGCAAAGACTGTGGATAGCAACGGCCGCCTGCAGATGTATGAAAAGGGCATCACCGGTAAGGTTTCCACCAACCGGCAAGACCTGCCTCCTTGCTATTTCCTTTCCCACAACTTCTGGGTGCTGAATGTAAAGAAATTGCTGGAAACAAACGGTGAAGGACAGCAACCCTGGGGCTTTATGGGCAATAATATTGCCTACTATGAAATTGAGGAATCTATCGATATTCATAAAGAACTGGATTTGTTTATTGCCAAAAACTGGATTGAGGAAAATTACACAGATTATATTTCAGAGGAATAAGACCATTCGCGTCCATTTGGTGAATATTGATGATCGGCTGATTTTACTTTGCGGAGTGCTTTTGGGAGAGCATTACACAGTGAAGGAGAAGGAAGATGGCAACTCTTGCGATTATTACCGCCCGGGGCGGTTCTAAGCGAATTCCTAAGAAAAATATCAAAGAATTCTGCGGAAAGCCTATGTTGGCCTATACCATTGAAGCAGCGCTGGGATGCGGCATTTTCGATGAAGTAATGGTTTCTACCGACAGTGAGGAAATCGCAGAGGTGGCCCGTCAATATGGTGCAGCAGTGCCTTTTATGCGCAGTGAGGCTACCAGCAACGATTTCGCTACTACTGCAGATGTACTGCTGGAAGTGCTGGATAGGTATGCCCGGGAGGGAAAAACATTCGAGCAGTTTGCTTGCCTATATCCTACTGCCCCTTTCCTTACAGGGGAAAGGCTGAAAGATGCCTGGGAAGTATTCCTTGCTTCCGGGGCGGCCACTTTGATCCCTGTGGTGAAATTTAGTTTCCCGCCCCAACGGGGTCTCGTTATTCGGGAAGGCCGGGCGGTGTTCAACACCCCGGAATTTGCCATGTGCCGCAGCCAGGATTTGGAGCCGATTTACCACGATTGCGGACAGTTTTATTTCTTGAAAACTGCAAACTTTTTGGAGAAAAAAGTAGTTGCCGGAAACGACACAGCACCCTATATTATGCCGGAAGAACTGGTCCAGGATATTGATGACCAGTCTGACTGGAATATTGCTGAAATGAAATATAAAATTATGCAGGCAAATGCAAAGTGATTACATTTTAATAAAGAGAGGTTTTACAGTATGTCCTTATTCAAAGATAAGACGCTAATGATCACCGGTGGTACCGGCAGTTTTGGCAATGCGGTGCTGAACCGCTTTTTGAAAACCGATATTGGAGAAATCCGTATTTTCTCCCGGGACGAAAAGAAACAGGACGATATGCGCCACGAGTTCCAGGCAAAGTGGCCTGAGGTTGCGGAGAAAATTACATTCTACATCGGTGACGTGCGGGATATTGCCTCTGTGAGGAACGCTATGCACGGCGTAGACTATATCTTCCACGCAGCCGCCCTGAAGCAGGTGCCTTCCTGCGAATTTTTCCCCATTGAGGCGGTGAAGACCAATGTGCTGGGCACCGAAAATGTGCTGACTGCCGCCATTGAAGCCGGTGTGCAGAATATCTGCCTGTCTACGGACAAGGCAGCCTATCCTGTCAATGCTATGGGTACTTCCAAGGCCATGATGGAAAAGGTGATTGTGGCAAAGTCCCGCACCGTAAAGCCTGAAAAAACTAAGATTTGCTGCACCCGTTACGGCAATGTGATGTGCAGTCGCGGTTCTGTCATCCCTCTGTGGATTGACCAAATCAGAGCCGGTAAACCCATCACCATCACCGAGCCTTCCATGACCCGGTTTATTATGAGCCTGGATGAAGCGGTGGATCTGGTGCTCTTTGCTTTTGAAAACGGCACTTCCGGTGACATTCTGGTACAGAAAGCCCCTGCCTGCACCATTGAAACTTTGGCAAAGGCAGTCACAGAACTGTTTAATCCCGGTCATGAAATCAAGGTGATCGGCATTCGTCATGGCGAAAAGATGTATGAAACCTTGCTGACAAACGAAGAATGCGCCAATGCTATCGACATGGGTGAATTCTATCGTGTTCCCTGTGACAAGCGTGGTCTAAACTACGATAAGTACTTCAAGGAAGGCGACACCGAACGGAACACTTTGACGGAGTTTAATTCCAACAATACCGACCTTTTGGATGTAGAGCAAGTCAAGGAGAAGCTTCTCTCCTTGCAGTATATCCGTGATGAATTGGAAAAAGCAGATATTGTTTACTAAGGAGAAGTGTATGAACATTCTCATTACCGGCGCTAAGGGGTTTGTTGGTAGGAACTTGACAGAAACCCTAAAGACCATCCGGGACGGCAAAAACCGCACTACCGGGCTGGAAATTGGCGAAATTTACGAATATGACATTGATACTGATCCGGCCCTTTTGGGGCAGTATTGCCAAAAGGCGGATTTTGTGTTCAATCTGGCGGGGGTAAACCGCCCTCAAAACCAGGAAGAGTTTATGCAAGGCAATTTCGGCTTTGCATCCACTCTGCTTGATACCCTGCAGGAAAACGGCAACACTTGCCCTGTGATGCTGGCTTCCTCTATTCAGGCTACCTGTATCGGCCGCTATGATAGCGAGTACGGCAGGAGTAAGAAAGCGGGGGAGGAGCTGTTCTTTGCCTACGCCCAAAAAACCGGCGCAAAGGTACTGGTGTATCGGTTCCCCAATCTTTTCGGCAAGTGGTGCCGCCCTAACTACAATTCTGCGGTGGCAACCTTTTGCAATAACAAGGCCAATGACCTGCCCATTACCGTCAATGACCCTGCGGTAGAACTGGAACTATTGTACATTGACGATTTGGTGGAGGAAATGCTCTGCGCTTTGGCGGGAAACCCCCATCGTTGCAATTATGATGGCTTAACGCCGGTGGGTGGAGAAACCTACTGTTATGCGCCTGTGACCCACAAGGTCACTCTGGGAGAAATTGTGGAACTTTTAGACAGTTTTAAGGCCCAGCCTGCCACCCTTTTGATGCCGGAAATTCCCGCAGGCAGTTTTGCCAAAAAACTCTATTCTACCTATTTAAGTTACCTGCCAAAAGAAAAGGTGACTGTACCCCTAAAAATGAATGTAGATGCCCGGGGTAGTTTCACAGAACTTTTGAAGACCGCCAACTGCGGCCAGTTCTCCGTAAATATCTCTAAGCCCGGTATCACCAAGGGGGAACATTGGCACCATACCAAGTGGGAGTTTTTCATTGTGGTGTCCGGCCACGCACTTATCCAAATGCGGAAAATCGGCTCGCAGGAAGTGCTGAATTTTGAGGTTAGCGGAGAAAAAATTGAGGCAGTCCATATGCTTCCCGGCTATACCCATAATATTATCAATTTGAGCGAAACGGAGGGCTTGGTGACCCTGATGTGGGCCAACGAATCCTTTGATCCCAATAAACCGGATACATTTTTTGAGAAAGCGGAGGGCTGAGTATGGCATCCTTCAAAAACAACGGAAAACTGAAACTTTTGATTATTGTAGGCACCCGGCCGGAGATTATCCGCCTGTCCGCAGTTATCAACAAATGCCGGCAGTACTTTGACTGCCTGTTGGCCCACACCGGTCAAAACTACGACTACAACTTAAACGGCGTATTCTTTAAGGATCTGGAACTTGCTGACCCGGATGTATACTTAGATGCGGTAGGGAAGGACCTGGGCGAAACAATGGGCAATATTATTGCCAAGTCTTATCAGTTGATGGTGGAAGTAAACCCCGATGCCGTTTTGGTGCTGGGCGATACCAATTCCTGTCTGTCTGTGATTGGCGCAAAGCGGCTTCATATTCCTATTTTCCATATGGAAGCAGGCAACCGTTGTAAGGATGAGTGCCTGCCCGAGGAAACAAACCGCCGGATTGTGGACATCATTTCCGATGTAAACCTGTGTTACTCTGAGCACGCCCGTCGGTACTTGGCGGATTGCGGTCTGCCTAAGGAGCGAACCTATGTGACCGGTTCTCCTATGGCGGAAGTTCTCCACAATAATCTTTCCAAGATTGAAGCCAGCGACATTCACGCCCGCCTGGGCCTGCAGAAAGGGAAATACATCCTTCTGTCTGCCCACCGGGAGGAAAACATCGACACAGAAAAGAACTTCATTTCTTTGTTTACGGCGATTAACAAATTGGCAGAAACTTACGATATGCCTATTCTGTATTCCTGCCACCCCAGAAGCCGCAACCGCCTGGAAGCCTCCGGCTTTATCCTCGACAAGCGGGTGATCCGTCACGAGCCATTGGGTTTCCACGACTATAACTGCCTGCAGATGAATGCCTTTGCGGTGGTGTCCGACAGTGGCACGCTGCCGGAAGAAAGTTCCTTCTTTACATCTGTAGGCAAGCCTTTCCCTGCAGTGTGCATCCGCACTTCCACTGAGCGCCCGGAGGCATTGGACAAGGGTTGCTTTGTGCTGGCAGGTATTGACGAAAAGAGCCTTCTGCAGGCTGTCCACACGGCAGTGGAAATGAACTTGCAGGAAGATCACGGCATCCCTGTGCCCGACTATGTAGAAGAAAATGTATCCACCAAGGTGGTTAAACTCATCCAGTCCTACACCGGCGTGGTTAATAAAATGGTCTGGAGAAAATTCTGAGTATCTGAAGGAGAATGATTATGACAAAGGAAAGTCAGCTGCTTATAGCCGCTTTAGGTTGGGCAGTGACCGGTAAAAGGGAAGAACTTTCCTTGTCTGTAAACTGGGAAGAACTTCTTAGTTTTGCCAAGGGGCATATGCTTTTGCCCCTTTTGCGGGATGGTTTGCAAAAAGCCGGTTGTCTGTCTGAAATACCTCAGCAGGCATCCAATGCCCTGGAAAAGGCGTATATGCAGGCCGTCTACCAAGATGCCCAAATGGAAAATATCCGGCAGAAGCTGGAGGTAAGGCTGAAGGAAGAAAAAATCCCATATGTTTTCCTAAAAGGTGCTACGCTTAAATATGATTACCCGGAACCGGCACTGCGGACTATGTGCGATATGGATGTTTTGGTCCATACGGAAGATTACCCCGCAATCGAAAGAATTGCCAGGGATATGATGGCCACAGCCGGTCACACAGATGGCAACCACCGCAACTACCGCTTCCCCGGTGGAGTAGAGGTGGAGTTCCACCCAAACCTTATCCACCAGGATACGCCTGTCGGTACGGATATTAACCCCGGTTGGCAGTATACGGCGCAAACCTCTGATGGCATCCGGATGACGGAAGAAGGCATTTATCTCAATACCCTTTGCCACCTGGCTAACCACTTTGTTTCCGGTGGCGTGGGGGTGCGTTTTGTGCTGGATGTGTGGGTAAACCGCCACCTGCGAAACAGACCCATTGACAGGGAGAAGGTTGAGGGAGAATTAAGGCGTTTTGGCCTTTTGGACTTTGCAAAAAATATAGAAGATTTGGCCGAGTATTGGTTCGGTACAGGAGACGGTACGGTTTTACTGGAAGAACTGGGAGAGTATATTCTCACCAGTGGCTCTCACGGCCGTACAGATCGGGCAGTGCTGAACAATGTGAGCCTTTCCAAAGGTGGAAACCGGACATCTGCCCTTTGGGGTAAGGTTTTCCATTCCCGGGCGGAAATGGAAGGCAGGTTCCCCTGGTGCAAGGGAAAACCCTGGCTGCTTCCCATAGCCTGGTGCGTCCGGGCTTTCAGGGCCATTACCAAGCGCGGAAAGTTAATCGTTACCTGGAGCAAGGAAACCGGAAAAGTAACCAAAACCCAGGCAGAAGCCCAAAAAGAAATGCTCTTGCGTTTCGGCGTACGAAGAAAATAGAAAAAGTCCCGCAGTTTAATGTGAACTGCGGGACTTTTGCTTTGGTTGCACCAAAGACAACCCCCGGCTCTGCCGGGGGTAAAATAATAGCTTCTAGCGAGGAGTGAAGTAGACAAGAAAAAAGCTCCCCATTATAGTA
>RHMF01003977.1_pt1 | contig 13945 bp, 17 predicted proteins | sample 5365151 | NCBI WGS metagenome assembly RHMF01 (sample SAMN10266501, study PRJNA497801) | feces metagenome | isolation source: feces | host: Bos taurus | place: China: Prairie of Fairy Mountain | collected 2017-08-14 | reverse complement strand
CATTGGATCCGCTTCGGTAATTACAAAGTCTGCATCCTTTCCTACTTCAATACTTCCCACTCTGTCTTCAACACCAATATGCATTGCAGGATTAATGGTAATTGCCTGTAACGCATCGAATTCATCCATCCCTTCTTTTACCGCGAAACCTGCACAAAGCGGCAAGTACTGCTGTGGAATAACTCCTGCATCAGTAATAATGGATACTTTACATCCTGCTTTCGCCAAAATGCCCGGTGTTTCAAAACTCTTATGATTTAATTCTAATTTAGATGGATGACCTAAAGATGGTCCCACTGCACACGGATAACCTTCTGCTGCCAATTCCTCTGCAATAAGGCTTCCGTCCGTACAATGCTCTAATGTTAATTTAACACCAAATTCTTTTGCGATGCGAATAGCTGTAAAAATATCATCTGCTCTATGAGCATGTGCCTTTAACGGCATTTCTCCACGAACTACCGGCAACAATGCTTCTAATTTCTGATCAAATCCCGGTAATTTAGAATCGTCTCCCGCTTCCTTTGCCACCTGAATCTTTCTGTCGTATTCTTTCGCTTTTGCTAAATAATTACGCAAAATTGCAGCAGTAGTCATACGGCTGGAAATAGATTTGCTGTTATAAACACGTTTTGGATTTTCACCAAAAGCGCATTTCATGGCAACTTCTGCTTTAATCATAGCATCTTCTACACGTTTACCGTAAGTTTTTGCAACAAGGAAGGTTCCTCCGATTACATTGGCACTTCCCGGTCCGGCACAAATTGTGGTTACACCGCCTTGCATTGCAATACGGATACCTTCATTCATAGGATCATAGCCATCAATACCGCGAAGATGTGGTGTTGCATTGTCCGTTGTTTCATTATAATCATTTTCTGCAAATCCTTTTGCATAGGAATCCAATCCCAAATGAGAATGTGCTTCTACGAAGCCCGGATATATTCTTAAACCGGTACAATCAATAATCTGTCCGTCTTTATTTTCTTTTTCATTTATAGTTGCATCGATTTTAACAATCTTGCCACCTTCCACCAAAATATCGCCTGCTTTTGGTTTTCTTTCAACCGCATTATAAATAGTTCCGTTTTTTAATAACATAATAATTCCCCCTATTGTTTACATCTTGCAGTTTAAGGGACTGCTGCTTCTTTTCTGCTGCAACAGTCCCTTTATTTTTTTGTAAACACTATTTTTTTGCATCAATTCGCAACAGTGCTTTTCTAAGTGCTAATTCTGCACGGGCTACATCTAAATTCTCCATGCGTTCTGCTAATCTCTTCTCCGCACGTTCTTTTGCAGCCTGAGCTCTTTGTAGATCAATTTCCTCCGGCCATTCTGCCACTTCTGCAAGAACGCTTACCTTGTCCGGTAAAATCTCTAAAAATCCGCTGTGGACAAGGGCTTCCGTCTGCTGGGTGTCATTGGTAATAACTACATAACCCGGCGCAATAATAGTGGTAACCGGAATATGTCCTTTCAAAATACCCACTTCACCTTCAACGGTAGTTAATTCAAGCATTGTAGCCGTCCCTGTATAAAACACACGATCCGGACAAATAATTTCTACCTGAAATTCTTTTGTTACGTCTGCCATGTAATCACTCCTTACTGCATACGGGCAACAACTTCATCAATGCTTCCTGCATTTAAGAAATAGCCTTCCGGAATTTCGTCATGCTTACCTTCAAGGATTTCTTTGAAACCACGAATGGTTTCAGCAATCGGAACATATTTTCCTTCCAAACCGGTAAACTGGCCTGCTACGAAGAATGGCTGAGACAAGAATCTCTGAACCTTTCTTGCACGGTTTACTACCAGTTTATCGGATTCAGACAATTCATCCATACCAAGAATTGCAATAATGTCTTGTAATTCTTTATATTTCTGTAAGATTTCCTGTACTCCGCGGGCAACTTTGAAATGTTCCTCACCAACGATTCTTGGATCAAGAATACGGGAAGAAGATGCCAACGGGTCTACTGCCGGATAAATACCCAACTCTACGATGGAACGCTCCAATACGGTGGTTGCATCCAAGTGAGCAAAGGTTGTAGCCGGAGCCGGGTCAGTTAAGTCATCCGCAGGCACATATACTGCCTGAACAGATGTAATAGAACCCTTCTTTGTAGAAGTAATTCTTTCCTGTAATGCACCCATTTCTGTTTGTAAAGTTGGCTGATAACCTACCGCTGACGGCATACGTCCTAAAAGCGTGGATACCTCAGAACCTGCCTGGGTAAAACGGAAAATGTTGTCAATGAATAACAATACGTCCTTTCCGCCTTTATCACGGAAGTATTCTGCCATAGTAAGTCCTGTTAAACCAACACGCATTCTTGCTCCAGGTGGCTCATTCATCTGACCGAATACCATGGTGGTTTTATCAATAACGCCGGATTCCTTCATTTCATAATAAAGGTCATTTCCTTCACGGGTTCTTTCTCCTACACCGGTAAATACGGAATATCCACCATGCTCTGTAGCAATGTTGTGAATCAATTCCTGAATAAGAACCGTCTTACCTACACCGGCACCACCGAATAAACCAATCTTACCACCCTTCTGATATGGGCAAAGAAGGTCAACGACTTTAATACCGGTTTCCAACATTTCCTGGCTGGTTGCCTGTTCTTCAAAGGCCGGAGCTTTTCTATGAATCGGCATATATTCTACTTCTGTAGGAGCTTCCTTATTATCAATCGGTTCTCCCAAAACGTTAAACATACGGCCAAGAGTATTTTCACCAACCGGAACACTAATAGCTGCACCGGTAGCAATTGCTTCCATTCCGCGAACCAATCCATCGGTTGGTCCCATAGCAACACAACGAACCGTGTCATCGCCTAAATGCTGTGCTACTTCTACTACAAGTGTTTTACCATCTTTTAACGGAATGCGAATCGCTTCGTTAATTTCCGGCAAAAAACCTTCTGTAAATTTAACGTCAAGTACGGCACCGACAATCTGAGTAAGCTTTCCAATATTTTTGTCTGCCATATTTTTTCTCCTTAATTTAATATTTAACTGCGCCATCGAACTACGTATCCGAATTGCGCGCTCGATAATACCTATGAGATGGCCGATGCGCCGGCTATAATCTCGGTTAATTCCTGGGTAATTGCACCCTGACGGGCACGATTGTATTTCAGTGATAAATCACTGATGATTTCTTCCGCATTACTAGTAGCAGAATCCATTGCCTGCATTCTGGCTCCATTTTCACTGGCAACAGCTTCAACTAATGCGCCATAAATCAAACTGGTTATATATTTTGGAATCAATTGATCTAACACTTCTTCCTCGTTTGGTTCAAAATTCATTGGAATTCCGTTATCTTCTTTTTCCGAATTATTAATCTCCACCGGTAATAACTGCAGTGCTGTAGGAATATGAACTACAGTGTTTTTAAAATGTGTATAAATCAACTGAATCTCTCCGATTTTTCCTTCTGCATAGTCTGCCAAAATACGTCTGCACACCACACGGGCATCTTCATATGTCGGCCCTTCCACATATTGGGAAAAATCCTCTGCAATATGATAACCTCTGCTTTGCAAGGTGTCTCTTCCTTTTGTTCCGATGGCATAAATCTCCAGCTGCTCTTTCGGAACCTCCATACTTGTTATCATTTTTACAATATTGGAGTTGTATCCTCCGGCTAAACCACGGTTAGCACTGATAACAATCACACCAACTTTGTCTGACTTCGGTGGATTTAAATATGGATGATCTATTCCGTCGCTTTTTTGCAGAATGGAAGTAATCGTTTCAAACATATGATTGAAATATGGATTCGCACTCTCTGCATTAGCTCTGGCTTTTTGCAATTTAACAGTGGATACCAGTTTCATGGCTTTGGTTATTTGCTGTGTACTTTGTACGGAAGTTTTTCTTCTCTTTATGTCCTTCATTGAGGCCATACTGTTCACCGCCAATCTTTCCTAATATCTACTATTTAAACTGTCCCTTGCATTCTGTAATTGCCTGAATTAATTTTTCTTCCATTTCTTCAGACAATACCTTGGTATTTCTGATGTCTTCCGGAATTTCCGGATATTTGGTTAGTACCAATTCAAATAATTCATCCTGGAACCTTAAAATATCTGCTACAGGAATGTCTAATAAGTATTTCTTGGTTGCCGCATAAATAATGATTACCTGAAGTTCAACTGCCATAGGCTTATATTGTGGCTGTTTTAATACTTCTTTAATGCGGATACCCTGGTCTAAGCTTTCCTGAGTTGCTGCATCCAATTCGGAACCAAACTGTGCAAAAGCTGCAAGTTCACGATACTGTGCTAATTCCACACGAATCGGTGCTGCAATCTTTTTGATAGCTTTAATCTGTGCTGCACCACCTACTCGGGATACGGAAAGACCTGCGTTAATCGCCGGACGGAAACCTGCGTTAAACATTTCTGTTTCCAGATAAATCTGACCGTCTGTAATAGAAATTACATTGGTCGGAATATATGCGGAAACGTCACCTGCCTGAGTTTCAATAATTGGTAAAGCAGTTAATGAACCACCGCCCAATTCATCGGAAAGTCTGGCTGCACGCTCTAATAATCTGGAATGTAAATAAAATACATCGCCCGGATACGCTTCACGTCCAGGAGGACGTTTCAACAATAAGGAAAGTGTACGATAAGCAGTTGCGTGTTTACTTAAATCATCATAAATGATTAATACATCTTCACCGTTTTCCATCCACTCTTCACCCATTGCACATCCGGAATATGGAGCAATGTACTGTAATGGTGCTAACTCACTGGCAGTTGCTGCTACAATTGTAGTATATGCCATAGCACCGTATTCTTCCAAGGTGTTTACAATGTTTGCTACGGTAGATGCCTTCTGTCCAATGGCAACGTAGATACATTTTACCCCCTGTCCTTTTTGGTTAATGATGGTATCAATTGCAATTGCTGTCTTACCGGTCTGTCTGTCACCGATAATAAGCTCACGCTGTCCACGTCCAATCGGAATCATGGCATCGATAGCTTTAATACCTGTCTGAAGCGGTGTGTCTACTGACTTTCTTGCAATAACACCACTTGCTACTCTTTCTATCTGTCTGAACTTATCCGTATGGATTGGTCCTTTTCCATCAATTGGCTGTCCTAAAGCATTAACTACACGTCCAAGCATCGCATCACCAACCGGAACTTCTACTACTCGTCCTGTTGTTTTTACAGTGTCGCCTTCGTTAATGTTTCTATGGTCACCTAATAATACGGCACCAACGTTATCTTCTTCCAGGTTCAATACCATACCAAATACTTCTCCCGGAAACTCTAACAATTCACCCTGCATTGCATTTTCCAATCCATGGATACGTGCAATACCATCGGCTACTTGGATAACGGTACCTACATCAGATACTTCCAATTGCGCTGCATATCTTTTAATTTGTTCTTTAATTACAGAACTGATTTCTTCTGGTCTTAAATTCATGGAGCGCTACTCACCTGCTTTCAACTGTATTTTTGATAAATCTCTGGATAATCCCTGAAGCTTTGTTCTGATACTGCTATCAACAACTCTGTCTCCGATTCGAATTACCAGTCCACCAATCAATTCAGGGTCTACATCGTATTCGATTTCAAACTCCACGTATTTGGTGGTCTCTAACAATTTTTCTTTGATTCGGTCTTTTTGTCCTTCGGTCAACTCCATTGGAGCGGAAACCTTTGCAAAACCAATGTTTTTATATTCTTTTACCTGTGCTATAAATGTCTGAAGAATGTTATGTATTTCGGAAAAACGGTCTTTCGTCACAACAAGACGCAACAGACCCACCATTTCTTTGGAAAAACTTTCTCCAAAACACTTTTCCAAAACATCCATTTTTTCCTCTTTGGATACCTTCGGATGATTCATTAGACGAACCATCTCCTCATTGGACTCTAACACTTGAAGTAAGGTCTTTGCTTCTTCAAAAAATTTGTCCAAACGTCCCGATTCCATGGCTGTCTCGAACAAAGCATCCCCGTAGGTTTTGGAAACTAACTTTGCCATGTTGACTCACCCATTTCCTTTAATGTTTCATCCACTAGGGATTCCTGGATGGAAACGTCCATATTAGATCCCAGTACTTTACCGGCCATAGCTGTGGCAACGGTAATAATTTCCTGTTTCACATCTTCCATTGCACGTTTCTTTTCCAATTCTACTTCTTCATTTGCACGCTCCATAATTCTCGCGGCTTCCAATTTTGCTTCTTCCACAATTCGTGCTTCACTTTTCAAAGCTTTCTTGCGGCCTTCGCTTAAAATTTCTTCAACTTCTTTGTCTGCGTTTTTCAACTTACCGTCATACTCTTCTTTTAACAGTGCTGCGGCTTCTTTATCTTTTTTCGCATCTTCAATGTCTGCGGCAATAAGCTTTTTTCTATCCTCTATCAGCTTACGCACCGGGTCAAACAAGAAATAAGACATTGCAAAAAACAGTGCCATAATAGCAATAAGTGTTAGTACAGAATCTGCAAGCAGTTGAAGATCCAGGTCAAATAGTCTGCTCATAGACGCATTAATATTCATATTATCAGACCCGACTCCTTTCTTTTTGTACCTATTAGATTATTATTTTGCTAATGGCTGAACGAACATTAACAAAATAGCTACTAATAATCCGTACAAACCGGTTGTTTCTGCTACTGCCTGTCCTAATAACATGGTTGATGTAACTTCACTTTTTGCTCCCGGGTTACGGCCTACTGCCATTGCTGCCATACCTGCTGCAATACCCTGTCCGATACCAGGTCCAATACCAGGAATAACTGCGATACCTGCTCCGATTGCTGAACATGCTTTAATTAATTCTACACCTGTAACTTGATTCATAATAAAATCCTCCTAAAATAATATTCATCACCGAACGTATCGGTAATATAGGTCATTGTTAACATACAGAATACGTATGTCTGAATAGCGCCTGAAAAGAGATCGAAATATACGTGCAATGCTGCCGGCCAGATAATGGCAAATTTGTTTAGCAAAGTATAAATCAATGCCATAATTGCCGTTCCCGACAAAACATTTGCAAGTAAACGTAAGGACAATGAGATCGGAACAGCGATTATACCAATAAGGTTAATCGGTGCCCAAAACGGCCAAGGATCACATAGTCCCGCAAGGACTCCTTTAAGCTTTTTGTTTTTAAATTCTTGGAAATGAATTACTGTAAACGATATAAGTGCTAACGGAAATGTTACGCCAAAGTCTGCCGTTGGCGGCCTCAAGCCAAATATACCGGAAATATTGCTTAATAGTATGAAACAGAAAATGGTATTAATATAATTTGCAAATGGCCGGTAATATTTTTCGCCCATTGTATTCTTAACCATGCCATCCAACATTTCTACCATAAGTTCCGCAACATTCACTATTCCGGTGGAAGCCTTCCTTGGATCCGCTTTACGTACATTAATGTTTACAACCACCGCAAACCCTATCAATGCTAATATAACAATTAACAAACATATATGCGTTGTGGTAATCCATAGCGTCTGCCCGAAAAGCTCATATGAAAAGACTCCGTGTATCATAAAGTCTACTTCTTTCTGAGCCGCAAGCAAATAACAGTCCATTCGTTCACCTTCCTTTCCTATTTAAAATTTTATCCCGGATGAACGGTTGCAGCAGTGCCGAAACCTTTAATCCCATAACTCCGACGAACCATGTCCCTATGTATCCCCATTGCATATAACACATAAGAACCGTTGTCACAACGACGATTAAATAGCGGAATGTCCCTTTTGTCGCTATCCAGGCCTCACCTTTTTTATCCTGGACTCCCAACGCGTCCAGAATACAGGATGCCATGTTGATACTTAAGAAGATTGCCTGGCCAATACCAAATAACAAACCAACAATATATTTCCACTTTTCATCAAAAAACCAAATGCCGGTCACTAATACCAAGCCACCATAGACCAGGATTGTACCAACGAGTAAGGGAAGCGCATCATTTAGTCGTTTTAAATAATCAATGATGCTTTTCATTTTTATTCTCCTCTTTCTCTTTTTTAAATCTTTTTCTTAGCATTTTATAAATACTGGTGTATCCTGCTGCCGCCCCCAAAAGAAACCCTACCAAGGACAAAAAATTTGTAGAGAACTTGTTATCCAAATATCCCCCCAACAGGGTGCATCCCAAGATGGGAACGATCATATTCACACCGAATTGCAAAATAAAGGAATAATTTTCCATTATTTCTTTGCGTTCTTTTTGTTTATTTCTTACTCTCATAAATCTCTGTTTTTCGCTATTTTCTATCCTTTAATGATATAACATTTTGCCCTTTGTGTCTATATTTGACGTGAGATTTCGCGTTTTTATTAAAGATTTAAGACAATTCCCAAAGCCGCTCCTGCTACAATGTAAACAATCGGATGCTTTTTCCAGAAATACACTCCTATAAATATCACTATAAAAACAATAAGTGCCTTAATATCAATTCCTTTTATCCAGCTCATTACCGTTGTTCCGACATCGGTAAAAAGTGCAACTTTAAAGATTTCCAATGCAGCCGCACTAAGAAGTCCTGTCACCGCCGGACGTAAGCCATCAAAGGAACGTTGAACAATCTTGCTTCCCTGAAATTTATCCAACATTCTTGCAATAATTAAAATAACAATATACGACGGCAATACCAATGACAAGGTTGCAACCAGACCTCCGCCTACTCCTTCGGCCATATATCCCGCAAAGGTGGCCATATTTACTCCTACCGGTCCCGGTGTAGATTCAGAAATAGCAATCATATCGATTAATTGTGCCGTTGTAAACCAAGGATATTTTTCTGCTATTTCATATAAAAACGGAATAGTTGCCATTCCTCCGCCAATTGCAAACAATCCTGTTTTGAAAAATTCAAATATCAAATATAAATAGGTCATTATTCCTCTCCTTTCTGTTTCGGAGAATTTTCACGACGCTGCTTTATAATTCCATAAATATTTCCCGCAAGAATTGCCGCAATCACAACAACAACGCTGGTTACACCAAACACTCCTACCGTCAAAAACGCAAATAAGAACATGCAAATCCCGAACAGTTTCTTTACTCCCGCCTTCCACAGTTTAATAATGGAATTTAAGATTAAAGCACTTGCTGCAATTCGCACGCCCCACAAAGCATTCTGCACCACCGGTAGGGTACTGATATTTCCAAAAAAGGCTGCAATCAACAAAATTATAATGATAGATGGTGAAATTACTCCCAGCGTGGCAACTGCTGCCCCAAGAGCCTTTCCTCTCTTATGCCCCACAAAGGTGGCTGTATTCACCGCTATAATTCCCGGTGTACACTGGCTCACCGCAAAATAATTTAAAAGTTCTTCTTCTGTCGTCCACTGTTTTTTATTTACAATTTCGGACTGCAACATTGGGAGCATAGCCATGCCGCCCCCAAACGTTAACAGTCCGACTTTAAAAAACGAGGTATATAATTCCCACAATTCCTTCATTTTTCTTTCCTTTACTTTCCCGGACTTTATATCATTATATGGTCTGGGTTATTATAAATTGATGTTGATTTCTCTGTTTGTGTGGGTATATTTGTAATAACGCACACCTGCTGCATCCAACATTCTTTTAGACGCAATTGTAGATGGCGTCATAGCATATTTATCGCTGTCATAAACAACGGTCTTAATTCCCGCCTGAATAATGGCTTTTGCACATTCATTGCATGGGAACAAAGAAACATAAAGTTTCGCTCCTTCCAAACTTCCGCCACGATAATTTAAAATCGCATTAAGTTCACTATGTGTGGTATAGAAATACTTATTCTCTAACGGATCGCCCTCTCTGGTCCATGGAAATTCATCATCGGAACATCCCTTTGGGAATCCATTGTAACCCATTGACAATATTTTATTGTCATCACTTACAATACATGCTCCAACCTGTGTGTTTGGATCTTTGGAACGCATTCCGGAAAGGATTGCAACTCCCATAAAATATTCATCCCATGAAATATAGTCTTGTCTTTTGTCGCTCATAGTGTTCCTCCTATTTTGTTCCAAAAATTCTATCTCCGGCATCACCTAATCCAGGTACAATATAACCGTGATCGTTTAAACGCTCGTCTAATGCTCCGATGTAAATATCAACATCCGGATGGGCTTCCTGCATTGCCGCTACTCCTTCCGGTGCAGCAATTACACATAAGAAATGAAGATTTCTAACCCCTTTATCCTTTAACATCTGAATTGCAGCTACAGCTGAACCACCGGTCGCAAGCATCGGATCAACAACAAACACTTCTCTTTCTCCGCAATCTTCCGGCAATTTACTATAATATTCTACCGGCATCAAAGTCTCCGGATCACGATACAAACCAATATGACCTACCTTGGCCGCAGGAATCATTGCAAGCATTCCATCCACCATACCAAGACCTGCTCTTAAAATCGGAACCACCGCCAGTTTTTTACCCTTCAGTTCTTTTACAGTGGTTTTACAAATTGGTGTTTCAATCTCCACATCTTCTAACTGCAGATCTCTGGTTGCTTCATAACACTCCAGCATTGCGATTTCACCAATCAGTTTACGAAATTCCTTAGAACCTAATTCTTTTCTTCGAATCCAGCCAATCTTGTGCTGAATTAACGGATGATCCATAACGATAACTTTTGACATTATTTTTCTCCTTTGCTCAACAAAATTGCTAATTTTTTTAAAATAATACGAAGCGATTGATAACATAGTCCATACATCGGCAACTCTCCTCCGTACGGATCCATGATTTCCAATTCATCTCCTGTAATATCTGTCAGTACTTCAACATGCATGGCATTGGGAAATTTCTTAAGAATATGTTCCTTTTGCCTGGTTTCCATAGTCAGAACCAAGGTGGTATCGGAAAAGTCACTTTCTTTTAACTCCTGACTGGTAAAGCCCTCAATATCCAAGCCGTCTCCCGCCAAAAGCACCTTTACTTTCTGGTTCATCGGTTGAGGAAATAATACTACCATCCCTCTGACTTGTGCTTCGATGTCCCGGGTTCCGTACTCTTCTTCAAAGATAGCCTTTGACATGACTGCCCGTTCATTTCCGTGGTCGTCCACAAATATTAATCTCTCTATCGCCTTCATACTTTTCCTCTATAGTTGAACTCTTCTATGTCCGGCAGCACGAATCATTCGATTCATCACCGCATGTTCAACCCCTTCTTCTCCAAGCCCTTCCGCGAAAATGTAATCAATTTCTTCCTCGTCGAATTCTCTTAAGATTTTATAAAAGTCATATGCAAGGCTTCCCGGTTCTTTTCGGGAACCCATAACCTTTATATGCTTTGCCACATACTTATCAGCGGTTTCTGTAGTCGCCATAACGCCTACTTTTTTCCCGTTTTCTGCCAAACGTTGGGTCTCTTCATTAATGTAAGCTATTACTTTTTCAGCTTCGCCATCCACAATTGCCATTTCTGCTTTTGGCGCATAGTGACGATATTTCATACCCGGTGCCTTTGGTTGTTCATTTTCATGACAACCATCAATCCCTTTGTCAAAACAAACGGCTTGTCCCAAAGTCTCTTCTAACATTTCTTTTGTTATAAAGCCCGGACGCAAAATACTGATATCTCCATCTGCCAAATCTACGATGGTAGATTCAATACCGATGCCTACTTGTCCGCCATCAAGAATCAATGGAATAATTCCGTCCATATCTTCTGCCACATGCTCTGCCAAAGTTGGACTTGGTCTTCCGGACCGGTTAGCACTTGGAGCCGCAATATATCCTCCTGCCGCACGGATAAATTCTAATGCAATCGGATGATCTGGCATCCGGACTGCCACAGTATCCAATCCGCCGGTGGTTTCATCCGGTACCATCTCATTTTTTAAAAAACGCATGGTTAATGGTCCCGGCCAATATGCATCTGCCAACACTTTTGCCTCTTTCGGCAGTACCTTTACAATCTTTTCTAAAGCTTCAAAATCCGCTATATGAACAATTAGCGGATTGTCACTCGGTCTTCCCTTTGCGGCATAAATCTTTCTTGATGCTTCCTCCTTTAGGGCATCTGCTCCAAGACCATATACCGTTTCGGTTGGAAATGCTACCAATTCACCCTGACGAATCAACTCTCCAGCCATTTTCATTGCATCGGAATTAATGTTATATTGATCCATTTTAATAATCTTTGTTTTCATGTTTTTATTATATCATTTTTCCCTTATATCGCAACCGTCAATGCAATTTTTAACCTGTATTTTTTACCTTTCTGTTTCCAAATACTCCAGTATTCCTTCAACAATAGCCGTAGCAAGAATTTCCTGATATTCCGGCGAGTTTAGTTTTAACGACTCATCTTCATTGCTCAAAAATCCGCATTCTACAATAACAATAGGGCAGATACTTTGTTTCAACAAGTAATATTCTGTATTTCCTTTTACTTTTCTGGTATTATCCGGGTCTGCTATGGATATTAACGACTTTTGTATGCTTTCTGCTAATCTTTGGCCTTCCACAGAACCGTAATAATAAAAGGTTTGTGCGCCTCTTACTTCGGAATCAGTAAAACTATTTTGATGTATACTGACACAGCAGGCAGGATTTGCATCGCTAATGACGGTCACCCGGGCTTTCATGTCTTCATTTTTCGTCGAATCGTATTGGCCCGTAGCTGTAAAATCCGTCTTTCGTGTGAGAGTCACTTCGTATCCTTCCTTGATTAACTTTTCTTCTACCAACAAAGCAATTGCCAAATTTATCTCTTTTTCCACCTCATCGTGACACCCCACTTTACCCGGATCTTTTCCTCCGTGACCGGGATCAATCACGATGATTCCTTTACTTTCCAAGTTTTCCCCTTGTGTCTGCAAATATTCCTCACCTGTAATCATGGTTCCGATTGCCGTTATCAGCAAAACCATCAACCCCATCAAATTCTCTATTTTTTTCATAAAAAAGCACCTCCGGCAATTTATTTTATGCCAAAGGTGCTTGTATCATTTCTACTATTTTACTCTTATTAGTCTAAGTATTTCACAATCATATTCCAGGTTTGTTCTCTGTCTAAGCCCAGTTTCCAGAAAGACACACCTGCCAGATTATATTCTTTCATTAACTGTAACTTTAACTCGATGGACCGTTCTTCTTCCATCCAAATACGGTAAACTTTTCCATCTTTTTCATACCGGGCAAAATACTGTCCTACGCTTTCATCCCACACAACTTCGGCTCCGCTATTATTTACAACTCTTTCGGCTCCGTTAATTCCGTATGCCGTACTGCTGGTGCTGGTTGAAACCAAATCTCCCTCATCATTATACACCGGTGTTTCTTCCCAAAGTCTACAGTAAAATGGCAGACCTAAAATAATTTGTTCTGCCGGAACCTCTTGCAATGTTCCTTTAATTCCCTGCTCTACAAAGCCAATGGATGAAACGCTTCCCGCATCAGAACCTACATAATGTTCATCATAAGCCATTACAACAATATAATCTGCATATAATGCCTGCTGTGCTCTATCGTAAAAGGAAGTATATGAGGTGGGAACATAATTATCAACGGATAACGTCAAACCATTCGCGTGGCATTTTAATGCCAACTCACGTATCAGCTGCACATAGGCATCTCCCACTTCTTCCCGCCGCTCAAGCGACTCCAGATCCAGATTAATTCCGTCCAATTTATATTCAATCGCCGCACTGATTAACTTGTTTACGAGATTTTCCCTGTAGGACGTATGTGTCAGCACTTCCGTTGTATTCACACTACCGTCCGTCAGATTGTTAATCAACGCCCAGACTTCCACGCCCTGTTTGTGACAATAATCCACATACTCTTTGCTTGCAAGCGATCCGATTCCTCCATAATTGTCGCTTAAATAAAACCATGTTGGAGAAATAACGGTAATTCCGTCCGCCATATCCAGGATTTCCTCAACCGCATTATTGTTCGCCTTAACATCAACCTGATGCCAT
>RHMF01000795.1_pt1 | contig 13947 bp, 28 predicted proteins | sample 5365151 | NCBI WGS metagenome assembly RHMF01 (sample SAMN10266501, study PRJNA497801) | feces metagenome | isolation source: feces | host: Bos taurus | place: China: Prairie of Fairy Mountain | collected 2017-08-14 | reverse complement strand
AGAGCTTCCCTGCCCAACTTCACGGTCAGATACTTACTCATTTCTTTCTCCTATTCATAGTAGCCGCTATAATCAATAAACACAGGCTTGCCATTGCGGAAAGCCACATTACCATTGTGCAGATCATTCACATCGTTGTCACGGAAGAACTCCATAAGACGCTCGCACTTATCAAGGCCATAAGCATCAATGAACTCACGCCAATAGCGCATGCGGGAATTGCTCCGACCGAACTCCTCAGCCAGAACATCAAGATCCTCCTCGCTATTAGTGTAGCGATAGTTCCAAGACCCATCACTCCAAGTCTCATCAGCTCGCTGAGAGACATAAATGCGGGTATCATACACCTCGCCAACATACCAAGTGCGGCACACCATCTCGGAAAGACCTTCACACTCCAGAGCCTGGCAACGCTCCTCTTCCAGAGCGCAATAATCCCAACCATCTTCACTTGAATACTCACCATCATAAGTAGCATGGCAATTCTCTTCGTCCTCGTCATAGGCAGAGGCAGGAATCTTCACAACGAGATCACCGAGATCTTCCCAATAGATGACAGTCTTGGACGCACCATTGCGCACCCAATCAGCGCTACAAGCAGAGCTAATCTCTTCACCATCATGGTTATAAGCATAGTCCCGCACATCGCTAATAGTGCTGAAGGTATCCATCTCAAAATCAACCAGCTTTTCCTTGATGATATCAATAATCTCGCTGTTCTTCATTGTAACTCCTGAGGTTTGTCTTTCTCTCTCATTGACAAATATATTATACCATAAAAAATGCGCTGCCGTCAAGAGGAATTTTTCCTCCTAAACAACAGCGCATTAAATTATCAAAAATGAGAATTACTAAAAGGAGTCTTCTATGCGGCGAACCTCATCATGCAGCATAGCCATTTGCATTCCTTCTATAAAGCTATCGTCAACAGGACACACAGCAACTGTCCGCTCCCAATTGTCGCAAGTATCAAGTGGCCCTTTACCTGGACAATTATAATCACAAGAAGAACAAGTATACTCTACTGCTCCTTGCGGCAGTTCATACTCAACCCACTCACTCATTATTCGGCTCCTTCAGAATGTTAAGATGATGCTTTATCATCGCATGAGTATCTCCGGTCTTTATAACACTAATGCGGTCGAACCGAAGTTGGAAACACATAGTAATAGGATCAAACAAAGCGCGGGTTAAATTCTCATTCTGTCCAAGCCAACGAGTTGCATCTTCTTCATAAAGAGCACGAGTATCGCTTCGAACAGGAATATTAGCAAAGAACTCATCACATACTTCTATAAAAACAAGAGCTTTACTATTTTCATCTTCATTAATAGCAACAATATCAAAGCAATCATTGTCGCTATCCAAGATTTTATATCCAACCTCTTCTAGATACTTAATTGCGGCACCCTTAGCGTCAAATGCGGATTCTATAAACACAACATCATTAATCTCAGCACGAGCAATAAGATCTCCAATAGAAGGAAGAGCATCTACAAAATATTGAGTAAAATCACCTTTAACTACCCTAATCGCATCACTCTTATCTTCTGCATCTACTTCAATCTTAAATTGCGGCAACTTAACCCAAACTTCGTAATGACTCATAATCACTCCCCAAAAATTATATCCTGAACATCCTCACAATCAACCCAATAGCCCTTCTCTTCATCGTAAGTAAATCGGAAGAACCATAATTGCGGCACAAAATTCTCATAAGTGGTCGAAAGATATTTCTCAACTGAGGGGACGATTTGTTCATGATCATCGGTGATTAAAACAATATTAGCCACTTGCTCATCAACTACGAGAAAAAGATCACTCTTCATATTCGTCTCCCCAATCATCGAAATCAATTACTTCGCCGCCTTCATCATAAGAGATGGGTTCTTGCGGCTCTTCTACATCAGCTGTCAAACCAAACACTAACGATCACCTCACCAGGCTTAGGATACCAAATATTAAACATATTCAGCAGGAAACCAATATCATCAACAAAACGACCAAGGATATTAACTCCAGGATCATCATCATCCTCATCATCATAATGAGACATAGCATCAGGAGTGCGGGACAGCGCCTGCAGCTCGACATAATCAAACCAAGTAGGAGTATGATAGCCATAATCCGCATTATCATAATGCTCTACCACATCTGCAGGAAGACCATAGAACAGACCACGGGGCTCAACAATAGGATCCTCCCAAGACCGCACACCAGCCAGCTTGCCAAAAAGGGCATAGTTACGGTCGTTGAACCGCATCCGATAGGTGATCTCATTACCATTCTCGTCATAGACGTTCAGGATCTTGTAGCTGCCATCACTCTGACGATGCAGAACGTTCACATGAATATCAGTACCCATTTTAATCCTCTTCTCTCTGTCTCTCGACACGAATTGTTCTCTTGGTAACAGTCTTTTCGTAAGAATACTCTACATTATCATCGGGCCAATCATTCAGCAATCGAAATAAGAAATAAAGACTATCTGACAGCTGATCATCATCAACCTTAAAAATCGCTTTCTCAACTGCGGAAATATGAAAAGGCATACCGTTAATCCGCACAATATCACCGTTGCGATAAATACTAATAGGAAACTTCCCCATTAAAGATCCTCCTCTTCAATAAACCGACCAAGTTGACGTTCATACTCTAGCACATCGTCTATACTAACATCAATTCTATCCTCAATCATGAGCATCTCCATCTCCTCAAGAGGAGTAAGCATACCAAACATGCTCTTCTCAAAGAGCTCGTCATACCGAAGAATAAGCTCGGTCATTTCAGCAGAAGTCATCATGATTTTTTCCTTTCCTCAACTTGACAATTATATTATACCACTTTTTTGAGCGGTTGTCAAGAGGAAATTTTATTTCTGAACCCAAGTGATCTTAAAAAGAACTTCTTTGGGAATCCAACCGGTAGCAACTCCCATGTCTCCAATAGGCCAACTACATAAAGCAGTTTCATGTCCTTCTGGAGAATCTTCAAGCACAGAATACTGACCATATTGAGTTCCTTTTGGAATAAAACGCATTTCTTTGAAAACCTCAGATAAGCTAATCAGTTTAGTTCCATTATCATGCATAAAAATCACTCCTCACAACCTCGTGATAAAGACAAGTTATCTTGCTCCCATAACGAGAGTATTGCGGCGGCCAGTTGCAGTCAAGATGAAAATGCCCATGATACCAATGGTCATAATTCAAAATGACAGCTAACTGATGAAGAAAAATCTGTCCATCATTGCTTTGCATCCTATAAGGAGCTCCATACCAATGATTAATGTCGGCAGGGGCCTCATGAGATAAAATCATATCAAAATGATCATCAAGCCTGTTCTCAACAAGTCTCCAAGTCGCAAAAGTATCAACAACTTCTTGCGGCCACCAAGAGCGACCAATTACACGATAAAAAATACCTTCTTTATTCAGTTTGCGACGCTGCCTATTATAAGACTTATCACAAGGATCAAGCAGATGATAGATGTCATGCGAGTCTGCACCAGGAATGGCGAAGATATGCTGACCATCTACATCAAGGATGCAAGGATTAGCTACTATAAAGATCTTCTCATAGGTGCGGCCACCATAAACGCATTGCCGCACCTGAGAGTTGAACTTTGAAATCATGGGCATATCGAGAACTTTCTCCCAATTCTCATGATTTCCCATAATTGCAATAGTAGTATACTTTTGAGAGTTTAGCCAATTCAGCTTATACTCCTCTTCCTTGGTGTCACCGCACCAATTCCAAATTATGCCAAAGTCACCAAGAATGAACAAATAGTCATTCTCGGTGAGGTTTCGCATATTAGGATTGTGATGAAACGAGAGATCCTGGAAGGGATCCCCGTGAATATCGCCAGTCAAGTAGATAGTCATGATTAATCCCTCCATTCCAGCTCATCATACTCAGGGAGACGAAAGAAAGCGTAGCGGGTCTTAGTATCAGGAATTTCCTTCAACAGCCGCATAAAGTCCCGCAGTTCCCAATAGGTTTCCATCGCAGCATCCTCGTAACCGAGCATAGCATCGGCATTAGACTCAGACGCAGCCCAGAGAAAATCACCGAGCTTTTCCATCTTGTTGAGGTCAAAAATGCGACCATCAAACAGAACAATGTTACCGTTACGAGCAACATGGTGGCAATCAAAAAGACTCATGTGAGTTCCTTTCCTCTTGGGATTTCTTTCCTCTCTCAACTGACAAATATATTATACCATAAAATTATGGCTGTTGTCAAGTATTAGTTTTTTAGCGAGAAAAACGAGGATCTCAGAAGAGATCCTCGTCCTTTAATTGTTGCCGTTTTTGCTTGTCTTTGCGGGCTTGTCTGATGTTATCAACCTTCTTCTTGACCTTTGGTCGCTTAGGAAGGGGCTTCTTAGTGATAGGAATAACGCCTAACTCTTCGTTCTCATCATTAAGCTCATCATAGTAATCAATGTCCACAACTAACCTTTCTATCAAACTGCAACTATAAAACTAGCAATGCTAGTTATAAGCTGGTAGGAGAGGAGGGATTCGAACCCTCAATCCTTGCGGCGTTGGATTTTAAGTCCACCTACAACATCATGTTACCATGACCACATAAAGTGTTGTTGTCTGGACTATATCTTCACCATATCTTTCGACTTAGGTGGCTGGTATATAGTCTCTACACATTTAGGCTTTTGCCATTTAGCTCGGTATTGTCCTAATAGGATGTTCACCGAATTAGCCAGCATTCACACTAGACCTTTCGTATCTAGGTGCTCCAGTTGAAGTGTATGCCGTTCCACCACTCTCCCATGGTACTCCGACCTGGATTCGAACCAGGGATTCGCGCTAATCTGGCACTAATACGGTTTATAAGACCGCTGTTTTACCACTAAACTATCGGAGCAAAACTTGTGGTTCCATTATCCTCCGGTGAAAGTAACCACAAAGCAAACACCACATACCCGCAGTCTCTGTTGAGCGACTCGTCTTAACTGGTCTACCCAATACACCAGCCAAAGCCCTACAGTATGTTCCCGATAACTCGCTCGCAGCGTTATTTTGGAGTAGCATATAGGCAATTTTGCTACCCTGGGCGGCTCCCACCCACTCCTAGCTTTTGCATAACGGAATTAACGAGCCATTTAAAAACCATCTTCATCGCGGAAGTCATTATCCCAATCCAGATCATCAGGCTCCTCAAAGTCACCATCATCGACCCAACAGACCTGATTGTAATAATCAACATCAAAGTCATACGGAGTCTCCTCGGCCATTTCTTGAATCGCCTGCTCCCAGTGCTCTTCATCATTAAACCTAAACTCGCCACCGGAATTGAATTTAATACTCCACATAAAAGTTCCTTTCTCAACCTTACAAATATATTATATCATAATTTTCAACTGCCGTCAAGAATTATTTTTGAGATTGGAGTTTGCGGAGAACCTTTGTAGCTCTCACATCAATGAGACCATTCTCATTATAAACAACATCTTCACGAGGTTGATCAAAGATATACTTATCTGCAAACGGCTCCTCAAGAAACTTATAACTTGGTTTTTCAATTTTAGAGAAACGGCGATAAATAGCCTTTTCCGAGACTGGACGATAATTTACATCATGAATAGAACAATTAATATGTTGTGCAGAATCAAGATGTGAACTATGCAGATGCCCATGAACATTTAAAGTGCCTGCGGGGCAGGGCCAAATAGGCTCATGAGAAAGAACCACTCGATTGGCGATATATACAGGATGATCGTACACATTATCAAAATGCGCTTGAAACTTCTCCATATCAGCATGCTTATCATGATTACCAAGAATAAAATTGATAATCACTCCAAGGTTATCACGGAGATGTTTAATCACCCACAGATTATCAGTATAACCAAAATCACCAAGGATCCACAGAGTTTCACCCTGATGAGTCTTAGCCCAATCAGTCAAAGATTTGATAATAAAAGCATCATGTTCCTGGATAGTTTCAAATCTAGTGCGCTCAAAAGTTATAATACCACGATTGGTCGCAGCATTATAATGTCCAAAATGAAGATCACTGATAAACCAATTAGCCATATTGATTCCTATCTAGTCCCAAAGATCAAAAAACACTTTCTTCATCATATCTAAACCATCTTGCATATCTTTTTGACGAGCAAGATAATTCATATTCTCTTCCTCAATCATATCGTTAATATAAGGATTATCTTCTGCTGGATGTTCTTCTATCCATGCATACCACTTATCAGATTGCGGGGTCTTATAAAAATTATTAGACTCATTAGCTTGATAAAATTTCTGAGCCATTTCGTTAAGATAATTAATCCAATTTTGATAAGTATCAAATTCAGAAGGATAACCATGAGATTCTTTCGCCAGACTCTTTAGAGATTCTTCAAACAAACTCAGATAATAAAAATCTAAATTGTATATATCACAATCTGCGTATCCTCGCACAACTCTCTGGTATGCATATTTAAAAACTCTAAACCAAGACTTAAAAGAATAACGGTTAGCATAATTAAAAACATTTAATTGATTCATTTAAGCCTCCTTAACCTTAACAATTATATTATATCATAAAAAAAGAAAGCCGTCAAGTAAAATCTCAACGGCTATAATTTTTGGTGGAGCATGCGGGAATCGCACCCGCGTCCTGACGCACTACTTGGTATCTATTCATTCACAATCATAGTTTCTTTTCCCAAAACCTCATCTTCCAAAAGAAACAAAACTCAGATGAAGTTACCTGTTTTAGACTTGCGGCGATGCGAAAACAGCTCTGAACGGCTCGCCGTGTTCCTTGCTAGGGTGACCAGAGTGCAAGCTCCGCAAGGACGAGATCTTACATTCCGGGCTGCAACTAAGCAGCAAGAGCGAAACTGTTGTCAGTTCTTTTTGGGTTTTGATTGCATAAATACCTTTGATACCCCAGTCGATACTAAGTATGCCCCATATATAAGCCCCTTGTACTCGCAAGTTAAGGGGATCAATACCATGGTCGCGGATACAGGAGTCGAACCTGCTATCGCCGGCTTATGAGGCCGGAGTGGTTTACGTATCCGTTCCACTCACCCGCTATGTGTAGTTGTCTGCGGGTCTTGGATTACCCACATCTCCGCGCTATTCAAAGTTTCTCCCACCGTCCTGTGGACACATTTTACATCTCAAAGATGCAAAACGGGCTTTGATCGCAAGAGGTCTTCCTTAAACGAAGACAACTATGTTAATTCGACCGGGACATGTTCGTCTGCGTGTAGGCTTCAAACACTTCTTTGTTTTAGGTCGCTTCGCTAAGCCTACTGTTTTCAGGTAGCAGCATGCCTTGAAAAGTTCTCAACAAGAACGCTTCAAGGCATGAGCAGGTTTTCTCTGCTCTTTAACCTTACAAATATATTATATCATAAAATTGAACCGTTGTCAATAATTATTTTTTGTTCTGGTACTATCGGTGGGACTTGAACCCACGGTCTTAGGATTAAGAGTCCTCTGCTTTAGCCGACTAAGCTACGATAGTATTACATCATATCTATTAGTTCTCGTTTAGTTTCATCAAGTTTGGATTCTATGATCTCTTTCAGACGATCTTCACGAGAATCTTTAAACCACTTCTGTTTGAAAGCTTTACGAGCAGTATCCCAATCCTCGTAAGTGGTATCACCAGACTGATACCACTCCTCTTCATACATAAGATCTCCGAGATCATAAAGTAATCGTTTAATCTCTAAATCTTTTGTATATTCTGCTAAGGTATAAAGGTAATTATAAGTATAATTAAAGGCTCCACCGCTCATTCTAAAGCACCTACCCATCTTGCTCCGCAATGCGGACAATAATCATAAATACCATTAGTCTCTTGATTGCAACGACCGCATTTGAAAATGCCTTCTTTATCTGTCACGCTCCAGTCCATAGAACGAGGAAACCAGCAATCAAAAAAATCATTATAAGCTTTATTAAGAGTTTCTTTATCAATCTCTTGACTGAGATACATATTCTCTAACTCATAGATTGCTCCAAGTTGAATATGCATTTTCTGAATTGTCGGATTTAACAGCGACATTAGTTTTCCCTCTCTTTGCTGCTATAAAAAATTGGTCCATAGAACCTTTCGAAGAGTTTAATAATTTTTGTAAGAATAAATGTTGTTATTATCATCATAATAGTAAATCTAATAAAAAACATTAGTTCTCATTTCGCCGCAACTCTTCAATGATCTCCTCAAGATGAAGAACTTTCTCTATAATAAGAACAAGAATCACAGGAACAGCAATAACTCCCGCAATTATAAGAATGTCAAGCATAATTTGCATTGGAGCGTCCTCTCTCAGTAATCATCATCGTTGTCGTCCCACAACCAGTACAAACAAACCATAAAGCCTAGCATAAAATAAATCAATTCCATACTGTTTCTTTCTCTTGGTAGTCGGTGGGGGATTTGAACCCCCGACCCTCTGCTTGTAAGGCAGATGCGCTCCCGCTGCGCCAACCGACTATATTTATTTGGTCTCTGAGGAGAGATTTGAACTCTCATGGTTACCCAACGGTTTTTGAGACCGCCGCGTATGCCGATTCCGCCACTCAGAGTTATATTTGGTGCGGATAGAAAGACTTGAACTTTCACGGGTTTCCCCAACAGTTTCTAAGACTGCCGTGTCTGCCATTCCACCATACCCGCATATTTGGAGCAGATGACGGGAATCGAACCCGCGTCAGGAGCTTGGAAGGCTCTTATTCTACCGTTGAACTACATCTGCATGGTCGGGGTGACAGGATTCGAACCTGCGACCGCCCGGACCCAAACCGGAAGCTCTACCAAACTGAGCCACACCCCGAAATTAAAGGTAATTTGCTGCAGTATCTGATGCCCAGGTATAGATAGTATAATTACCATCCCCCATAGTGCAACGACTAACCTCATCAATAATTCTATCCCAAGACTTCTCAGAATACCCAATAGCACGAGTAAAATCTACAAACTCAGCAAAAATCTCTTCAAGGCTCTCAGCGCCTTCACCCTCTTTTGACTCATAGTTATATTCAATTTTACGACCATGGTCATTGCTAATAAGAGAAATCATTTCTGTCCTTTCATCTTTCTCAACCTTACAAATATATTATAGCATAATTTGCGGCGGTTGTCAATATATATTTTTATGGCCCGCCCGGAAGGAGTCGAACCTTCAACCAACGGATTCGTAGTCCGGTACTCTATCCAATTGAGCTACGGGCGGATTATTCCCAATTATAAGGGTGACTTATAAACATTTCACCAGATTTGGGATCTTCGAAATAGAATTCATTTTTAATCTCATATATATACTTACCGTCATAAAATGCGATCTTCCCATCTCTGAACAAAAATGCTGCTCCACAAGCAGATTCTTTACCAAGTCTCTTCCATGGAACACCATCAAAATATATTGAAGTATATTTCATTTTGTCTAAATACATAAAACTCCTTTATATGGGGTGAAAGAAGAGAATCGAACTCTTAACCGCAGAGCCACAATCTGCCATTTTACCATTAAACTACATTCACCATATGGCGGAAGCTGTAGGATTCGAACCCACGTACCCTTTCGGATAGACGATTTTCAAGACCGTTGCAATCAACCACTCTGCCAAGCTTCCTATTGGAGTAGAAGGCGGGATTTGAACCCACATAAAACAGTTTTGCAGACTGTTGCTTAGCCATTCAGCCACTTCTACTTATTTATAAAAAATTTCACAATGGAAATTATTAAATTCAAAATTAAATTTATAGGTTTAGCGACCTTCTTTTTTATAGCACTTGGCCGCACCACCGTTTGAATATCATCAGTTACGCCATAAAATTCAACAAATACATCATCAATATCATTAAATTTCACATAAAATTTGCCTTGCTTGCCCCAATGCTTACCCCAAGAGTTCTGAAGTATAAGTGCATCATCTGTCCAACCTATAATCATAACAGCATGATCAGTATAATCACTTTTAAAATCAGGACAATACACACCATCATTTAATTTATAATCATAATTCCGCATTGTAGCGCAAACAGGACCATCTACTATAAGTGATTGCATTATCTCTTGGAGAGTTTTAATCTTATAATATGCGGTAATTTTGCTATCTTCTGCGGGAATAGCATCATTGTCTAACAAAGACTTTTTTGCTTGATTAATACTATAATTACCTGGGCACTCTTCATAAAGCAAGTCTCCATTTTTCCGCAAAAGATCAAGCCCTTCACGATAACTCATGCCTTCATGTTCAGTATCAACCTTATTACCATAGATATAGTTAGTGCTATAACGATGGAACTCACCACTCTCTTTCATAGTATGGTATTCAACAATCTGTGCAAGAACATGAGCCGTACAAGTAGGAGCTCCTCCCTGCGCTTTAACAGGAACTGTATCAAGGATAAATGCAGATGGAGGTTCTACAGAATTATTCATTTTAATTTTATAATCACGAATGTCTTTCGTAGATTGAATACACCCTGTATCTTCCATTCTGCACCTCCTATAAAAAATCAATGGCTGGAACGCAAGGAATCGAACCTTGGACGGAGGGACCAAAACCCTCAGTTTTACCCCTAAACTACGTTCCAATATGGCTAAGGTGCCTGGATTTGAACCAAGATCGAGTGGGTCAGAGCCACTAGTGCTAACCGGTTGCACCACACCTTAATTTCTGGCGGAGTGTATAGGATTTGAACCTATGCTCCCTTGCGGGACTAGCAACTTAGCAGGTTGCCCTCTTAAGCCAAACTTGAGTAACACTCCATTAATAATTCCAAGTTGGACCTCGCCAATCTGGACGAGGAATAGGATATTGTTGTTTTTGCCAACCAATACATTTTTCTCCATCATAAGTCAAAAAGAACAATGTATCAGTTTTTGCACAAGGAATTGGCAATTTTCCTTTATCTTGCAATTCAAAATGCCACTCACAGTTTTTACAACATTCTTTTTCCATATCCAACTCCTAAGATTTTATGGCGAGCTGTACGGGACTCGAACCCGTGATGCAAGAGAGACAGTCTTGAGTGATAACCGCTTCACTAACAGCCCATATGGTGGAGAATATGGGAATCGAACCCATGACGAGGGCTTGCAAAGCCCCTGTTTTCCCTCTAAACTAATTCCCCTTATATTTTTCTTGTATCTCTTCTTCCCATTTACGTATTTGTCTACGCCTATATAATTCATCAAAACAACTAAATAGAATTAAAAGAAGTACAGCAGTTATAAAACCATAAGCAAAAGGAATAAAATCCATTATCGACCCCGTTCCACTCTTGCGCCACAGTAACAGCAGTAATCCCGTATATCCTTAGTCGAAGGTATGCAGCCCGTATCCATCTTGACCTCCCATGTCGGGAGTATCATCTAGGACGGATTCCAATAAGTCAAAGCTGACGGGCTTCGGTTGGTTTTGTTTACACCGCCATTTGCTTTCCTCAATCTCTTTTTCGCGCCGCCATTGGGCAAGTTTCCTCTGGTAGCGTCTGTCATAGATAATGCCTGATATGGCAGCACCTATCATGCCGCCGATGAACGCCCGTATCAGGATAGACCAATCCATCACTTCACCACCTTCGCGCCGCATTGAGGGCAATAGTTGGGCTTCAGTTCACTCGATTCCGCCTGAACACAATAGTTCTTGCACCAATATCCGCCATCGGGTTCATGCACAACCCTATACCACCCGCAACCTTGCATTCCTTCCCAATCGCGGTTGATATACGATTCCCCGTGGACGCAATTCACGCAATCAAGACCCCACGGAGCAGAAAGTTCTTTAATCAAAGCACGCTTCTTTTCCTCGTTCATTCCTCTACCACCTTCGCACCGCAGTAACAGCAATACTTGTGCTCCGCCTTACCCTCATTAGTTGCAAGGAACAGCCCGCCGCAAGCATCACACTCGAAAAGCGACACGCCGTCATCGGCATTATCTTCCAAAAAACCACAATCAATGAGATGGCACGTCCGCAACGGCACCATTGGCGCACCATTCTGGCACTCGTAGCACTCAATGTAATCAAGCGGTTCAATGCAGGTGTTCCACGCCTCAATATCATCAGCCATTTTTACGGCAACATCGTGCCATGTCCAATCCCAATCTGGGTCATCCCAATCGAAACCGAACAGCACAGCGAACTCATGCAGGTTGCCAACATTCCTCAACGCTTTAAGGTCAATCATTCGTCCACCACCTTCGCTCCGCAATTCGGGCAATATCTAATCTCGTTATTGTCTAGTCCTGTCCACAAACTGTCACGACACTCTGAGCAAAGAAACTGCCCATCTTTGTCAGCCGCAAGATTTTGACACTTCCGCAAAGGCACATAAGGTTGCGGTTCGCCAATCGACACCGTAGTGATAGGTAACGTGGGTATGATATAATTCCCCCTGAACAGGATTGTATCAGACTTATCGTCGCTCATCACTCCACCACCTTTGCGCCACAGTTCGGACAATAGTTGACAGCATCATGCCAATGGCCACCGCACTCCGAGCAGCCCCATGTGAAGGAGTCCACCTTCGTGGCATGGCATGTCCGCTCTTTGACCCAGCCATACTTCGCCATATTTTCCTCGGTCGCTGGTACACCACCCATCTGGCAATCGTAACAGGCCAAACGGGTGTTCCACTTTGCGATGGCCTCATCCTCGGTTTCGCAGTAACCTGCATGAAACGAGCACCCGCAATGAAGGCACACAAAATCGTAGATGAAACCCGGCAAGTGCCTATTGTACTTCCATGGCTGTATCTCAACTTTGCCACCGCAGAACGGGCAGGGCTTCAAATCTATATTCATATAATTCCTTTCGTGGTGCCGCAGAGGGGATTCGAACCCCTATCTTAGCCTTGAGAGGGCTAAATCCTAACCGTTAGACGACAACGACATTTTCAATTAAATAATCTTCTTCCATACGAATATTGGCAACTTGTCCATTTCGTGGAAGCTCATATCTTATTGAAAGACCAGTATTAGGAGCATCATTTACATTTATGAGTAAAACACAATCTCGTTGAAGATTATAACAAGCAAAATAATCTATTTCTTTATCCGTGTAAACGTGCTTTTCTCCATTTTTGCGATGAGTGGTAGAAGAAGTTAAATCAAACATCATTTTACCGTCCTCGGCAACAATAGATGTTTTTACTTGTATCTTATTGAGTTTCCCATTAAATTCAGCAATCAAATCTGCTCTTTCATTATCCCCAAAGGGAATATAAACAGGAATACCCATTTCAGCAAACTTGCTTAAAACCTTAGCTTCTCCTATATTTCCAATACGCTTAGTATTCATAATAACTCCTATTAAAAAATAGGCTCTGCTCCACCGGGAGGACTCGAACCTCCACACACTTGATTAACAGTCAAGCCTCTTGCCAGTTAGAGTACAGTGGACCAGAGCCTATTAATCTTCATCCTCGTCCCAAAGCAATGCTTCACAAACAGGACAATAATGCTGATAAGTACGCCGAGTTCCTTCGTCCCAATCATCCTCATAAATAGGATCTTCGCATTCGGGGCAGATGAAGAAACGCTCTTCCCAATCAACAAAAGAGCCATAAATCTCTTCACAATACTCAGCAATCTTTTCCCACTTCATTTCTTTCTCCTTTTCTATTGGCAGGAAGGGAAGGATTCGAACCCTCATCTCACGGTTTTGGAGACCGTTGCTCTACCAGTTAAGCTACCAACCTATTTCACATGGTGGGCCCGGTGGGGATCGAACCCACGACCAACGGATTAAAAGTCCGCGACTCTACCAACTGAGTTACAAGCCCATATGGTGGGACCCGGAGGTAACGATCCTCCCTATTAGGTTTTTCAGACCTACGCTAATCCATCTCAGCTAGAGTCCCATGGTGACAAAGGGTGGAATTGAACCACCGACATGGCGGGTATGAGCCGCTTGCTCTACCAACTGAGCTACTCTGCCATGTTTCTCT
>RHMF01000794.1_pt1 | contig 13951 bp, 14 predicted proteins | sample 5365151 | NCBI WGS metagenome assembly RHMF01 (sample SAMN10266501, study PRJNA497801) | feces metagenome | isolation source: feces | host: Bos taurus | place: China: Prairie of Fairy Mountain | collected 2017-08-14 | reverse complement strand
GGATATGGTGGCCAAACTTCTGCGCAATAAGGGAGTAGAGAACTTCATGGTAGAAATCGGTGGTGAGATTATCACCTGTGGTATCAGTCCCAAGCGCGTGCCCTGGAAAGTCGGTGTCACCAAGCCTGTAGAAGACTCCCTCGCTTTGGGCAATGAATACGTAAGCATCCTCAACGTGACCGACAAGGCAATGGCTACCAGTGGCAACTACCGCAACTTCTATTATAAAGGAGGCAAGCGCTACGCCCATACCATTGACCCCAAGACCGGCTATCCCGTACAGCACAACATCCTTTCGGCCACCGTCCTGGCTTCCGACTGTGCCACTGCCGATGCCTACGCTACCTCGTTTATGGTGATGGGACTGGAGGGAGCAAAGAAGGTGCTGGAGCGTCATCCAGAATTGATGGCCTACCTCGTATATAGCGATAAAGACAACGAGTTGGCCGTCTGGTATTCGCCCTCTCTGAAAGACAAAATTGAGCAGAAATAAATGTCAGCACTCCATCTCTACGACAAACTGTTGCAGTTCACGCTCTTCCAGGGCATGAGCCATGCAGACTTGATGGAGGTGGTGACACACACCAAGATAGGATTCCACAAGCATCCCAAAGGCAAGCGCCTCATTGTGGCAGGTGACCCTTGCGACCGACTGGTGTTCCTGATTAACGGTTCGTTGCAGACGGAGCACGTAGCCGACAATCATGCCTATCGTGTGATAGAACGTCTGTCGGCTCCCTTCCTATTGGAACCGGCATGCCTGTTTGGTATCCACCAACGCTACACCTGTACTTACACGACGCTGACGAACGTCAATTTCATCACTATCGACAAGCAGGAAGTGATGCTACTTCTGGAGACACAACTGGTGTTCCGCCTCAACATGCTCAACCAGATGGCCACTGAGACACAGCGCCTCTTGCACCAGCCTTGGCGCACCTGTCCGAAGACCTTGCGCGAGCGTATCATCCTCTTCTTCTTCGCTCATTGCCAGTATCCGGCAGGAGCCAAAACCTTCTTCATCCTGATGCAACAACTGGCAGACCTACTGAACGACAGCCGCCTCGACATCTCCGTAGCGCTCAACGAACTGCAGGCCGACGGGCTACTCACCCTGCATCGAGGACGCATTGAGGTTCCCATGATTGAACGACTGCTGATGTAAAAAAGAGGTGAGAGGTGAGAAGTGAGAGGTGAGAATGCGAAACTTAAATAAAAAGGTAAAAAATGATCAAACGATTCTTGTTCTTGATTTCCGCTGTGCTGATACTTTGTCTTTTTGGCTGTCGGCAACAGCCTACCGCCAAGGCATATGTCAGCGAACTTGACAGCAATGACAGTCTATCGATGCTGATGGGCGAATCCAAGATGACTTCCTACCATAGCGAGCGATTAGACCTTGATATCACCTACCCTTCTTTCCTTCGCCACCAATATCTGGAGGAAGACCAGATGGAGGTATTCATGACCGACGATGTATCCCTCTCCTATATGGTGGAGCACATGGACGACAACCTGCATCGCTCCCCCGGTCAGACCATGATGGGAATGGGGGCAGAACTGGTGGATGCGGGCGACAACTACTCTATCCACACGGGGCAGGATGGTGACCTCGAATATTACGGAAAAGTGATTGACGACAGCCTAAGATTCATCACCGTCATCCTTCGCTACGACCCTCGTCATGCACAAGCCGTAGAGCCGCTCCGACAACTCGTTCGCGACTTCAAGCCATAAAAAAGACTCGCACCTGACAGTTGGATGCGAGTCTTTTGTCTTTACTCATTCTTTCTGATCTACCTGTTTTCGCCAAGGCTCGAAGAATTGTTCGATGCGGTAATAGGCGGCCTTAGCCTGCATCCTGATTTTATGACCACACCATACAGCATTGACCTTCTCACCTGTGGCATATTCCTGATAGATGCGGTAAGTGGCACCGCCTTCCAAGTCCTCTTCATGCCGATAACCGTCAAGCTCATAGACTTTCAGCTTGGCAAGTAGCATCTGTAACTCCTCGACATCCTTTTCTGTGACATCAAAGGTTTTCTTGACAGCCTCCCGGTAGAAACAGTCATTATACAAGCTGACCACCACCTGAGGAGTAGTACCCACATCAGCAATCAGTTCGCAATAGTTCTTGCCCTGTCCGGCATGACCATTACAAGCATAGCTACAATAGATGAGCTTTCCTTTAGGAGCTTGCGCGTGACCTTGGAAAAGCGACAACAGGAAACACGCCATAAGAATGAGTCTTTGGATGTTCATATCTTTTCGAGCTCGATGATAGGGGCAATAGCCACAGGTATCATAAATATAAACGGTTCCCAATTGGGGTTAGAAGTTCCACTTCACGGCCAGTGTAGGATTCCAGAAGAATGTCTTCGTACTCTCGGGATCGGAATTGTAGACAAAGTTGTTGGAGAACTCCCACTCTGTACCTACGCTGAAATGCTCGGTAAAGTTATACCACAGCTGGGGCTCGGAGAGAATGACCAGACATCCATGATTGTTAGCTTTCTCGCCACGCCAGAAGTCGATGAAACCAGCGAAGCGCAGCTTGTTGTTGCAGAAGTTCAGTCCCCACACACCTGTCAGCTGAGCACTGGCATAAGAGCGGGTGTTGTCGTAGCTTTTGAAATACTGCTTATACATCAATTGTACAGACCAAGTCTTTGAGAAATCTTCTGTATGGCCATTATAAGCTGCACCTAGGAGGGCAGCCTGCTGGAAACTACCATTACGGCTCAAGCCGCCATCATACTCAATGTGAGCAGCAAAGGGCGACTGCTTGCCAAAATTGAACTCACGGGCAATCTCCGTATAGGCGCTCTCCATGAAATGGCTGCTCAAGTCTAAGTCTACGAAATAGAACCACGAGCCCCATTTATCTGCCTTGAACTGCTCGAGGGTAATGGTTACCTTCTGGCGATTTGATTCCTCACCCGTGTAAATGTTACGTCCAAAGTCATAATGTACTTGGATGTTCTGTGCCTGTGCGGTGAAGGCCATCAGGGCAATCAGCGCGATAGTAAATAGCTTTTTCATCTTATATAAATTTAAATTAGATTAATGGTGCAACATATTTGAGAATAAACAACAGGCCCAATATATACATCAGTATCGACAACTGCTTGCCTTCGCCGATGCAGACCTTTACGAAGATGTAAGAGAGCATACCCAGTACGATACCTTCAGAGATACTGGCTGTAAAGGGCATCATCATCATCGTCACAAAGCAGGGCATACCCGTGCGGAAATGGACGAAGTCGATATGCAATACAGGGCGCATCATCATGACACCTACCAGGAACAACGCACTCGTGGTAGCTGCAGAGGGAATCATCAGGAAGATAGGCGAGAAGAACAGGGCTACGAAGAACAGCAGGGCTACTGTCAGCGAGGTGAGTCCTGTGCGACCACCCTCGGCAATACCCGTAGTACTCTCCACATAAGTGGTCACGGTTGATGTACCGCAAAGGGCACCTACGGTAGTACCAACAGCATCAGCCATCAACGCCTTGTTCAGGTTGGGGACATTGCCTTTCTCGTCAACCATTCCAGCCCCAATCGAAGCACCCATCAGCGTACCAATAGTGTCGAACAGGTCCATAAACAACAGCGTCATTACAACGATGATGTAGTCTAAGTCCAGAACTGCAAAACGCGAGAAGTCGAACTTAAAGGCGATAGGTTCCAGGGAAGAGGGCAGACTGACAATAGAGAAACTCTCAGGCATCTGCGTCACTCCAAAGGGGATTCCCACAACAGTCATCAGCAAGATGGTGTAGAACAATGCTCCACGCACCTTCAGTGCCAACAGTACAGCTCCCAGCAAAATACCTCCCATGGCCACGAGAGAAGTGGCATTCCAAGGGGCCAAGCCTGTCATGGTTGCCTCGTTAGAGATGATGATACCACCGTTCTTCAGTCCGATGAAGGCGATGAACAGTCCGATACCCACGGAGATAGAATAGCGCAGGTCGAGCGGAATGCTGTCGACGATAGCCTGACGCACCTTGAAGATGGTGAGAACGATAAACACAACACCCTCCAGCAATACAGCAGCCAGCGCCTGTTGCCAGGTATAGCCCATCGAGATGACCAGCGTGTAGGCGAAGAAGGCGTTCAGTCCCATACCGGAAGCCAGTGCAAAAGGCATCTTGGCATAGCAGGCCATCACTAACGTTGCCACTACTGCAGCTATGACCGTTGCAGCGAATACCGCTCCTTTGTCCATGCCTGTAGCACTAAGGATGATGGGGTTTACGGCCAAGATGTACGACATTGTCAGAAATGTGGTCAAGCCGGCCAGCATCTCAACCTTAACTGAGTGTTTTTGGGCATCAAATCCCAAGAAAGATAAAAATGCTTTCATAATTGTTTGTAATTATTTAGTTTTGCTTAATAACTCATAGATTTTCATGGCTGCTACGTCGGGGGCATGACTGTCGCCCAACCGACGATATATTTCTGCATAGCCATCCAGCATTTTCTGGCAGGCCTGTCCGTCAGGAAGTATCGCTTCTAAATGCCAACGGATATTCTCCACACTGAAGGTATCGGCCACCAATTCCGGAACGATTTCCCTATCAGCAATGAGATTGACCAGAGAGATATACTTGACATTGATAAGATGTTTCCTCAGGAAGGCGATGACCTTAGGAATGGGGGTCTCGTAGCATACCACCTGAGGCACACCGAACATCGCCGTTTCCAACGTAGCCGTTCCGCTGGTCACCAAGGCTGCTGTAGCCTGTGAAAGCAATTCGTAAGTCTTGTTGACGACAAGTCGGACTGAAGTGCCTTGCAGGAAAGGCTCATAATACGAAGGCTCGATGCTGGGAGCACCTGCCAATACGATGTCATAGTCGCCAGACAAATGCTTCGTAGCCTCGATCATTGCAGGCAGGTTGTCTTTGATTTCCTGCCGACGACTTCCAGCCAAAAGGGCAATCTTCTTTTTGGATAACGAGGGGTTATTGTCAGATAACCCGTCCTTATTCTCCAATAACCCTGCCTTATTGGCCTTTAACCATTCCCTGACCTCCTGTGCTGTGGGGTTGCCCACATAGTGGATGGGGTAATGATGTTTCTTCTCAAAGAAATCGACCTCGAAAGGCAAGATGGAGAAGAGTTCGTCCACATCACGCTTGATATTCTTAATGCGATACTCTTTCCACGCCCATATCTTGGGCGAGATGTAGTAGTAGACGGGGCATAACTTGTTGGCATGGACGTATTTGGCAATGTCGAGGTTGAAGCCAGGATAGTCTACCAAAATCACCACGTCGGGTTTCCACTGGGCGATGTCGGCCTTACACTGGCGCATGTTCTTCAGGATGGTTGGCAAGTGGAGGAGAACGGGTATGAAACCCATATAAGCCAGTTCGCGATAATGCCTGACACGAGTGCCTCCTACTGCTGTCATCAGGTCGCCCCCGAAGAAGCGGAACTCAGCCTGAGCGTCCTGTTTCTTCAGCGACTGCATCAGATGCGACGCATGCAAATCGCCACTCGCCTCTCCTACTATCAGATAATACTTCATAACTGCCAGTCCTTCATCTGTTCTATCATCTCATAGGATGTCACGTCAATCTTCGTAGGCGTGATAGCCACATAGCCATGCTGCAAGGCCCAATTATCGGTATCTTCCGCATCCGGCTCATCGTTGGCATACTTGCCCACCATCCACCAATAGTCATAACCACGCGGATGGTGGCACCTTACCACCTCGTCGTACCAGGTTCCTGGAGCCATTCGACAGACTTTCACACCCTGGAAATGGTCAACCAACGGGAAATTCACATTCAGGCAAACACCCTTGGGAAGGCCCTCATCCAAAACACGACGTACCAGCTGGCGCACCAGAGGTTCGAGGGGACGGAAATCAGCATCTTCGGAATGGTCGCACAAAGAGAAAGCCACAGAAGGAATATACTTCATACATCCCTCCAAAGTGACGCCCATCGTACCGCTATAGTGCATGTTGACAGAAGCATTGTCACCATGATTGATGCCTCCGATAATCATCTGCGGACGCCGATCGCCACACAATTCCTCTAAGGCAATCTTCACGCAGTCTACTGGCGTGCCGTTGCACGACCAGACCTCTACGCCCTCAGTTTTCTTACGCTGAGTCAATGTCAATGGCGTCGTCGCAGAAAAAGCACAGGCATAGCCACTACGACCGGCATCTGGCGCACACACCAGGATATCAGCCATATCGCATATCATTTCCACCAGACAGCGAAGCCCCTTTGCCTCATAGCCGTCATCGTTGGAAATCAATATAAATGGTCGCTCTTTTTTCATTAAAAAATGCTATTTGCCTGCAAATTTACTAAAAAAGGTTGATATTTGGCAGATTCTCGCATAAATTTCGTAACTTTGTCGCCCAATATACACAAATGTGTAAGAAAGATTATGGGAAAGATTATAGCTTTAGCAAACCAGAAAGGTGGTGTAGGCAAAACAACGACTGCCATCAACTTGGCTGCCTCGTTGGCAACGCTCGAGAAAACAGTACTCGTCGTGGATGCCGACCCACAGGCCAATGCCTCCAGCGGACTGGGCGTTAACATTCAGGAAGTAGAATGCTCCCTGTACGAATGTATTATTGACAAGGCAGATGTGCGTGATGCCATATATACCACGGATATCGATGGACTGGACATTATTCCCAGTCATATCGACCTCGTAGGAGCCGAGATAGAGATGCTGAATATGAAAAACAGGGAAAAACTGATTCTGCAGATGCTGACTCCTATCCGCGATGAATATGACTATATCCTGATAGACTGCTCGCCCTCCCTGGGCCTGATAACGGTCAATGCCCTTACCGCAGCCAACTCGGTGATTATCCCCGTACAATGCGAATATTTTGCCTTGGAAGGTATCAGCAAACTGCTGAACACCATCCGCATTATCAAGAGTAAGCTGAATCCGAAACTGGAAATCGAGGGATTCCTGCTGACGATGTACGACTCTCGTCTGCGTCTGGCTAATCAGATTTACGACGAGGTGAAGCGCCACTTCCAGGAGCTGGTATTCAAAACCGTTATCCAACGTAATGTCAAATTGTCGGAGAGCCCCAGTCACGGACTTCCCGTCATCCTGTACGATGCCGACTCAACGGGCTCGAAAAACCATCTGGCATTGGCCAAGGAAATCATCAACAAGAACAGCTAACACATCATGGCAGTAAGAAAGAAATACGACAAGAGTGTACTCGGACGCGGGCTCGACGATATCGGCAATGGACGCGGGCTTGATGCCCTGATAGATACCAGCGAAGTTCGGACACAGGGCAGTTCTAACCTCAACGAGATAGAAATTTCCCTGATAGAGCCCAACCCCAACCAGCCTCGTCGCGAATTCGACCAAGAGGCCCTGCAAGAATTGGCTAACAGCATTAGTGAGGTGGGCATCATTCAGCCTATCACACTTCGCCAGGTAGAAGGCGGCAAATACCAGATTATCGCTGGTGAGCGCCGTTGGCGTGCCTCCCAGTTGGCTGGTCTTACCTCCATTCCTGCCTACATTCGCACCGTAGAGGACGAAGGTGTCATGGAGATGGCGCTCGTCGAGAACATCCAACGCGAAGACCTGAATGCCATTGAGGTGGCATTGGCTTATCAGCATCTGGCCGAGACGACAGGTATGACACAGGAGAAAATCTCAAAACGCGTGGGAAAAAGCCGTGCTGCCGTCACCAATTACATGCGATTGCTGAAACTGCCTGCACAGGTACAAATGGCACTAAAAAACCACGAAATTGACATGGGACATGCCCGTGCCTTATTGGCCATCGAAAGTCCTTCCACACAGATCAAGCTCTTCAAGGAAATCCAAAAGCAGCAATACTCTGTCCGCAAGGTGGAGGAACTGGTACAAGCCCTCAAGAACGGAGAAGATATCAAGACATCGACTGCCAAGGTAGCCGCTAAGACGCAGCTTCCTGAGGAGTTCAGTATCCTCAAGCAGCGTCTCGCCCAATTCTTCCAGACGAAGGTACAGATGACCTGCTCGCCCAAGGGAAAAGGTAAAATCAGTATTCCCTTCAACAACGAAGAGGAACTGGAGCGCATCATGAATGCTCTCGACAAAGTGAAATAACCCCAAAAAGACAAGAGACTTTGAAACATCTAAATGTCACATACATTCGTTACTTCCTCATCGCTTTGGCGATGGGGATGGTCATGCAGGCTACGGCTCAAACGGAGCGTAAGGAGACACCTGCCGACAGTATCGACATCATGATGGCCCGTATCGACTCATTGACTCGTGCCGACTCCCTCATCACCATCGAAGAGGGACCCGTCCAGTCGGTACTGATCGACTCTACACGCATTGCCAAGCCCAAACGCGACTGGAGTACGTGGCGCCCAGATCCTAAACGGGCGCTATGGCTGGCCTTGGTATTGCCAGGAGCAGGTCAGATATACAACCGCAAATACTGGAAACTCCCTATTATCTACGGAGGATTCATCGGATGCATCTACGCCCTCACTTGGAACAACATGATGTATAAGGACTACTCACAGGCCTACCTCGACCTCATGGACAACGATCCCGGCACGGCAAGTTACAACAAGTTCCTGCATCTGGGTGTAGAGATTAACGATACTAATGCCGAGCGCTATAAAGAGATTTTCAAGAATCGTAAGGACAAGTATCGTCGTTGGCGCGACTTGAGTATCTTTGTGATGATTGGTGTCTATGCCTTGTCTGTCATCGATGCCTATGTCGATGCTGAACTGTCGGCCTTCGATATCTCCAAAGACCTCAGTCTGAAAGTCGAGCCAACCGTTATTCCCAACCATTCTGGCGGCAATCCCCTGCAAGCACAGTCGTTGGGAGTCAACTGCAAATTGAAATTTTAATTAAAACCAATATAGAATGATTAGCAAGAAATTACTGATGCTACTCGCCATCCTGTTTGGCATTTCCGTGAATATACAGGCACAAATTGTGGCTGAAAACGAGGAAGAAGTGGATGAAGAAGACGAAATCATAGTTGTCGACCAAAGTGGCAATGAGGAAATCATTGAGTTCCCTGAGGCCATGACCTACGACCTCGACAGTCTGTTGAATGAGTATATGGCCAAAACCTATCTCACCTCTGGCGACTGTAACATGAAGAATGAAAATCCTTCCTATCCTGAGGAAGTATTCATCGACCGTCTGTCGCGCATGCCGACAGTCATGGAGATGGCTCACAACAATGTAGTACAGCAGTTCATTGACCGCTATTGCTCACGCCTGCGAGGCACCATCTCCTACGTCCTAGGAGCAAGCAACTTCTATATGCCTATCTTCGAGGAGGCGCTGGAGGCCTATCAAGTGCCTTTGGAACTGAAATACCTGCCCGTTATCGAGTCGGCCCTCAATGCAAGAGCCGTTTCTCGCGTGGGAGCCACAGGTCTCTGGCAGTTCATGCTGGCTACGGGCAAACAATACGATTTGAAGGTCAACTCCCTGGTCGACGAGCGTCGCGATCCTATCAAGGCATCCTATGCTGCAGCACGATACCTGAAGGATCTCTATAAGATTTTCGGTGACTGGAATCTGGTGATTGCCGCTTACAACTGCGGTCCAGGCAATGTCAACAAGGCCATACAGCGCTCTGGCGGTTCAAAGGACTACTGGCAAATCTATCCCTATCTGCCCAGGGAGACACGCGGCTATGTGCCTGCCTTCATCGCAGCCAACTACATGATGACCTACTATTCTTTGCACAATATCTGTCCGATGAACAGTCGGCTGCCAGCCCAGACTGACACCATTATGGTTACCAAGAAGATACACTTGGAACAGGTTGCAAAGGTATTAGGTCTCGACATTGAGATGTTGCGCGCCATCAATCCGATGTATCGCCACGACATCATCCCCGGCAATACAGAGCCCTACGCTCTCCGCCTGCCACAGACAGAGATCAGTCGCTTCATCGAGCAGGAAGATGCCATCCTTAACTATCGCGCCAGCGAATTGCTGACCAACCGCATTCAGGTAGAGGTCAACGACTATACACCCACCTACTACCACAAGAGCAAACGTTCCTACAAGAAAGGCCGCAAAGCACGCTATGGTCGCTACAGCAAGGCTCGTCGCGGTGGCAAGAAGGCTGCTGCACGCAGTAAAGCCCGTGGTGGAAAGAAGAGCAAGGGACGCAAATCGTCCAAGAGAAGACGCAGGTAATATATAATAAGGTATAAGGACTATGGAGGACGAGAAAGACATCTTACACGAGGATGCTGACGAACAGTTGATCAATGGCGCCTTCCAACACTTGTTGGATTGCTATTTGGCATCACGCCACCGCAAGAAGGTCGACATCATTACCAAGGCATTCAATTTTGCGCGTCAGGCCCATAAGGGCGTGCGCCGCTTGTCTGGCGAGCCTTATATCATGCACCCCATTGCCGTAGCCCAGATAGCCTGCGAGGAGGTAGGTCTTGGCTCCACCAGTATCTGCGCAGCCCTGCTCCACGATGTGGTGGAAGATACCGATTATACTACCGAAGATATCGAGAACATCTTCGGACCTAAGATTGCACAGATTGTCGACGGACTGACCAAAATCAGCGGCGGTATCTTCGGTGAGCAAGCCTCTGCACAGGCAGAAAACTTCAAGAAACTGCTGCTCACCATGAGCGAAGACATCCGCGTCATCCTCATCAAGATCTGCGATCGTCTGCACAATATGCGCACCCTCGAATCGCAACCTGCCAACAAGCAGTACAAGATAGCCGGTGAGACGCTCTATATCTATGCTCCCCTCTCCAATCGTCTGGGACTCAATAAAATCAAGTCTGAGCTGGAGAATCTGAGTTTCCGCTACGAACATCCTGACGAGTACAACAGCATCAAGGCAAAACTGGCCTCCACAGAGGCCTCGCGTCACGAGTTGTTCGACCAGTTTACTGCCCCCATTGAGGAATCACTTCAACAAATGGGTATCAAGTATGAAATCAAGGAACGCGTAAAGTCGCCCTACTCCATTTGGAGTAAGATGCAGAACAAGCATGTCACCTTTGACGAAATCTACGATATCCTGGCCGTCCGCATCATCTTCACCCCCGACAAGCGGGAAGAGGAGGTCAACGAATGTTTCAATATCTATGTGGCCATCTCGAAAATCTACAAGTCACATCCTGATCGACTACGCGATTGGCTCAACCATCCGAAAGCCAATGGATACCAGGCTCTGCACGTCACGTTGATGTCGAAACAGGGACGCTGGATTGAGGTACAGATTCGTTCCGACCGAATGGATGAGATTGCTGAACAGGGCTTTGCCGCTCATTGGAAATACAAGGACGGTCTGGAGAAGGAGTTTACAGAGGACGAGACGGAACTCAACAACTGGCTGCATACCATCAAGGAGATTCTCGACGATCCGCAACCCGATGCCATGGATTTCCTCGATGCTATCAAGCTCAACCTCTTTGCCTCCGAAATCTTTGTCTTTACCCCAAAGGGTGAGATTAAGACCATGCCTACAGGAGCGACGGCACTCGACTTTGCCTTCAGTATCCACACCTTCTTAGGTTCCCATTGTATTGGTGCCAAAGTCAACCACAAATTGGTACCGCTCTCCCATAAGTTGCAGAGTGGCGATCAGGTGGAGATTCTTACCTCTAAGGCACAGCATGTACAGTCCTCTTGGATTAACTTCGTTTCCACGGCGAAGGCGAAGGCCAAGATTGCAGCCATCCTGCGCCGCAACGGACGCGAGATTCAGAAGCTGGGCGAGGAGATTCTTGATGCTTTCCTCAAGAAAAACGATATCGAGAACACCATCGCTGTTGCCACCCAACTTGCTACTTTCCATGAATCCAAGAGTCGCGAGGAATTCTTCCAGTCATTGGGCGAAAAGACAATTCTCCTAGGCGAGAAAGACCTTGACGAATTGCATGGCAAGCACGCAAGCGACAACACGAAGGGCTGGCGCCGACTGATGCCATTCCTCGGTAAGAGCAAACCGAAAAAAGAAGAAACGAACCAGCAGGAACTACTGGTGGTTTCAGAGAAATTAAACCGCAAGAAGCCCATCTATATCAACGACGACAACATCGGACAGTACAAGTTCCGCCGTTGTTGCCATCCCATCCCAGGCGACGACATCCTTGGTTTTATCGACAATAAGCAACGCATTGAGATTCACAAGCGCGACTGTCCTGTGGCAGCCAAACTCAAGACGAGCTACGGAAACCGCATTCTGGATGCCAAGTGGGACATGCACAAGCGTCTCTTCTTTGACGCCACTATTCACATTGAGGGCATTGACCGTATGGGTATGGTGATGGATATCTCAAGCATTATCTCCTCTCAGATGAACGTCAATATGCACAAGTTCAGCATCATCAGCGAAGACGGTGTCTTTACGGGCGAAATTGAACTGCGTGTACACGACCGAGAGGATGTGAGGACGATTATCGACCAACTTAAGAACATCGAAGGACTTCAGGAGATTATACAAACGATATAAACAAACACATTATACTTAAAAACCGATGAAGAAACTTTTCATGATTATCAGCACGCTCTTTGTCACAATGACGACACAGGCCGCTTCGCAGTACGACAACCCAGACACACTCGTCGTAGCGCGCGACGGAACGGGCCAGTTTCGCAACGTTGCCGAAGCCATCGAAGTATGCCGAGCCTTCATGGAGTATCATAAAGTCATCTTCGTCAAGAAGGGAACCTATAAGGAGAAACTCATCGTCCCACAATGGCTGACGAATATAGAGATCTGCGGAGAAGACCGCGACCAGACCATCATCACTTGGGACGACCATGCCAATATTCTCTATCCACCTACGGGAAAACCAATGGGCACCTTCCGCACCTACACCTTGAAGATTGAAGGCAGCTCTATCACGTTGAAGAATATCACCATTGAGAATAACGCAGCCCGACTGGGACAAGCTGTGGCTCTGTTTACTACTGGCGACAAGTTGACTTTCCTGAACTGCCGCTTCCTCGGTCATCAAGACACGATCTATACCGGCAATGCCCGTTCCCGTCAGTATTTTAAGGATTGCTATATTGAGGGCACTACCGACTTTATCTTCGGTCCCTCAACAGTCTGGTTTGAAAATTGCGACATCTTCTGCAAGGCCGACTCTTACATCACGGCAGCTTCTACGCCACAGGATGTGCCCTACGGCTATGTCTTCAACAACTGCAAGATTACCGCAGCAGAGCATGTCACCAAAGTCTATCTGGGACGTCCTTGGCGCGACTATGGCTACACCCTCTTCATGAACTGCGAGTTGCCTCGCCAGATACGCTCAGAAGGATGGCATCATTGGCAGAAAGAGCGCGAGAAGACAGCCCGTTATTTAGAGTACAACAATCGTGGCGAAGGTGCCGCTACAGGCCAGCGCGTCGGTTGGAGCCGTCAACTCACGAAAAAAGAAGCCGAAAAAATAACGCTCAACCAAGTGTTCAGCGTTAATGACAGTTGGAATCCTCAAAATTGATTCCTCATTCCTAACTTTCCATTCCACATTTAGGCCAGGCTGTCCATCTGTTTCTTTAATGCCTGCAGTTGTGTGCGAACGTCTATAAGTTTCGTAAGCACCTCTGCCCTCCTCTCTGCCCCGTCGCGGTTGGCATTGATGATACGCCTGGCAGCAGCCAGTTTAAAGCCACGCACCTTCACGAGATTATGAATCAGCTTAATCTGGTCAATATCCTTTTGTGAATATTGACGAATCTTGGCTGGGCCTGTCGTCTTCGGTTTCAAATAGGTAAACTCGGTTTCCCAATAGCGGAGTGTACTCTCATTGACGCCAAACATCTTAGCCACCTCCTTGATGGAGTAGTACATTTTCAGATCTCTGTTCAGAACTAGTGACATAATCTTCCTCGTTTGATTATCGTTGCAAAGATAGGAATAAGTGAAGAAAAAACAAAAAGAAATAGGAAATATTTTTTGTTT
>RHMF01000793.1_pt1 | contig 13953 bp, 11 predicted proteins | sample 5365151 | NCBI WGS metagenome assembly RHMF01 (sample SAMN10266501, study PRJNA497801) | feces metagenome | isolation source: feces | host: Bos taurus | place: China: Prairie of Fairy Mountain | collected 2017-08-14 | reverse complement strand
CTGGGCATCTTTCGGAAGAGCTATCGACAGGAAAGTCGCGACAGGAGTTCCTCCCATCGCCGCTATGTCGCTGAGATTCACCGCCGCTGCCTTCCAGCCCACATCTTCAGGAGAAGACTCGCTCCTGAGGAAATGTACGCCTTCCATAAGAAGGTCTGTGGAAAACAGCAGCTCACCTTCTCCGGCAGGCATGACGGCACAATCATCTCCGATACCGGTTACACCTGCCTGGTCAGGGAAATGAGTCTTGATATAATCTATGAACCCGAATTCGCCTCCCGACTTCATAACCAGCCCTCCAAAGAATCAGTGTACTCGTATGACCTGGCCTCCGCATGGTATCCATAATCCCAGAATGCATATTCATACAAGGCAGCTTTCAGATAATAGTAATCCATCTTTTCCCTGGTCTTGCTGTCAGCTTTTGAAGCCCAAGCATCAATCATTTTCAACACCTTGTTTACGCCAACAGTGAACTCTTCATTGCCATATTCAAGGATCCACTCCTTATAAGGATTGCCCTCCAGTCTTGAATGATGGAATATGTGAAGACCTACCCGATTGTATATCCACATACAAGGAAGGACAGATGCCAATGCGACACATGGATTGCCGGTAGCAATGCCTTCACATATATGAGCATTATAACCGGCTGTAACCTCTGATGCCTCGACTTCCGTATCGATGCCGTACTTCTCAATCAGCATGTCATGCAAGGCCTTTTCACCTTCCATTCCGCTTTGTGCAAATGAAAGGAACAGGTTCCTGTCACTCTCATCTTCCATCAGGTCCGCCAGCATATTCATCTGATTATAATAATTCTTCAGATATATCTCATCCTGAGCAATATAACGAGCGAAAGAGTTCCAGTCAAGAGAGCCGTCTGCAAGTTCTTTCAGAAAATCCAGATCATGAATCGCATTATAGATCTTGAGAGATTTCTTCCATACTTCTTCACTCCAGGATCTATTGGAATCAGCATCTACGATCGCTTTAAGATCTGATGTAGCCTCTCGTATATTCTCAGCTGAACAGATTGCCGACACGACTGCCACCCCATCCGCTCCCGCCGTCATCACCTGTCCTATTGTCGAGGCATTCATGCCGCCGATGGCCACGGTAGGGTGAGCGGACATCTCTACTGCCTTGCGAAGGCCTTCAAGTCCGAAAGGCTCGGCTGTATCCGTCTTGGTCGGGGTTCCATATACCGGAGATATTCCGATATAATCCACATCAAGGGCATTAGCTTTCTCTATGTCCTCAAAGCTTTCCACAGACAGACCAATGATCTTATCCGGGCCAAGCAAACGTCTCGCGTCCTCATACGGCATATCGCTCTGACCGATATGGACCCCATCTGCATCAACAGCCAGAGCAACATCGACCCTATCATTGATAATCAATGGAACATCAAGCGGTTTGAGCAGTTTCACAAGCCTGCGGGCCAATGAAATGAACTCTCCTGTAGAAGCCTCCTTCTCACGTAGCTGAACGACAGTGACGCCGCCTGCTACAGCTTCAGAAACGACTTCCTCCAGAGACCTTCCCAATGACAGTTCCCGGTCTGTCACAAGGTAAAGCTTCAGATAATCCTTCATATACTAAAGAGTGTCAGGAGTAAGGTTATACAATTCATCAAGGAAGTGCATCTGCATCGATCCGTTGCCCCTGGCATTTGCGGCAGCTCTTTCTCCGGCAAGGCTCATGACTGCCATCGCAGCCGTTGCTGCCGCCATCGGATCTGACACGACCGCTGCGAATGCACCCACAAGAGCGGTAGCGGTACAGCCCATGCCGGTAACTGATGTCATTATAGGATTACCACCTTCAACAGTATAGACTTCTGTTCCGTTTGTGATATAATCTGTCTCTCCGCTGATGACCACGACAGCACCTGTTTCAGACGCGAGTTTCTTTGCAGCAGAAAGAGCGTCATCGCTTGATGCACTGCTGTCAACGCCCTTGCTCTTCACATCTGCATCCACAAGGGCCATTATCTCACTTCCGTTTCCTCTGATGATTGTTGGGTGGCACAAGCTGATGATCTCCCAAGCGGCATTTGTCCTCTGGCTTGTCGCTCCTGCTCCTACAGGGTCCAGGACAATCGGCGTGCCTCTGCGTGAAGCAGCTAGTCCGGCCGCCTTCATACCCTCAATCCACTCGGTATCCAAAGTACCGATATTGATTACAAGGGCTCCTGCGATTGCAGTCATCTCCTCCATCTCATCCTTCCAGTGAGCCATCACTGGAGAAGCGCCAACAGACAGCAAAGCATTGGCAGAGTTATTCATTACTACATAATTGGTGATGCTGTGCACAAGAGGACTCTTAGCCCTTACAGCAGCGATAGCTGCAGAAAGCACGTCGTTGGAAATTGTGGTCTTCATTGCTATAAAAATATTATACAACACGGAGAAGACGGCTTGATACAAGCCTGCAGACAATGAATACCATACCGTTTCCCTGCGCTGTCATTATACATATCAGGTTCATAGGGTGTAATCTCAGCCGAGCCATAAATGCTCAGCACCCCTAACAGCATCGCAAATATAATTATTATTTGGTTTATTGCACCGGTCCCAATCAAAAATCTCGATACTTGCAATCATAAATCGGCTTGATATGAAGTCTCATGAATTCGTCCTGATATACAGAAGGAAGCATTTCAAATCAGTGCAATCTTGGAAATATAAGTTCCGGATCAAGATAAATTCCCCGAAAGCGTATCATAATTTCTCGGGATTTCATAAATTCGTACTCTCAAAATACGAAGTGATATGATATACGATTTTGACAGGATCATTGAGCGCAGAGGTACAGGCGCGATCAAAACTGATGTCCTGAAAGAGATATACGGGAGAGACGACCTCACTGCACTCTGGGTCGCAGATATGGATTTTGAAACACCTGAATTCATAACAGATGCATTGAAGAAGCGTCTGGAACATTCACTTTACGGATATACCGCCGAGCCGGAAGAATACTGGCCGACAGTGATGAAATGGATTGAAGACCATCATCAGTGGAAGGTCGAGCGCGAATGGCTGACATATATTCCAGGCATAGTGAAGGGAATCGGTATGGTTATAAATGCCATGCTGGAAAAAGATGAAAAAGTCATTATTCAGCCACCGGTATATCACCCGTTCCGTCTTGTACCACAGCGGAATAAGCGTGAAGTCGTGTATAATCCTCTGATTGAGAACGAAGACGGTACATATTCCATGGATTTCGACAATCTAGAGGCTGTATGCGATGACAAATGCCGCCTGCTCATACTTTCCAATCCGCACAACCCTGCCGGCATCGTATGGCCATGCGAGACTCTCAAACGCCTTGCCTCCTTCTGCCACAGCCGTGGAATCATCGTCATTTCTGATGAGATCCATTCCGACATGGCTTTGTATGGAAACAAGCATATCCCTTTCGCAAGCGTTTCAAAGGAAGCGGCTGCATGCAGCATCACGTTCGGAGCGCCTTCAAAAACATTCAACATTGCCGGAATCGTAAGTTCATATGCAATCGTGCCTTCAGATGAAATCAGAGAACGTTTCTTCGGCTGGCTGCATGCAAACGAAATGAATGCAGCACCGTTGTTCTCCCCTATTGCGACCATGGCCGCATTCAAGCATGGCGAAGAATGGAGACGGCAGATGTTAAGTTATGTCGAAGGCAACATTGACTGGCTCTGCTCATTCTGCGCCGAAAGCATGCCTCTCATCAAGCCGCTGAAACCGCAGGCTTCATTCCTCGTATGGCTCGACTGCCGCGCCCTTGGACTCGGGCATGAAGCCCTCGTGGATCTGTTTGTGAACAAAGCGCGGCTGGCACTGAATGACGGAGAGACATTCAACCCAGGAGGTCAGGGATTCATGCGTCTGAATGTCGCAGTTCCGAGATCCGTACTGCGCGGAGCTATGGAAAGACTGCATGAAGCAATGAAGAACTCAGATTGATAAATCATGAAATCGAGGTCAAAGCATGACGATGAATAAACTTCAAAGAGCAATTGAAATCGCTACCGAAGCCCATAAGGGCCAACATGATAAATCCGGTAAGGATTACATAGGCCATCCTCTTCGGGTGATGGAGATGGGAAAGACGGAAGACGAGAAGATAGTCGGGGTCCTTCATGATGTCGTAGAAGACTCGGAATGGACTTTTGAGATGCTGGAAGCAGAGGGATTTTCAGAAGAAGTGATGGCGGCCTTAAGATGTGTCACAAAGATATCTGAAAAAGAGAGCTACGATGACTTCATTGAAAGAGTAAAGAAGAATCCGCTGGCTGTGGCCGTAAAGATCAATGACCTTACGGACAATATGGACATCCGACGACTCCCCTATCTCAGCGACAAGGACGTCAAGCGTCTGAAAAAGTATCTCAAGGCATATAAAAGACTGACCGGAGAGCCGGTTTATTCGGTATATGCGGCACGTCAGGAGCATCCGAACGCATACGATCCATGGACAGAGGAAACGGACAATCTGCTGAAGCAGATGTGGGCAGAAGGCGTATCGGTACATGAGATCGCTGAGCATTTCGGCAGGAAGTCCAGTGCAATAATTACACGAATGAAGAAATTAGGGATATAAGTATCGAAATGAAGAATCTGATATACATTAATGCCTGCATGAGGGCAGGTTCAAGAACAGGAAGAATAGCTTCTGCTATCATAGAGGAACTCGGCAGGAAATATGAGGTTGAAACGATCGATCTGACTCAGAACCTGTATCCTATAGCAGACAATACTACTCTGGAAGACAGGAATAAGGGTATAGTTCCGGAAGAACATGTAGTCCTTGCCAGGAAGATTGCAGCAGCTGACAGGATAGTAATTGCCGCACCTTTCTGGGACATGAGCTTCCCAAGTGCCCTCAAGGTATTTTTCGAAAACATGTCGCTCTTCGGAGTAACCTTCGACAGCAACGACAAGGAGTGCTATGGCTTATGCAATGCAGAAAAGGTCATGTACATAACCACACGCGGAATGGACATCAGTACAGGCGATCCGCTCGAACAGGCTACGCCTTACATCAAGGCCCTGTCTCATCTGTGGGGCTGGGGTGAACTTATAGTCATCTCTGCCCAGAATATGGACTACAGCTCTCCTGAGGAGATAGAAGAAAAGGTCATGAAGAGCATAGCCGAAGGTATTGAGATCTGCAAGGAATTCTAAAGAGCAATGAACGGTATCATAATAAGAAAAGCTCAAAAAGAGGAAGCATCACAGATCGCCGGGATATTCATGCTCGCATGGCCTGTAGATGAGATACTGGAATCAAACAGCATCACACTCAGAGAGTTGCACGAAGCCATTACTCGCATTGCAGCCAGCAGAGATACCATATACAGCTATGAAAACACTTTTGTAGCGGAGCTTGATGGCATGATCGTAGGAGCAATATGTGCATACGATGGCGCAGATTACCAGAGGTTCAAGCAGCCTGTCGTGGATATGCTTGGAAACGATTCCGGATTTGCAGATCTGAAGGAGACCGAAGCCGGAGAGTTCTATCTTGATTCAGTAGGTGTTCAGCCCGAATACAGAGGGAGAGGCATAGCATCTCGTCTGTTCGAGGCACAATGCGCACGGGCCTCCCATCTTGGGCACAAGGTTGCCGGTCTTATTGTAGATATTGATAAGCCACAGGCAGAAGCTCTTTACAAAAGGCTTGGATTCAGATATCTAGACGACAAAGACTTCTTCGGACATAAAATGAAACATATGATCAGAAACTTATAGCATACAGCAGACACTATGAAACACTTCTATCTTGTTCTCACACTCATAACCTTTTCGATATTTGCAACAGCAGAAGATTATAAGGTCTATGGTCCCCAAGGCGGACTTGCAATGGAAGTTACACTTCCGGAAGACTTCAATGAAGATACTGATAAGTGCCCGATGGTCATACTGATGCACGGCATCTTCTCAAGTAAGAATATAGTTCCTGTTCCTGCTCTTGCCAAGGCACTGGCAAAGGAAGGTATAGCATCGATATGCTTCGACTTCGGCGGGCATTGGAAAAGCGAGGGCAAGATGAAGCATATGACCGTGGGTAAGGAAATCGAAGATGCGCTGGCCATATGGGAATATGCGAAGTCACTTCCCTATGTGAATAAGATCGGGCTCTTAGGACATTCACAGGGCGGAGTAGTCGCTTCCATGACTGCAGGAATACTTGCTTCGAGGGGTGAGTCCCCCTCCGCCCTTGTGCTGGTTGCTCCTGGCTCTGTGATTCAGGATGCGTGCAAAGGTGGCAAATTCTTCAGCGCGGAGTTCGATCCTGCAGATCCGCCCGAATACGTGAAATGTTTCGGCATGATGAAGCTTGGCAGGGAATACATTCTCACGACACAGGAGCTTGACATCTTTGGGACTGCGAAGGCATATACTGGTCCGGTAAGACTGATACACGGAAGCAAGGATACCATTGTCCCGATGTCATGCAGCGAAAAGTTTGTTGAAACATATGATCAGGAAGCCGAACTGATCGTGGTCGAGGGAGAAAACCACATGATTACACGTAAGCTAAGGACCGTTGTCTCGCATGCTGTATCATTCTTTGTGTCAAGACTCAAGTGATCAGAACAAACTGACATTCAGCGAACAAGTCAACTTCTCTTCACATCAGCATGCTGATGATGAGATTGAGAGGCGGTCCATGCCATAAGGTACGAGTCAAGAGGTAAGTGAAATTTTATATTAGTCCAGCGCTAAAACAGTTCTTGAAGTGAACTTTCACATGAAGCATAAGGCTCTTTATGCCAGATCCGAATCATTGAATCTGACATTCGGATTGCAGAGTTGCAAAATATCTTTTTTATCCGACAGTCAAATAAATATTCTATTTTTGCAAACCATTTGAAAAGGAGATCTGAGACTCCGTTATTTTCCATAGAAGATGAATTTATGGCAAAATTAAGCAGAAAGGCCATAATTGGCTACCCAGCCGGTATCATCACCGGCATCACATATGGACTGAATCCACTCTTTGCAAAACCTCTGATGAATGACGGGGCCGCCACAGAAGCCATCCTCTTCTTCAGGTATGGCATTGCAGTCATTCTGCTCGGGGCCTATCTGCTACTGAAGAAAGAGAGCTTCAGGATCACTCTCAAGCAGGGTGGAATTCTGCTCGCACTTGGATTGCTATATACGGCAAGCAGCACCTTCCTCTTTGAAGCATACAAATACATCGCGTCGGGACTAGCCACGACATTGGTGTTCCTCTTCCCTGCCATGGTCGCAATCATCATGGTATTCCTGAAGGTAGTCCCTTCATGGCCTGTCTGGCTTTCGATTGCAGCTACTTTCGCAGGAGTGATGATAATGACCGGAGGCGGCAGTTCTGAAGAGATTGACCCTGTAGGTGTGTGGTTCTCCATAGCGTCCGCATTTGTCTATGCACTCTTCATTGTCATTATAAACCGAAGCAAGGAGATATCCTCAATCTCCAATTCCCTTCTGACCTTCTATGCCTTGCTTACTGGTACAGTGGTCTTCTTTATAAGAAACATCTTCTCCGGAGCTGATCTCATGACGGGACTTGAAGGAGGAATGGCATGGATAAATCTCATCGGACTTGCAATCCTTCCTACTATAGTCTCCACAGCCACATTGGCAATCGCAACCAGAAATATCGGAGCGACAAAAGCCTCTGTATTAGGAGTCTTCGAACCGATTACAGCTATCCTTGTCGGAACGCTCGTCTTTGGAGAAGCACTTACTCCGAACATCATCACAGGCATCTTGATTTCTGTCGTGGCCGTAACATTTATGATCATGGTAACCAAACGATAGACGGCATGCAATTAATACTACTGCATCATCCAAGCCAGCCACCTGTACAAATTCTGATGGAAACCATCAAGGTCGATCAGTCATTAGTAATCGCAACTTTGATCACCCCGTCTTGCTTATTCTCAAACATCCGATAAGCTTCAGCTATTTCTGAAAGCTGGAATCTATGGGTAATCAAAGGCGTCGTATCAATCTTGCCCTGTTCGATCAAGGAAAGAATCTCATCACAATCACAGCCATCAACTCCTCCTGTCCTGAAAGTAAGGTTCTTTCCGTACATATCAGGCAGTGGCAGGACCTGAGGGTTGTCATAAAGTGCGACGACTGTGACTATAGCATTCGGTCTTGCGGCTTTCCATGCCAGCTCGAAGGTATCATCCGCTCCGGCCACTTCAATCACCACATCAGCCCCTCCCCTTTCAAGACTCTGAGCAGTCATAAAACAATCTTCTGGAGAAAGGACCTGGACTTCAGGATAGTGATGTTGAACAAATGTCCTACGTTCAGTCGAAGCCTCACATACGATTATCTTCTTCGGATTCTTGAGCATCACACACTGCAGTGTGCAAAGTCCGGTCGGGCCTGCACCAATGATGAGAACGGTGTCATCTTCCTTGATTTCAGAAATCCTTGCAGCCCAGAAACCTGTCGCAAGTACATCTCCTACGAAAAGGGCCTGTTCATCAGTCACCCCATCAGGAATCCTGCTGAGTCCCTGGTCTGCATATGGTACACGCACATATTCTGTCTGGCCACCATCTATACGGCAGCCTAATGCCCATCCTCCGCTTGGGTCGGTACAGTTGTTGACATAACCTCGCTTGCAGAAGAAGCACTCCCCGCAGTAGGTCTCCACATTTACAGCCACCCTATCCCCTGGTTTAACCTTCCTGACCTCCTTTCCTATCTCTTCAACCACTCCGACCATCTCATGTCCCACTGTGATTCCCGGAACTGCACGAGGTACACTTCCATGCTTGATATGCAAGTCGCTTGAGCATATGCTTCCAAGAGTCACACGCACAACAGCATCCTTAGGATCTAATATCTGTGGCTTCGGCTTATCCATAAGTTCGAAGCGTCCTGTCTCTACATATGTGTATGCTTTCATATCTTTTCCATTTCTTATGTGCATGAAGCAGAATCACCTCTATCTTCATAATCCAAAATTAGCATTTTTTGAAGAAATCCGAAAAATTGAAAAATCATTTGAAATAAAAATGCCTATATTTACATCAACACGATATCTCAACAGAGAACAAATAACATGGATAGGATTCTGAAGTTTCTCCGACAGCTGGAGGCAAACAATAACAAGTCTTGGTTTGATGCACATAAGAGCGAATACCTTGAAGCACGCGCTCACTTCAATATTCTGGTAGAGAAATTATTGGAAGGCATAACATCATTCGACAGTTCAATAAAAGGCGTAGGTGTGAACGACTGCACATATCGCATTTACAAAGACATGCGTTTCTCTAAGGACGGTTTGCCGTACAAGACCCATTTCGGAGCCTTCATTGCAAGAGGAGGAAGGAAGTCCGGGTACAGCGGATATTATTTCCACATAGGCACAGGCTCAGGTGAAGAATACCCATGCAGGAGTTTTCTGGCTGTCGGCAACTATTATACAGAGCCGAAAGTATTGAAGATTCTGAGGGAAGACATAGAGCTAGGCGGAGGTGATTTTGACAGAATCATCAAGAATCTTCATCCGGCACTGACTCTGGATCAGGACCAGAAATTGAAAAGGATGCCGCTTGGCTTCGACCCGGATACAGAATATGCTGATTACATAAAGCTTAAGAATTTCTGTCTGTCAGGCAGCTTTGACGACACACTTCTGAATATGGACGAAATCATATCCATATTCAGAAGTGCAAAGCCGTTCCTTGACTATATCAACAGAGCGATAGAATTTGCAATGGAAGAATCACTCTGACAGGTCTATAGGAAATTACATGTAAACAGTATATGTACCTGACGGATAATCCTTAGCTTCCGTTTGTCCCGGAAGCGTAACTGTTGCCATGCTGCCTTCCGGAATTGTGAATTCCCATATACAATCATCACCCTCATACCTCCATGAGCTCTTTATGATGCCGGAAGCAGACTTGTACTCAGCTTCGAGATGTCCTAGTCTCTTATCTGGAACAGGTTTCATTTTTATGTGTTTGAAGCCTGGCTGGGCAGGATTAGCTGATATACCTGCCGCTGTCTCCCAAAGCCATTCGCAGACACAGCCATAAGCATAGTGGTTGAAGCTGTTCATACCCTTCGGTCCCATACCAGATTCGATCATATAACTGTTCCAACGTTCCCAGACAGTAGTAGCACCATTGTCAACAGAGTAGAGCCAGCTAGGATTCTTACGTTGTAACAGAAGATCATAAGCTATATCAGCCATGTCATTATCTGTCAAGGTGCTCATCAGGATGGAGGTACCAAGGAATCCTGTCTGAAGACAATCTCCGTGCTGACGGAAGTTTTCACGAAGACGAGCGATCATATTATCTCTCGCTTCATCTTCTAAAAGATTATTCTTCAAAGCAAAAAGGGCAGGAGTCTGCATGGAATCTAGTATCCTCAGCTTGAATGAGCCTTCCGGAGTCAGGAATTTCTCTTTGATATAACGACGAGCTTCTTCTGCCATTTCATCATAAACATCTGCATTCCTGTCTGCTGCAACTGCCATATCACGCATCATTTCAGCATCAAGAAGCCAATATGAGGCGCTGAGATAATTCCAATATTCCAAAGCTTCCGGACGCGGGACGCGACCTTTCGGTCCATAGATGAAAGCACCTCCGCCGCTGCTCTCAAGAGGTTCATAACTCAGCCAGTCGGCCCATTGGTAATTATTGTTTTCTGCAGCAAGGGCATTATGGTCATATTTCGTTTCATTGATATGATTCATAAACTTCTCCATAGCCTCCCAGTTTTCATCAATGACAGCAATATCGCCAAACTGCTTCCATATTGTCCATGGTACAATAATACCTGCATCAGCCCAACCCAGACGCATCTTTTCATTGCCATACTGTGCCAAAGGAGCCACACCTGGGAACCCGCCTGTCTCACTCTGAGAATCTCTCATGTCACGCATCCATTTCCTCATGAACGCACCTGTATTTGCAAAGAAGGATCCGGTCTCGACAAAGACCTGCGCATCAGCTGTCCAGCCGAGTCTTTCATCTCTCTGCGGACAATCTGTCGGAACGGAGAGATAATTCGAATACATTCCCCACACAGTATTGGAAATCAACTGATTTACAAGAGGATTCCCAGTAGTTATGTGGCCGATTTCCATGTCTTTGGTTACAGATGAAACAGGTATGGACCTTATCATTCTGAATCTGACCTCATCTGAAGATGTTACAGAAATATATCTATAACCGAAGAAGGTTCTGCGTGGCTTGTAACTTACATAATCATTCTCTTCACCGAAGGTATATTGCAGAAGGATTCCCGGATTATCTTGCACTCTCAGATTACGACGATGACAGCTTCCCTCAGGGCCATCCATACCCCTGCTCTCCGCTCCATTACCATCATTCAGAATCTCTGAAGGGAGACATGTAAGTACCGTACCTTCTGCAGCCTTGAATACGAATTGAGGGACTGCAGCAGCATTCTGGCCAAAATCTACGACAAGAGTTTCGTCCGGCTTGAGTACGATCTCATCACCTTCATCATACTCCTCAAGAATCACGACTTTTCCATACTCCCCTTCCTTGGCTCCTTCTACATCTTTCCAGACATAAGCTCGTGCCGGAGTTAAAGCAAGGTCATGACGGAGATATATTTCCGCCCCATCTGAAGGAAAGATTCCGCCTTTGAATTCATTATTGATTTCAGCCTTACCAAGTTTATCCAATGTCTCATATCCCGGTGCAATACGTGCATCGTAATATTCTCCATCGAATATCGATGCATGCGTAACCGGGCCGGCGATTCCAGCTTTCCATGTGTCAGGGGAAGTTCCGAAACATTCTTTGGAACCATCCGAATATGTCAATTCTATGACACCGCGGAATGCACATTTCTTTCCTATCATACCGCGCGTCTTTGCCGGCGTAATGATCTTATCAGCCCACCACCCCGGAGTGACTTGTGCAGCAAATACATTCTCGGCACCTGAGCTAAGATTGACAGCATCGGTTACATCATATGTGAAAGAATACCTTGTCTTCTGATGATGGGTAAAGCCAGGTTTCAGAAGTTCCTCACCGACAAGCCTACCATTTACATAAACATCATACACACCCAGACCGGTAGTCATCCACTTTGCTGAAGCCACCTTCTTTCTGTTTCCAATGACAGATACGAACCAGCTGGCTCCTTCTGCTGAATGCCAACGTTCTGAAGGCACAAGCTCTGTCACCACAGGTGCATCTGCAGCAGAGATCCAGACGGAGGTATTCCAAGTCGAATCAGCCAATGCATCAGTCCTGAAACCGACATAGGCATCATCAGCATCGGCACATGAAGTACAAGCGAAAAAAAACGAAAAAGCGGCTACCAATAAAGTCAGATGTGTCTTCATAATCAATCTATTGTCTTATCTATATTGAATCTTGTGATCTTTCTTGAAGTATTCTTCTGGAATTCGGTATCTCTTAACTTCACCCTCTTCACAGCTTTGTAAGGAGGCATCTTCGCATTAAGAGCCTTTACATGAGTCTCGAAATACTCCTGAAGGTCTGATATGCCTTTATCCTTAAGAAGATCGGCATCAGGGAAAATCTCCGCCACGATTGTGATCTTTTCCTTCTGCACACGGCTTTCTCCGGCATAAACCACAACTTCATTGACTCCTTCCACCTTCTGCAGATCAGCCTCTATCTCCTCCGGATATACATTCTTGCCGTTTGACAGAATTATGAGATTCTTCTTTCTTCCTGTAATATATATCCAGCCTTCTTCGTCAAGCTTGCCGTAATCTCCGGTATGGAAAAATCCGTCCTTGTCGAAGACCTCGGCAGTAGCTTCAGGATTGTTGTAATAGCCAAGCATCACATTCGGGCCCTTGACACAAATCTCACCTTCACCGTTTTCATCAGGATTGTCAATCTTGACACGACATGCGAGAATCGGTGTTCCTACGCTGCCAGGTTTGCGATATTCATTTCTATTGGCAGAAATGAGAGGAGAGCATTCTGTGATTCCGTAGCCGTTAAGTATGGTTATTCCCAATGAATCGAATGTATTAATGATTTCCTCATCAAGCTTTGCACCGCCGCAGATGATAAGTTCCAGCTTTCCTCCAAAGGCAGAAAGTACGCTTGAAAAGAGCTTTCTCCTGACATCGATGCCGACCTTTCTCAAACAATCACTCACCTTCATCATAACCTTAAGGATTCCCTCCTTTCCGCTCTTGCGTGCTGTAGTCCAAATCTTTCTGCTCATCACTTCAAGGAACGCAGGCACCAGGATCAGATGCGTAGGCTGCTGTTCTCTTATTTCATCGCTGACATGTTTGATACCGCTTGAGATATACACCTCACAGCCTTGAGCTAGATGGCCGACATAATTGACGGTTGAGCCGAATGTATGATGCGGAGGGAGGACATGGAGAGTTTTTCTTGTAATGTCGAAATTGTACATTCCCAAAGTCATATCAAGGCCGATATTGGCCTGAGAAAGCATCACGCCTTTTCCTTTACCGGTCGTACCGGAAGTGAAGACAATCGAGGCAAGCTTATTGACATCGATCTTGTAATCATAATACGAATTGTCTCCGTTCTCAAACAGTTCCGCACCCTTTGCCTGCAGATCAGAAATGGAAGCAAGAGACTTGCCCGAACACTCTACAGTACTTTCAGGAGCGACCGATATGAATGTCTCGACAGTCTGAAGCCCACCTTTTCCGATAATATCCTTTATCTTGGCTTCAGAAGACTTTCCGAATATAACAGCCTTACAGCCGGTGGTAGTGATAATTCCGTCAATGTCATCAAGCGGCAGTTCCTTATCAACAGGAACAGTTACGGAACCGATTGCCATTACAGCAAAGAAAGAACAGCACCAGCCATATGAATTCTCGCCGACTATGGCAATGTTTTCTTCCCTTAGTCCATATGAAATCAAAGCTGTTCCTAGATTTCTTACATCATCGCGCCATTGAATGAATGAAACCTTTCTGACT
>RHMF01000792.1_pt1 | contig 13968 bp, 7 predicted proteins | sample 5365151 | NCBI WGS metagenome assembly RHMF01 (sample SAMN10266501, study PRJNA497801) | feces metagenome | isolation source: feces | host: Bos taurus | place: China: Prairie of Fairy Mountain | collected 2017-08-14 | reverse complement strand
TTTGCACTGGCTATCAGCAATCCCCTTATCATCGTGATGTTTGTGGCCCTGTTTGCCCGCATGTCCTTCGTGTTGCCCGAGCTTGGGGCAGTAGACCGTCTGGCTGGATACCTCTCTATTTGGGTCGGCGCAGTGGCTTGGTGGTTTCTTATCACCTGGTTGGTCCATAAGTTGGGCAGCCGCTTCGATGTACGTGGCATCTGGATACTCAACCGTGTCATCGGCGCAGCCGTAATGCTCTTCGGTATCGCAGGTGTGGCCTATACACTTCTTGCTGGCGGTATCTCTGCTTGAGGTCCCTTGTCATTCAGGTGATTGACAACACGTGGGCAGTTCTCAACCTTTCCTTGTGGAAAACTTGTGGAAAACTTCACCAGAAAGAATTTCCATTTGCATGGCTTTTTATGTACTTTTGCGGTCCATTCAAACAACGACTACTTATATATACTATGGCTACAGCACGACAACCACGCACTACCGCAGCAAAACGCCCTGTAAAACAGACCGATGACTATGGACATCTGCAACCTCAAGCACCCGAACTCGAAGAGGCCGTGCTGGGTGCACTCATGATAGAGAAGGATGCCTACTCACTGGTGAGCGAGATACTCAAACCCGAGTCATTCTACGAGCATCGCAACCAGCTGCTATACAAGGCTGTGCAGACATTAGCCATACAACAGAAGCCTATAGACATACTTACCGTAGCAGAGCAGCTACGCTCTACGGGCGAACTGGAAGAGGTGGGCGGCCCCGTATACATCACCCAGCTGGCAGGCAAGGTCAACTCATCGGCCCACATAGAATATCACGCACGCATCATTGCACAGAAGTTTCTTGCACGCGAACTCATCACCTATACCAGTCTTATCCAGACAAAGGCCTTTGACGAGACCAACGATGTGGAGGACCTTATGCAGGAGGCCGAAGGAAAGCTTTTCGCCATCTCGCAGCAGAACATGAAGAAGGACTACACGCAAATCAACCCCGTCATCAAGCAGGCTTATGAGCAGCTCAAGATTGCAGCATCACGCGACTCGGGACTCAGTGGTCTCTCTACCGGTTTCTATGACCTCGACAAGTATACCTCGGGATGGCAGAAGTCTGACCTTGTCATCATCGCAGCCCGCCCTGCCATGGGTAAGACTGCATTCGTACTCTCTATGGCCAAGAACATCGCCGTCAACAACCGTGAGCCCGTAGCCCTCTTCTCGCTTGAGATGAGCAACGTGCAGTTAGTAAACCGCCTTATCACCAACGTATGTGAAATCTCGGGTGAAAAGATCAAGAGCGGACAGTTGGCGCCCTACGAATGGGGACAGCTCGACAGCAACATCACCGCCCTCTTCGATGCGCCCCTCTACGTCGACGACACACCTTCGCTCTCAATCTTCGAGCTACGTACCAAGGCCCGACGCCTCGTGCGCGAACATGGCGTGAAGCTCATCATCATCGACTACCTGCAGCTGATGAATGCTTCGGGTGCTTCGTTTGGTAGCCGCCAAGAAGAGGTGAGCACCATCTCACGCTCGCTCAAGGGATTGGCCAAAGAACTCGATATCCCCATCATTGCCCTTAGCCAGCTCAACCGTGGTGTAGAGAGCCGTGAAGGTATCGACGGTAAGCGCCCCCAGCTGAGCGACCTCCGCGAGTCGGGAGCCATCGAGCAGGATGCCGACATCGTATGCTTTATCCACCGACCCGAATACTATAAGATATTCCAGGACGAAAAAGGCAACGACCTCCATGGAGTAGCCGAAATCATTATCGCCAAGCACCGTAACGGTGCCGTGGGCGATGTGCGCCTACGCTTTGTGGGCAACTATGCCCGTTTCCAGAACTTGCAGGATGAGAGCATCGCCCCTCTTCCCGAAGATACAGTGTTAGGTTCCAAGATGAACCGCCGGCAAATGGAACCAGCCTCCACCAATCATGAATACATCGGTATGCCTCCCGTGCCTCCTCCACCTACAGACAATCCTTTCCCCATGGGCGGTGTGTCAACAGAGATGCCATTCTGATAGTTTGGTTTACATTTCCGTTCGGCTTGTACTAACTTTAGTGCTTACGCCACAGAAATTAGGCTGCGGCTCGGAAAAACTCAAAACAAGTTTTGGTTTTTCTCTCGCCTTGCACTAATTTTGCACTGAAGAAAGCAGTTGGACGGTCTGTCGCTTGCTCCCCACGGAGTATGAGGAAAGTCCGGGCAACATAGAGCATCCCGCTTGTTAATATGCAAGGTGTCGGCGACGGCAGGGAAAACGCAGAAGAAAACAACCGCCCCGTTCAGGCGAGGTAAGGGTGAGAAGGTGGGGTAAGAGCCCACCAGTCGGATGGCGACATCCTGAGCTGTGCGTCCCGGGAGTTGCAAGGTCATGTATACCGGTGCTTGAGGGTTGCTCGCCCGAGCCGGAGGGTAGACCGCTATAGCCTACTGGCAACAGCAGGCACAGATAAATGACAGACGCTATGGAAATACTCTATAGTACAGAACCCGGCTTACAGGCCAACTGTTTTCTTTTTTATTTAAAAGACATTATGCCATGATTGAGAAGTTCAGACAGCTAATTCACTTTCTTACCCGTTCACTATGGCGAGTGACAGTAGATGATGTGAGCCGTAGCCGCTACAAGAGTTACAACCTGCTGAAGATAACCATCCAGACCATCAAATGCTTCATCAAGGATCGTGTATGGATACGCGCTGCAGCCCTCTCCTACACTACCCTTTTCTCCATTATCCCCATCCTGGCACTGCTCTTTGCCATTGCCAAGGGATTCGGTTTTTCCAACCTTATGGAGCGCCTGTTAAGAGGAGGCATGGTAGAAAACAGCACGATAGATATGGTGATGACATTCATCGATAACTATCTAGAATATGCCCAAAGCGGCGTATTCATTGGGATAGGCATAGCCATGTTGTTATGGGCAATCATCAATCTGGCCGATAGCATCGAGAGTAACATGAACGCCATTTGGGACGTCAAGAAACAGCGGTCATACTTCCGTAAGCTCACCGACTACATGGCCCTGTTCATCGTGTTTCCCATTATCATCATTCTGTATGCCGGTATCAGTATTTTCATGACTACCATATACCAACGACTGGCCGAGTACTTCCTCATCAGTTCATTCGTGCATATCTGCATTAAGCTGGCCCCATATGCCTTGTCGGGGCTCATCATGACGGGATTATTCATCTTTATCCCCAACACGAAGGTCAAGTTCCTCAATGCCTTTATCCCGGGTATGATTACGGGTATTGTTTTCCAGGCTTTCCTATACATATATATTCAGATACAGATGTCGGTATCAAGCTACAACGCCATCTACGGTTCGTTTGCCATTATCCCTATGTTTATGCTATGGGCCGACATCTCATGGAGTATCATCCTTTTCGGAGTAGAGATGAGTTATGTAAGCCAGAATATCGAACAATACAACTTCGGCGAGGAGGTAGACAACGTAAGTCGCCGCTACCATGACTTCATGTGTGTAGTCATCATGTCGCTTATATGCAAGCGTTTTTCTCAGGGGGACAAGCCATACACCGCCAATGAACTCTCCGATGACGGACAGATACCCATTCGTCTGACAAACCGTCTGCTTGACGAATTGGAGGAAGTTGGCCTGATACATGGTTTCAGTGCCGATGCTAAATCAGACATCGAACATTTCGTACCAGCCATCGACATCAATCAGCTTTCCGTGGGCCGACTGCTCTCCACCATCGAGAGCGAGGGATGTGAAGACTTCAAGATAGACCACTCAAAAGAGTTCAGCAACCAATGGGAAGCATTCATCGGACACAAGCAGGAGATGTATGTAAAGAGCAACGGGGTGTTGCTGAAGGATTTGTAGTAAAAGTTTCGGGTTAGAGGTTGGTGGTTAGAGGTGAGTGGTCCCTAAACACCTCCTCGTGTAAAGTCTGGAATCTTCACAGGTACTCCCCCACCCTGAGCCGAGCGCTCGCTCAGCTCGGCAATGCACGACCACTCCGCAGCATCATATACGTCCATATCAAGCGGCAATCCTTCATGCAAGCAGTGTATCAGACGGCGATCCATCGTATAGTTCATTATATTAGGTACACCCAAACGATAGCCATCTTCTTGTATGCGAGCAATATGTGGCAATGTATATTGTGCTATAATGGGTTCTACGGCATCCCCTTTGATGGGTTCATGCCCGTCAAGCATGATACAACGGCGAGGATATTTCTGCACGAAACCACGTGTGCCACATACCGTCTGCATACGGCTATAGGGACGGGGTGTAGTGACATCGTACTGCAACAATATCGTCTTACCATTGACCGTGCGTATCAAAGTATTGTTGACACACACATCGTGCGGCACATCGGTAGCAGGAGTCATTGAAACCAGATAATCCAAACGGTCGCCACGATGAATCTTCAGCAACTGGCACACGGGGCCTATGCCGTGTGTAGGGTAAGGATTGCCCTTGTGCTGACCACACAGGCGCGACATCCAGCCCTTAGGGCCATCCGCATCGTACTTGTCGCGCAAATCATGAATATATGCTCCTTCCAAATGAGTGAGTGTACCGAGTAGACCGCGTTCGACCATCGTGAGTGTGGCCTGATGGAAGGTATCGTAGCAACAGTTCTCAAGCATGAAGCAATGGCGCCTAGTACGCTCAGCCGTATCTACCAACTGCCAGCATTCCTCCACCGTAGTAGCAGCAGGCACCTCAATTGCCACATGCTTCCCCTGCTCCATGGCATAGCAAGCCATAGGAGCATGGGTCAGCCAATCAGTACATATATAGATAAGGTCTATGTCGTCACGGTGGCACATTTGCATCCATCCTTCTGGTTCGCCAAGCAAAGCAGGCCTATAACGTCCGTCTGACTGCAACAAAGCTGCAGCCTCACCAAGATGTTCGGGAGTGATATCGCACAACGCCGTTATCTCCACCCCATCAATCACAAGATACCGACGGAGTGTAGCCATCCCCCTATTGCCCAAGCCGATAAAACCTATACGTACTATCGGGAGGGGAGCACAAGAGAGCTGTAAAACGCGCGAGCTATTCATAACCGTGCAAATGTACATAATTTTATGCGATGAACAAAAAGATTGAGGTATCTTTCGCAAAAGATACCTCAACAAATTTAAGCCTCATCAGCGCACAAAGCTTATTTGCGCTTACCCAATGCTAGATTGACGCCCAATGTAATATGTGAATTGAGATTATCGACAGGTATATACTGCGGTGTTACCTTGGTAATCATATAATCGCTGCCGATAAAGAAAGTAGACCCCTTAGGATGAAAGTTAATCAGCCATCCCAAACTGGTGCCATAGGTAGTATGTCCGACATTGATTGAAGCCTCAAACCACTTGAGCGGCGAGATATTTACATAGCCCCTGAACTCAGACCATTCGGCAACATCAGCTTCAGAGAAACGCTTGCCGTAAAGTAGAGCTACAGACAAAGGCGTATAGAAAGGCATATTGTACTCAGCGCCCAAGTACATAGTGGTATTCAGTTTCGTACTCATTGATGACACACCATCAGGACGCAGTTCTATCATCTTAGAAGCATCTTCAACTAATAGGTTAAGTCCTTCCTGCACTGAGCCCTCAACATCATCAGGATTAATCTCTTCAAAACCATCGAACTCCACTTTCGTGTCATCAGTACTTGCCTGCATCATATATTTCCAATTGATACGTCCCATATCAACCACAGATGCAGACAAAGTTAGGCCTGGTACTATATTCTTCATATCGTACACAACGCCCAAATCAATGCCAAAGCCACTGGCCGAAGGAGCAAAAGGCCCCATTTCTGCACCATTGACCAAACCATTCTCGTCAACAGTAAGACGTGCCTCTGAAATAAGAGCTGCATTCACCTTGGCATGGCTCTGCACCAGCCAGCACTCATCCCCCATCTCCACATTCAGTTTGTCAATCGTAGCATTGGCATAAGCAAGTCCCATCAGATACTTGACATTCACTCCCACACGTAACCCGTCTATAACCTCCCGTGAGTGCCCTATAGACACAGCAGCATAGTTCATCGTATTTAGGCCTACGCCACCAAAACTATATGCATTCTCAGAGAAGCCCTTCTTGGCAAATTCAAAGAACCCTTTAGGAAGCGACATCGACAGGGAAGTATGCATAGAGACTCCCAAAGTGGTGTACCCACCAAACATACGAAATCCTGCCGCCAGCAAGGTTCCATTCAGGTCTGCACCCAAACGTATAGTTTTAGGCAAGCGTCCCAAGAACTCATCCTTCCCCACAGTTCCGCTCATAAACGTAGTCAGTTTATTATCATCATAAGAATAAGGATAGAGAAAATTCGAAATTCCCACATTTCCATTAGTACCCATCGACAGATTGCCAGCCAACAAAGAGAGGAAGCCACGTTCAGCCTTCATTGCTGGATTTAGTTGGTAGTTATGGAATGTTCCCTCAAGGAAGTAAGCCGACTTGGCAGTCTGAGCACTTGTGCTAAGAGCACATGCCATCAACAATAGCAGTGTCGAATATTTTATCTTGTTCATATGTTCCTATTTACTTATTATACTTTTACTGACTGAGCCCATCATTTACCCAAGTCCATCTCTACATCACACATGATTTGCAATACGATATCGCTAACCTGAAGTCCCTGTGCTCCACCGAGAGCATTATCGCCATTGCCCGATGCCACGTCAATACTGAAGGCTATCTTATCTAAAGCCGACAAATCTGAACTTGAAGAGCACTTGACAGATAGTTCGACAGGCTTACCTTCTATTGTATCGCCTGCACCTATGTTAGAACCATCACCTGCAGGAAGGTCAATACTACCAATTTCTATTTCCTCAATAACATCACCTTGCGCATCAAGTGGCACAAGAGTAAGCGTAAGTCCCAATGGTAAGGTATTCTTAAGATTCATGTCTACAGCCAATTCAATGTTTGTAATAGACAAATTCATTTCCTTGAGGGTCTCCTCAAGATTCAGTTTTATCTCAGAAATAGTATCTGTATAGTTGAGATGAATATCCTCAAATTGCAACGGAACAAGGACAGCATACTCACATGCCAACTCCAAATCGTTTTCATAGTCGATTTGTGCAGTAAGATCGGTATTGAAATGCGCATTTAGGGCAATGTCTATGTTGTAAGGAAGTTCGTTGAGCAATGTTGCCAAAGCGGGAGCCTCCTTAGTTTCGTAGCCCTGCTTGGTGATACTATCACTGACAGCAAAGAGCCAACGGGTAGCCTTGGGAGTGATAGTGCCATCGGCATTACGATGCCCTGCTGCTAACACGAAAGGTTCATCAAAAGTCAGGCTAGCCGAATTGATGGGTTGCCCCTTAGCATCCTTACCCACAATAGAAAGGTCAAACACCAAATCCTGTGCAATAGGATTATGGATACCCACCATCAACTGAGGATTGGCTAATGTAATCTTGTTCTCCTCTTTACGCAAGAAGTCTGCCTCCTCACCCAAGTCAAGCGCTACGGATTGGGCAAACTGAAGGTCGAAAGGTACTGAAATCGAATAATGGCCACCCAATTCCAGAGGCTTGGTAAGATCCACACGATGCGTCACATCCTTTGTTACAATCTGGGGATCAAGCATAAAGTCAATAGTATATGGCAACTCGTTAAGCAATGAGTCAAGGTTTTTGACGACTACTACCTCATAGCCTGGTACCATGGCATTTTCATTGGATGTGAAAATCCAACGAGTAGTATCGGCAACAAGAGCACCTTGCCCGTCAAGCTGCGCAGGCTTAATACGCAGGTCATCCAACACGATTGTAGAAGTAGCTATAGCTACTCCTTCCTTATCACGCCCAACGAGAGAGAGGTCCACATCAATAGGCATACCGATGGTATTGTAGAGTGACACCATCAACTCGGGTTTAGTGTTTGACAAGGTAAGACCATTCTTCTCCAGTTCGGCAAAACCATCCTCCACACCCAACTCGAAGCTATCAGTAACCTTATCAATGGAACCTCCATAAAGACCCGTAAAGTCCTTAAGCACAATTTCACCCATATCAAAAGCAATATCCAACGACACACCCGTATTGAGCAAGCTAGAACTGAGTTGCGCATTATCAATAGAAACCGACCCCACAATGTTAGCCTCAGAGTCATACTGCAATCTACGACCTCCATCCTCGGTGGGAGATAATGTGAGATAGCCCTCTTCGAGGGTTGTGAAATCGAGGCTATTTACCAACAGGCTAAACTGTATATCGCTGCTTCCCTTAAATGAATGAGAGGCTTCTATATGAAGTCCTTGGTCGGTAATCGTAACCTTCTCGTCGTTACTGCTGATAGCAAACACTGGGGGAAGAGTAATATCCATGTTCAAATTAACCGGAGCATCAACAGTCTCAAGGCCCGCAGTCTTGACGGTCAAAGTCATAGGCACAGGATTTACAAAGCCAATAGAGTCAACCCTGTCAATAGCTTCATGAATCGTTTCATCAAGCGGTATCTCTATATTCTCTCTGATATCAGCCGACACCATATTAGAGATCATCACAGCCTCCTTGATGCGAAGATGAGCGGCGGGAACATCAAATGTCACCATCTTGTCACCCATAGCATTTGACACATCTGAAAGCAACAGATTGTCAACACCTGCAATATAGAGCGTACCTTCCTCTTCGGTTAAGGTATTGACCGCAGTAACCGTGATTTCACCCGTCCAATCAAACTGATTGTTCTCAATCACTTGATTTATGTCAATGCGCTCAAGGGCGAGTTTGATATGACAATTTTCTATATCCTTTATATTATTTACAAAGATTGCGTTCTCCTCCTTCTCATATATCAGGTTGCCAAAATCACAAGCCTCAAGGTCAAGTACAAAGTTCTTGGGGAAAGATATCTTAATCACACTATGCTCAGCCAATTCAAAAGGCTCCAAGCCACTATTGAGGGAGATGTGCAGATTGATCACATTGTACCCTTCCTCAAAACTAATGTAACTTATCTCCTTTACCAAATCCAACTTATCCACTTTCACGGGGAAAGTAAAGGTCTGCTTGTCAAATGCAAAGTCAATATCATCTACCGACGCTTCAATATCTTCGATCTCAATATTGCTCTTCAACACAGAGACAGCCATTGTACGTTCACCTCCCGCTCCTTTGACTTCAGTCAGATAAAGAGGGTCAAGTGCAGCAATAGTGAGCTCCCCTTCTACCCCATTTGCATTATATCCAACAATACGAATCGTGTAATCTCTACTGAACGTACGATCCACTATCGGTTGGTCTATATGAATACGCTTCACTGCCAACTTCCAGTTGTCAACATAATCCAAAGCATTGAGGTCAGACACACGAATACGCGTATTATTCTCTACAAACTTGGCCATACCCGCAGGAATGGAACTAGCCACAGGGTCCAATTCAAAGCCCTCCGGGAAAATAAAATCCACGTAACTATTAGCTGCAAGATTAAAACGGCCCAGGTCTCCAGACAGATTGGAATGAAAAATCAGATAATTGCTGCCCTCTTTCAGTTCAATATAACCAACATGATTTATATAGTCCAACGAATCGATAGAAAATGTATATTTTACCTCTTCGCCTTCAAATTCCACATCCACATCGTTTGACTTTCCCTTCATTTCCGTTATAGTAACATTCTCCTCTGGACCCTCTACTACAAACTTAATCTCCTGCAAGCCAAAGAGATTCTGCTTACGCATCTCATCCAAAGAGAACAGTTCATCACCGACGACATACAACTTATCAGGCTCCCCCTTAGCATTTACAGCCTCCAATGTTACCGAGGTATTAATATTAAGAGTATTATCCACTACATCCTTATTTATATTCACACGTTTTAATGCAAGAGACCAATGCCCTGCCTTCAGCTGAGAGAGGTCATTGATAACAAATGCCTTTAACTTCGCGTCATAAGGGAGTGTACTATGCTGCATATCAAATTCAATCTCTGAAGGGAAACGCAAGGCGATGCAACTTCCCTCTTCGAATTTCATATTGCCGAATCCCTTATCAGCAGAAGAAGATATACAAATCTTCTGTTCAGCGTCAAACTCCACATAGTCCACAGTTTTCACATATTCAAGTCCCGTAATATCAAAATCAACATTAAAGATTTCATTCTCAAATGTTACATCTATAGGATTAGTTCTTCCCTGCACATCTATTACGGAGAGCAATACTGGAGAAACCGACAAACTGATATGATGCTCACCACTCAACGATTCCGCCGCTTTCTTAAGAGCAACATCATGAACGTCGTCAATGGTAAGGAAGCCTTCGGTTGTTCCTGAAACCGCTTTAATTACCGCTTTCTTATTGAATTCAAGTACGCCATCCTTTACGTCACTCTCAAACTTCACTTCACGAATGGGAAGCACCCACTCAGCACCATTAAACACAGAGACACTGGAAATCTCGAAATCAGTGGGGCTTACCTGCTTCACACCTTCAGGAAGCACCAAGTCATCAGAGAAAACATACTCTTTGGGAAAAGAGAGTATGATTTTACTGTTCGGATAATCTATATCAAAGTCTCCAAATCCCTCATCTGCAGTTGCCACAAAACGCAATTGGCTTACTAAGGGGTTCAGCACCACCTTATCAATATAATTGATATATTCCAAATCCTCTATTGAGAACGAAAAGTCTAATTCCTCATTATCGAACTGGTTTCTGATAGGATTAGTGTCTCCATAAGCCTCTTCCACATCAAATGAAGCATCGAGGCTTACCGAATAGGTCAATCCCTCTTTAATTGCTGCTATCGAAGTTCCTGCCGGTAAAGACACGTCGCCTGCCACAATATAGTTGACATTACAACTCACCTCATCATCAAACCGTAAGATTTTATCATCCCCCTCCCATTCATAGTATCTATCATCATTCAACCCCGCAATCTCACTCAAGTAGAAACGGATAAGAGTCGTTTCACCATTTGCTGGCATATTTTTTACAGAAACCTCATTTTCATTCGAAAGAGTATAGAATTGCTCCTGATTAGGGGCAAGAGCCAACTTATAATTCTTGGGGAATTGGATATTAAAATCAACAAAACGGGATAGTCCATCCAGAAGAGTCGGATTCTTCAGTTCGAACTCAACCAATGCTCCTTTTTTAGTATCATCCGAGCATACCATTTTCACGCTATTCAGATGTTCAATCTCCTCAGGCAACATATAGTGAAACTGTATACCCACCTTGCTATCCGAACTTTTCCTTATGTCGAAAACTGTCGAGAATGCTGTTGGCAATACAAAACTATCATCTTTACCTGCAAGATATGCCTCTACTTCTTCATTTTGCAAGATTGTTGATTGCTGACTCATAAACGTTGGAGTTGCAATATCATCCACAGGTATCCGTTCTACATCAAAATTAACCCTTTCATTCACAGCGTCCATCAATACATCTTCAATCAATATGTCATCAATCGTAAAAGAGGCCATTTGTGAATACTCTCCAATCTCCACTTTATCCAACTCCACAACAGGAATATCAAATACCATATTGTGATTCTCCTCTGATATGGATATGGGGTCTAACGAAAAGTCTTTAATTGACAAATCTATTTCCTCATGAACTGCATTTAAAGAAACATCTGACAACTCCACATTTTGGAACGACATGGAATCATTGTATTCAAACGAAGGGAACTTAAATCTTATCTCATCAAGAGAAACACGAACAGGGTCAATGTCCGATGAAAGTTTAGACACCTCCTTCAATACGTCAAGATCCTTTTGGGCGACACGAGTCACCACGCTGTCGCTAAACGACAAACTATATCTGCGCGACGCCGCATCAACCTCCAGCATCGGGACAGACGATATATCCAAGATTGAATCCAGCACGATCGGGCGCAAGCTACCTAATGGCAATGCAATGCGGTTCCCCTCGATTTTCATGTCCAATGACAATTCTTTCTTGCTCAAGTCATACGTATCATCCACGCACGAACAAAAAACAAATAACGCGCCAATCAGAAGCGTACCAATCTTTCTACTCCACATAAAGAACTTTTTATTATCTTGATTTTTAATTCATTACACACCTATCTTGATTTCACATCAATCACACCATACCTCCACAAGCCCCAAAGGTACAATAAAAAAGACGATTAAGGAAATTTAATCGTCTTTTTATTACGTTTACTTATGAGAGCATCAATTCAACACTTCGGCATCCTCTATTTCAATCGGTTGCTTGGAATACTTTCGTTGCTTGGATGTCCGCAGTGCCGCCACCACATCGTTCACTGCACTAATGATACAGCCCACGCCTATTAGTATAAACGGAATAGCCGCCGCCTCAAAAGGATTGAACAAGACGAACAAGCCCAACAGCAGCACCAGCACAGGCAACACATATAACGGCCAAGCCACAGGCAACATACGACTCGACACCGAGAGCCCAGCCAACTGGTATATACCCAAAGCGACCAACACACCTCCCACAACATACATAAAGAAGCCCACAAAGACCTCTGGCGATACCACCATCCACAACCCCAGCACAAAACTACCTAAAGCAGCCAACGGGAACATACGCCGTTGCTCCATATGACGCACATACGAAACCAAAGCAAATACGCCTGGAATCATTAGCAACGCGCCCACAGCCATAACAAGTACACTAAGGGCACTATCGCCCAGCACCAAGAACAGCACTCCTATGAGCAGCACGCTGACACTCCGAACAATCTGAACATTCATATCTATTATTTATAGTATTACAATAGCGAAATTAGGTCAATTTATATTAGAAACCAAAAATCAATTCTTAAAGTTTTACAAAATGCACAAAACTTATCCAAGAAGCATGCATTCCGCCCGATTATCTTGTACAAGAAGCATCTTTTCACTATCTTCGCAGTCTAAATCAAGAAACAAACCTTACGTATGAGCCCTCACTCCACACCGGCCTCTGTGCTGCTCATTTACACGGGCGGCACTATCGGTATGATACAAAACCCTGAAACGGGTGCTTTGGAGAACTTCAACTTCGACCAACTCCTGCACCATGTACCCGAAATCAAGCAGTTCAACCTCGACATATTCTCCTACGCCTTCACTCCGCCAATCGACTCGTCGGACATGAACCCCACCTTTTGGGCCGAACTCGTAGGCATCATCTATAGCAACTATGAGCGATACGATGGCTTTGTCATCCTGCACGGTACCGACACGATGGCCTTCACCGCCTCGGCTCTCAGCTTCATGCTCGAAGGGCTGATGAAACCTGTCATACTCACCGGCAGCCAGCTTCCCATCGGTGCACTCCGTACCGATGGCAAGGAGAACCTCCTTACAGCTATCGAGATTGCGGCTGCCAAGAATCCTGACGGCACGCCTATCGTACCCGAAGTATGTGTATTCTTCCACGAGAAGCTCATGCGCGGTAATCGTACCACCAAGATCAGTGCCGAGAACTTCGATGCCTTCGAATCAAACAACTACCCTATCTTAGCCCATTCGGGTATCGAGATCCAATATCACCACCACTTCATAAAACCCTACAATCCCGAGAGTGAGCTCATTCCCCATTACGAGATGGATAGCAATATCCTCATTCTATCACTCTTTCCTGGCATACAGCCAGGCATCGTGGAGCAGGTGTTGCGAAGCCCGGAGCTCAAGGGTATCATCTTCCGCACCTTCGGCAGCGGCAATGCGCCACGCTTCCCGTGGCTTACCGAAGCACTCACCGAAGCCACCAAGAGAGGAAAGATTATCGTGAACATCACCCAGTGCAGCACCGGCAGTGTCAAGATGCGCATGTATGAGACCGGACGCCAGCTCCTCGAAGCCGGTATCATCAGCGGCCACGACTCTACCGTAGAGGCAGCCCTAACCAAGCTGATGTATCTCCTCGGGCAAGGTCTATCTCCTGAGAATATACGTACCGAGATGAAGCGCTCTATCGCTGGGGAGATTAGTGTATAGGGTTATGGGTTAAGGGTTA
>RHMF01000944.1_pt1 | contig 13972 bp, 11 predicted proteins | sample 5365151 | NCBI WGS metagenome assembly RHMF01 (sample SAMN10266501, study PRJNA497801) | feces metagenome | isolation source: feces | host: Bos taurus | place: China: Prairie of Fairy Mountain | collected 2017-08-14 | reverse complement strand
TTGGAACGGACTTGCATCCCAACACCAATCTCCGTCAAGAAATACGCTATTCGGTAAATCCTGTTTGAGCAGTTGGCACACAGTTGTTTTCCCAACTCCCATAGTGCCACCAATCAGATATAAAGTTTTCATCATTCACACCTACAAATTCAAATTTTCCGAATTATTATAGGGGTTCACGGCTTCTCATTTTCCGCCCTGTCCGCAGGGGTTCTCAGGGTGATGGCATAGACATTCAGGATCTGCATGGGGTAGCTCTCCGCCACCATACCGTCAAAATAGACCACCACTTCATCGCCGATTCTGAAATGGGTCATGCTGTCCTTATACTCCACATCCAGGGACACCCAGTATTCGCCATTTCCATTCTCAATCAGAATTGCCCGATCTCCGGCATCCTTCACGATGCCCGTGATGCTTGCCGCATCGGCGATGATGTCGTTCATACTTCTGCCGCAGCCCGCCAGGGAGAAAAGGCAGGCCAGAATCAGAAGAAATACCGTCAGTTTTTGCATGGAATTCCCCCTGTCAAATTCTTCATTTTGATTATACCATACGCTCTGTGCGTTTGCTATAAAGAAAGTATGAATTTTCCCGGCATTTCCTCAAGAAATGCCAGTTGCATTTGGGCAGAAAGTTATGCTATACTGTGTATAATAGGTTAAGTATGGGCTTTGCCCGGGAAGGTAACTTTTATGATTGGAAAAACAAACGAAAGCTGGCTGATCGTAGGTCTGGGTAACCCCGGCAAGGATTATGCCCACACCCGCCACAACGCAGGCTTCCGCTGCCTGGACATTCTGGCGGAAAACCTTGGCTGCAAGGTAGATAAACTGAAATTTCAGGGTCTTTACGGCCAGGCAAATTACAACGGCCGGAAGCTTTTCCTCTTAGCTTTTCCTCTTAAAGCCCCAGACTTATATGAATCTCTCCGGCAGATCCGTTCTGCAGCTCAGCGCTTATTTCAACATCCCCCCTGCCCGAATCATCGTCCTCTTTGACGATATTTCCCTGGAACCCGGCAGGCTCCGCATCCGGCCCGACGGCTCCGCCGGCGGCCACAACGGCATCAAGTCCATCATTGCGGAGGTAGGAAGCCAGCAGTTTCCCAGAGTGAAGATCGGTGTGGGCGGCAAGGCGCACCCCGACCAGGATCTGGCGGATCATGTACTGTCCGGCTTCTCCGCTTCCGAGGAAAAGGCCCTGGCGGTGGCCCTGAAAAACGGCGCCGATGCAGCCCTGTGTATCATCGACAAGGGTGTGCCGGAAGCTGCCAATAAGTTCAACGGCAGTCATCCCTAAGTATAAATTGTCAAAGCGCCACGGAAAGGGGGGTATATCCTCACTTTCCGCGTTGCTGCGTTGTCACATTTCCGAGAAGGAGGTATCAAATGGAACAGCTTCTCATTCTGTTAAAATCCATCCCCGAATATGCCGCTATGGTCAAATCCGTGGCCGCAAATGAGACCGCCGCCGTTACCGGCATCGGTCAGATCAACCGCAGCCACATGATTGCCGGCCTGCGGAAGGATTGCAAGCGCCCCCTGGTGCTGATCTGCCAGGACGAAATGGCCGCCCGGCGGCTCCAGGAGGAGCTGAAATGCTTCCTGGGCGAAACCGCGCCCATCCTCCCCAGCCGGGAGCTGACCCTGTACGACACCGCCGTGGTTTCCCGCGCCTGGGAGCAGAAGCGGCTGCGGCAGCTCTACGATCTGGCCGTGGGCAATACCGACTTCGTCATTTTCAGCTGGGAATCTCTCTCCCAGCGCACCATGCCCAAGGATGTGCTGCTTTCCGCCGCCTTTACTCTGGAAGTGGGTAAGGAATATCCCGTTGAGGATCTCACTGCACGGCTCACCGCCGCCGGTTACAGCCGATGCGGCATGGTGGAAGGCCCCGGCCAGTTTGCCCTCCGCGGCGGCATCATTGACATCTTCTCCCCAGCCTCCGATGCACCCATCCGCGCCGAGTTCTTCGGTGACGAACTGGACACCATGGGCTATTTCGATCCCGCCACCCAGCGCCGCACGGAAAACATCGATTCTGTTGTGGTGCTGCCCATCGGTGAGACCCAGCCCATGCTCCACCCCAAAGGCATGGAAGGTCTGTGCAAAGATCTGAATTCGCTCATTTCCCGGCAGCGCCGCCGGAAGAACATCCATGAAAAACTCATTGAAACCCTGACCCGGGATCTGGAAAAGTACGAAAACGGCCTGAATAACCCGGCATCCGACCGGTATATGACCCTTATTTATCCGGAAATGGCCACCGCTATGGACTACATTCCGGCGGATGCCATTCTCGCCATCTGCGACCAGGGCAGCATCCACCGCAGCGCCAATGCCCGCAGCGATGAGATGGGCATGACCCTGGACAGCATGCTCCAGGGTGGGTTGCTCGCCGGTGAGCTGTGCGATTTTCTGCTCAGCTGGGAAGATTTCTGCTATGGTCTCCAGGGCCGCACCGCCGTGTATTTCGATGCCTTCGGCGGCACATCCTATCCCGAAAGCTGCCCGCCCAAGGTTCTGCTGCCCATGTCCGCCAAGCAGCTGCCCAGCTACGCAGGCAACCTGGATACCGCTGCATCCGACTTAAAGCACTATCAGAAGGTGGAATTCGGTTCTCTGGTTCTCTGCGGCAGCCGCCACCGGGCGGAAATTCTGCAGAAAATGCTCAGCGAAAAGGGTATTTCCGCATTTCTGGCCATTCCCCTGAACGTCCTGCCCCGGCCCGGACAGATTCTGCTCAGCGAAGGCACCCTGCCCTTCGGCATGGAGTACCCCTTCTCCAAAATCGCCATCCTCACGGAAGGCCAGCTGATCGCCAAAACCGAACCCCGGCGGAAGGCCGCCAAGAAAACCGGCGCCACCAACCGCCAGAAGCTGAATTCCTTCACCGACCTGACCCCCGGCGATCTGGTTGTCCACGAGAACTACGGCATCGGCCGGTTCCTGGCCATGGAGCAGATCAAAGTGGACGGCGCCATCAAAGACTATGTCAAGATCGCCTACCAGGGTTCAGATACCCTTTTTGTCCCCGCCACCCAGCTGGATATGGTCAGCAAGTATATCGGCGGCGGTGCCGACAGTGAAAATGTCCGTCTGAACAAAATCGGCTCCGATGCCTGGCAGAAGACAAAGGCCAAGGCCCGGAAGGCTGCCAAGGATATGGCCGGCGAGCTGATCCAGCTCTATGCCGCCAGAAAGCGGCAGCCCGGCTATGCCTTCGCCGCCGACGCCCCCTGGCAGCGGGAATTTGAGGATAATTTCCCTTACCCCGAGACCGACGATCAGCTGCGCTGCATTTCTGACATCAAAAAGGATATGGAATCCCCCACCCCCATGGATCGTCTCCTCTGCGGCGACGTAGGCTTCGGCAAAACCGAGGTAGCCCTGCGCGCCGCCATGAAGGCCATCATGGATGGCAAGCAGGTGGCGATTCTGGTACCCACCACGGTGCTTGCCCAGCAGCATTTCCAGACTGCCGTGAGCCGTTTCCGTGGTTTCCCCGTAAATATCGACGTTCTCAGCCGCTTCCGCACCCCCCAGCAGCAGCGGGCCACGGTGCAGAAGCTCCGGGCAGGCGCCGTTGACCTGATCATCGGTACCCACAAGCTGCTGCAGAAAACCATTGAGTTCAAGGATTTAGGTCTTCTGATCATCGACGAGGAGCAGCGCTTCGGTGTCACCCATAAGGAACGCCTGAAAGAAATCTCCAAGGGTGTGGATGTGCTGACCCTCTCCGCAACCCCCATTCCCAGAACCCTGAACATGGCCCTCTCCGGCATCCGGGATATGTCCACTCTGGAAGAACCCCCGGCAGACCGCTATCCGGTGCAGACCTTCGTGATGGAGCATAACAACGCCATCCTGGACGACGCCATCCGCAGAGAGGTGGAGCGTGGCGGCCAGGTTTACTACCTGCACAACCGCACCGAAACCATCGACCAGGTGGCCGGCGCACTGCGCCGCCGGATTCCCGGCCTTTCCGTGGCCGTGGCCCACGGTCAGATGGGCGAGGATGCCCTGGGCGATGTGATGAACGCCATGAACGAAGGCGAAATCCAGGTGCTGGTCTGCACCACCATCATTGAAACCGGCCTGGATATTCCCAACGCCAACACCCTGATTATTGAAAATGCCGACCGGTTCGGCCTTTCTCAGCTCCATCAGCTTCGCGGCCGTGTGGGCCGTTCCACCCGTCATGCCTATGCCTACTTCACCTACAAACCCGACAAGAATCTGACGGAAGTAGCTGAAAAGCGGCTTTCCGCCATCCGGGACTTTGCCGAATTCGGCTCCGGCTTCAAGATCGCCATGCGCGATCTGGAGATCCGCGGCGCAGGTAATCTGCTGGGCGCGGAGCAGTCCGGCCATATGATGAGCGTGGGCTACGACATGTACCTGAAGCTTCTGGACGAAGCGGTTCTGGAGGAACAGGGCAAGGCACCCAAGCAGCCGGAATGTACCGCCGACCTGAATGTCACTGCCAATGTGGACAAAGCTTATGTTGCCCGGGGCGAAGAGCGGATGGATCTGTACCGCCGCATGGCCGCCATCCGCACGGAAACCGATGCGGACGATCTGCTGGACGAAATCGTGGATCGCTACGGAGAACCACCCAAGGGCGTGCTGAACCTGATCGACATCGCCCTGCTTCGTGCCACCGCCCGAGGCCTTGGCATCACGGACATCAAGCAGAAATCCGGCGATGTGCTGTTTACGCTGCACAACCTGAATTTCGATGCCGTGGGCGCCCTTTGCGCCGATCCGGACTACAAAGCAAGGGTCACCTTCCTGGCCAGTGCCAAGCAGCCTACCCTGCGCCTGAAGCTGACTGCCAAGGTGGACAGCCTGAAACAGTGCAAGGCTTTCGTCGCCCGGTACGGAAGCTTTATTCAGAAATAAGTTCACAACTTATTCATTGCATTTATTCCCAACCTATGCTAATATGTGCGTGCAAATCTTAAAATTCCCATCTTTTTGTAAAGGAGATGATTCCCATAGCCAAGGGTAAATTTTCTCAGCCCCGTCAGCCCCGCCGGGATCTGGAGCAGATCCCCGAATATGTCCCTCCCATTCAGGAACCTGCGCCCCAGCCGGAGCGGGATCCTTCCATGGAAGAGACCATTGTGCTGACCACCAAATTTGAGCCCATCCGGGATGCTGCCCCGGCAGCGCCGGAATCTGCCGTTCCCCAGGAGACCATGACCTTCGAGGAAGCGGAATTCATCGAGCAGACCACCGTCACCAATACCGAAGCACCGGTTGTGGATCCCCGGCTGGCACAGCTGGCCTACGACCAGGAAGAGGAACTGCAGGCACAGAATCAGGAGCTGGCCCGGAAGAAGGACAAGAACCGGAAGATCCTTCTGGTTTCCATCTGCGCTGTCACCGTGCTGCTGCTCATCGCCATCATTGTGGGCGTTGTGATGTTCGTAAATGCCAATAAGGATGACGGCAAAATCCTGAACAACGTCACCGTGGCCGGCGTCAACATCGGCGGCATGACCCCCGAGGAAGCCGCAGCGGCCATCCACCGGGCCACCGATATGACCTACACCGTGGAGAGCATGGTGGTGAATCTGCCGGATACCATTCTGGAATTCTCCCCCAGGGACACCGGCGTCAAGCTGGATGTCAATGCCGCTGTGGAGGCCGCCTACAATTACGGCCGCACCGGCACTGCCGAGGAGAATAAGAAAGCCAAGGCCGATTCCCTGATCAGCAACCACACCATCGCCCTGCTCCCCTACCTGAGCCTGAATACCGATTACATTCTGGGCGTTCTGGAGGAGTACGGTAAGGGCTTCAACAGTGTGTTCGAAGAATCCTCCTGGGAAGTCAAGGGTGAAATGCCCGAGCTGGATGCCGAGGAGTTTGATGAGAAGGCCGAGACCCAGGTTCTGATTCTGAAGCCCGGCTGCCCCGGCCGCAACGTGGATGTTGAGGACATCTTCAATGATGTGCTGGACGCCTACAGCATGAATATCTTTGTGGTGGAAACCGACATGACCGAGGACGAACAGATGCCCGAAGTGCTGGATCTGGAGGAACTCCACAAAATGCTCTGCACCGAAGCTGTGAACGCCTCCATGGACATGGATACCTTCGAGGTCACTCCCGAAACCTACGGTTACGGCTTTGACCTGGAGGAAGCCCAGAAACTGCTCTCCGAGACTCCCTACGGCGAGACTCTGGAGATTACTCTGGAATTCATCATTCCCGAAATTCTGAGCAAGGATCTGTCCGAGAATCTGTTCCGGGATGTGCTGGCCTCTGTGGAAACGCCCCACACCAAGGACGAGAACCGGAACACGAATTTGAAACTGGCCTGCGAGGCCATCCACGGCTATGTGCTGATGCCCGGCGATACCTTCGACTACAACAAGGTTCTGGGCAAGCGCACTGAGGAGAAGGGCTATAAGCCCGCCGGCGCTCTGGATGCAGGTAATTCCAAGACCGAGGTGGGCGGCGGCATCTGCCAGGTGTCCTCCACGCTGTACTATGCAACGCTGCTGTCTGATCTGGAGATCGTCACCCGCCGCAGCCACAGCCTGCCCTCCGCCTACATGCCCATGATGGGCATCGATGCCACTGTCAGCTGGAACGGCCCCGAATTCCGCTTCAAGAACAATACCGACTACCCCATCCGCATTGAAGCCGAGGTTTCCGACGGCTATGTCCGGGTCAAGCTGCTTGGCACCGACGAGAAGGACTACTACATCAAGATGGAAGCAAAAACTGTGGAAGTTCTGAAGCCCGAGACCATCATCGAAGAATACACCGCCGCCGAAGCCAAGGCAAAGGGTCTCAAGGACGGCGAGGTGAAGCAGAAGGGCATCACCGGCTACACGGTTTATTCCTACAGATGCAAGTACGACAAGGAGACTGACGCGCTGATCTCCCGGGATTACGAAGCCACTTCCAACTATGTGAAGAAGGATGAGATCGTCATCTCCGTCCTGCCCGAGCCTACGGAAGCTCCCACCCAGCCTCCTGCTACCGAGCCTCCCGCTACCGAGTCTCCCGCTACAGAAGCCCCTGTCACCGAGCCCGTCGCTACAGAGCCTCCCGCTACAGACGCACCTGCCACCGAGCCGGATGCAGACAGCATCTCCGAGGAACCCTGATACGCAAAGCCGCCGATGGATGATCCATCGGCGGTTTTCCATATTCCATTGACATATGTTTTCCGGAAAGCTATAATAGCATGTAGAAATACACATGGAGGTGTTCCCTATGAAAGCAAAAGATTTACGTGCCCTTGCCTGGAGCAAGGTGAAGCCCACCCTGAAGGTGTCCGTTCTGGCTGCAGTCCTGGCATTTTATCTGGGCGGTCTTCTGGACAATGCGGCTGCCAACCTGACCATTACCATCAAAGAGGAGCAGTACACCATCCCCTCCCTCTTAAACTGGCTTCCCGGTTTCCTGGGTCTGGCCGGTATTCTCTCCATTGTGCAGATGGTTATGGGCGGCCCCATCCGTCAGGGCTACTGCACGTTTCTGCTGAAGCAGCAGGATGGGGAAACTCTGGATGTGCAGGAAGTTCTCAGCCAGCTGCATAATTTCGGCCCCGGCTTCGTGCTGCGGCTGCTGCAGGGTCTGTACACAGTTCTGTGGGGACTGCTGCTGATCGTCCCCGGCTTCGTGGCTTCCTACTCCTACGCCATGGCTCCCTTCATCATGGCAGAAAATCCTGAAATGACCCCTTCCGAGGCAATTTCCGCTTCCAAGGAGCTGATGAACGGCCATAAATGGGAGTTGTTCTGTCTGAACTTCAGCTTCATCGGCTGGCAGATTCTGAGCATGTTGACGCTGGGTGTCGGCGCGCTGGTGCTGAACCCCTATATGAACGCCGCCCAGGCTGCCTTCTACCGTAATCTCTGCCCCAAAGCACTCCCCCAGCCCACCATCGACTACCTCCCCGAGAACACCGAAGCATAACATCACAAAAGCGGATGCGCTTTCTGCGCATCCGCTTACTTTTTACTTTGCCCGTATATCCAGGTGATAGTCGATCATACCTGCTTCCGTATTCTCAATGGAGATGGCATAAGTCAGGTCGATAGTGCCGCCATCAGGAACGATGTCAAAATAGAGGAACTTGGCCTCCACGGAAAGCATCAGCGCGCCGAATTCCATCTGATAGAGGGAATCGTGGACAACGCCCTGCTGAAAGACCATCTGGGAATTAAGCTTGCCGGTACGGGTGAGGATGATCTTGCCCGGCTCTACCCGGAAGGTGGTGGTGACCCCCTCCAGGCCCGTCAGGGCGCTTTCTTCATACCGGATGTCCCAGCCGCCATTGGTAAATTCCATGGTGCCTTCCGTCACCAGTTCGATGACTTCCGGCTCCTGATCCTGATATTTCTGCTCTCCCCGGATGGCAAGGAGGACTTCTCTTTTCATTTTCCGGCCTCCAGAGCCAGCTTCAGCAGTTCGTCAATCAGCTCGGTGTAGCCGATGCCGCTGGCACCGAAGAGCTTGGGATACATGGAGATGGAGGTGAAACCGGGCAGGGTGTTGATCTCGTTGAAGACCACACGGTTTTCCTCGTAGGTCACGAAGAAGTCCACGCGGCTCAGGCCCTTGCAGCCGATGGCGCTGTAGACCTTCACAGCTTCTTCCCGGACGATTTCTTCAACATCCTCAGGGATCCGGGCGGGAATATAGGCAACGGAGGTATCGGTGATATACTTGGCGTCGTAATCGTAGAAATCGGCGCCGGAATCGATCTCACCGGCCACGGAAGCCACGGGATTTTCGTTGCCCATGACGGCAACCTCGATCTCACGGCCGTGGATAAACTCCTCCACCAGGATCTTGTCGTCATACTTGGCGGCAAACTCCAGGGCAGATCTCAGCTTCTCCCGGTCGGGAGCCTTGGAGACACCCACGGAGGAGCCGGTACCGGCGGGCTTGACGAACATGGGATAGGAGAAGCGGTTTTCCAGAGCAGTCAGAGTGTTCTCCATGTGATTCTTCAGCTCACTGCGGCGAACCAGCTTCCAGGCAGCCTGAGGCACACCGGCATGATCCACCACCAGCTTGGTCAGGGTCTTGTCCATGGCCACAGCGGAAGCGGCAACGTGGGGGCCGACATAAGGAATGCCGGCCATCTGCAGCAGGCCCTGCATGGCGCCGTCCTCGCCGTTTTCACCGTGAAGCACCGGGAACACCACATCGATGCGCTCGCGCACCACGCAGTCACCCTCGAAGCTCAGCAGGCCCTGGCCCCGGACGGGAGAAATGGCAGCGCGGCGGTTCTCGGGATGGTTCTTCCAGGCGCCGGAGGGCAGCAGGGAATAATCATCGGACTTAAAGAGAATCCAGTCGCCTTCCTTAGTGATGCCCACGGGGAAGACATTGTACTTTTCCTTGTCGATATTGTTCAGCACGGACTCGGCGGAGCGCAGGGAAACCTCATGCTCCGGGCTGATGCCGCCGAACAGAATACAAACGCTTAACTTTTTCATAAAAAACGACCTCAATTGTCAGATTTTTGTGATTTGATAGATTTATTTTCAATTTCCATCTGGAAATTTATTTTTGGAGTGATATAATAAGCGAAAATTGGTATTTGCGAGGTGCGCTATGCAGATCGAACTGACCTCTAAAGAATTCCGCAATCTGCTGGATATGGTATACATCGGAAACTGGGTGCTCAATTCCACCCGGGGCAACGACCGCTTTCAGATCTACGACGATCTGGAAAGCAAGCTCTTCGCCCTGGCCCGGGAGAACGGCATGAAGGTGCTGGCCCAGGACTGGGAAGGCACCGTGGTTCCCTCCAAGGCCTATGCCGAGGGCGGCATCCACGAAGCCATCGCTTATTACGAGGACAATGTGTTCTATGAGATTCTGGCCGAGGAGCTTTCCCGCCGGGATATGAACTACCCGGAGATCACCCCGGACAATTACGATGAGATCATCGGCCGGATGGATCGCTACATGTCGGAATTTGAGCTTTCCGGCCTGGATCATCTGGTTTTGGAAGAATAATTCTGGCTGGCTCCCCTTTCGGGGAGCCTTTCTTTTTACTTAACCAGCGCCTCACCGGCCCGGAAAATATCGCCGGCGCCCATGGTGATGACCATATCACCGGGCTGAATCACAGCCTTCAGCTGCTCCGTCACATCGGGCAGGGTGCGGCAGTAGATGCTGCCGGGAATCCTGGCTGCCAGATCCGCGGAAGAGATACCGATGGTATTCCGCTCACGGGCGGCGTAGATCTCCGCCAGCAGAAGCACATCGGCCTGGGACAGCTCCTGCACAAACTCGTTGAACAACGCGTGGGTTCTGGTATAGGTATGGGGCTGGAATGCCAGCACCAGACGTCTGCCGGGCATGGATGCGCGGATGGAAGCGATGGTAGCTTTCACCTCATCGGGATGATGGGCATAATCGTCATAGACATCGGCACCGCCCCAGGTGCCCTTGGCCTCCATACGGCGGCCAGCGCCCCGGAAACCGGCGATACCCCGGGAAACAGCCTCACCGTCCAGGCCCATAAGCCAGGCGGCACCGGCAGCTGCCAGGGCATTCAGGCAGTTGTGCTTGCCCAGAACGCTCAGGTCGATGTGGCAGTAAACTTCGCCGTCGCAGACCACGTCAAAATGCCGCCAGTCGGCGCTGACATTGGCAGCGGTAATCCGGTTGCCCTTGTTCAGGCCGAAGGTGATGTGATCCACACCCTCCATGGCTTCCACGGTATGCATGTCATCGCCATTGGAAATGACGCCCCTGGTGGCCAGCTTCGCAAACTGCCGGAAGGATTTCTGCACATCCGCCAGATCCTTGAAATAATCCAGGTGATCTGCCTCCACATTCAGCACCACGGCCAGCGTGGGGAAGAAATTGAGGAAAGAATCGCAATACTCGCAGCTTTCCAGCAAGATGGTATCGCCGTGACCCACCCGGTGGCCGGCATGCAGCAGCGGCAGGTAGCCGCCGATCATGACAGTGGGATCGGTATCCGCTGCCATCAGAATGTGGGTCAGCATGGAAGTGGTGGTGGTTTTACCGTGAGTGCCGGAAACGCAGACGGCATTGCGGTAAGCCTGCATGATGACGCCCCAAGCCTGGGCACGCTCAAACACAGGAATGCCGGCTGCACGGGCAGCAGCGATCTCCGGATTGTCATTGTGGGCGGCGGCAGTACGAATGACGCAGACAGCACCCTCGATATTCTCTGCCCGATGGCCGATGGCCACATGGATACCCTTGGCGATCAGCTCATCCGTGGAAACAGAAGAATTCATATCCGAGCCGGTGACCTGCAGACCCATGCCCTGCAGCACCAGGCCCAGCGGTCGCATGGAAACGCCGCCAATGCCCACCAGGTGCACATGATTACCGGGACGCAGATAATCGGCCATAGAAACATTTTGTTCGATCATATGGAATACATCCTCCGATGCAAATTTCTCATTAACTAATTCATTATACAATATCAGATCAATATTTACAACTGTAAATGTTGCCAAATCTGCGGTTTTTGACGGATTTTTCCTGTCAAAAACGGAAAAATAACACCTATTTCTTCATTTCCATGTAAGGCAGGACATCAAAGCCGCATTTGCGATAAACATGAACAGCACGTTCATTTTCGGACTCTACCTCCAGGCGGAACAGCGCATTGGGGTATTGTTCTTCCAGAAATTTAAAGAATTGGCTGCCGATTCCCAGTCCTCTGTAGCCCTCGTTCATATACAGATCTTCGATCCAGATGCAGGGCTTGCCAAATTCTGTGGAGAAGCTTTTGGCCACCATGGCGTAGCCCTGGACATTGCCGGCATCTTCAAAAATATAGCCTTCCAAATAAGGGCTGTCGCTGACGCAAGCATCCACATCCGCCGCAAAGATTGCCTCCGAGCCGTTGCTCCACACTGCCGGCGATGTATAAAATGTCCGCATCATCGCAAGAACGCAGGCTCTGTCAGCCTCCACCATTTTTCTGATATTACTACACATTTTGGTTGCTCCTGTTGTGTTCAAATGCTAATTTTGCAACTGAATTATACCTTCTGCGGCCGAAAATATCAAGCCTTTGCGCAAAAAAGAAAGTGCCACTTTTCAGCAGCACTTTCCAAATATTTTGTATAAACTGATTAGTCCTGGGGCTTCATTGTGGGGAACAGGATGACCTCACGGATGGAATCGGAATTGGTGAACAGCATGACAGCACGGTCAATGCCGATGCCCATGCCGCCAGTAGGAGGCATGCCGTATTCCAGGGCGTTGATAAAGTCATCGTCCATCATTTCGGTCTCGTCGTCGCCACGCTCACGCTGCTCTACCTGCTTCTGGAAACGAGCCTTCTGATCGATGGGGTCGTTCAACTCGGAGTAGGCATTGCCCATCTCACTGTGGCAGATGAAGAACTCGAAGCGTTCGGTCAGACGGGGATCCTTGGGAGAACGCTTGGTCAGGGGGCTGACTTCCACGGGATACATGGTGATAAAGGTGGGCTGGATCAGATGCTCCTCTACCCGCTGATCGAAGCAGGCGTACAGCGCATTGCCCCAAGTCTTCTCGGCGGCATCACTCAGCTCCACGCCCTTGGCCTTGGCAGCAGCCACAGCCTCTGCATCATCGGTAATGGCATCAAAGTCGATGCCCACATACTTACGGACGGCTTCCACCATGGTCATACGGGGCCAACCGGGGGTCAGGTCGATCTTCTCGCCCATCCATTCCACGTCGTAGGTGCCCAGCACTTCCTGCGCGAAGGTGGTGAAGATACCCTCGGCAATATCCATCATATCATGGAAGTCGGCATAAGCCTGATACAGCTCGATGGAGGTAAACTCGGGGTTGTGCTTGGGGTCCATGCCCTCGTTGCGGAAGATGCGGCCGATCTCATAGACACGGTCCATACCGCCAACGATGAGCCGCTTCAGCGGCAGCTCGGTAGCGATGCGCATGAACATATCGATGTCCAGCGTATTATGGTGGGTGATGAAAGGACGGGCAGAAGCGCCGCCAGCGATGGTATTGAGCACGGGGGTCTCCACTTCAATATAGCCCATGTTATCCAGGTAGTTGCGCATGTGCTTGATGAACTTGGAGCGGATGATGAAGTTCTGCTTGACCTCGGGATTGACCATCAGGTCCACATAGCGCTGACGGAAGCGGATCTCCTTATCGGTCAGGCCGTGGAACTTATCGGGCAGAGGCAGCAGGGACTTGGAAAGCAGGGTGATGGAGGTGGTGCGGATGGAGATCTCACCGGTCTTGGTGGTGAAAACTTCACCCTCGGCGCCCACGATGTCGCCAATGTCATTCTTCTTAAAGCGGCCAAACTCCTCTTCGCCCATCTCGTCGATCTTGACGAACAGCTGGATGCGGCCGGTGTTATCCTGCAGATCGCAGAACAGAACCTTGCCCATGCCACGCTTGCTCATCAAGCGGCCGGCCACGCGGACAGTCTTGCCCTCGTAAGCGGCATAATCTGCCTTGATGGCAGCAGAATCAGCGTTAAAATCAAACTTGGTGATGTGGAAGGGATCACGACCCTCGGCTTGCAGGGCAGCCAGCTTGTCCCGACGGACCTGAACCTGGTCCAGCAGGGACATCTCTTCCTGCGGTACAAACTTTGCCATAGCTTAGCCCTCACGAGAAACGCTGACCACCTTCATGGTGAAGGCGCCGGCGGGTGCGGAGAAAGTGAAGCTTTCGCCAGCGGCCTTGCCCACGATGGCACGGCCGAAGGGAGAGTCATCACTGAGCTTGAACTGCATAGGGTTGGCTTCCTGAGAACCGGTGATGCGATAGGTGGTCTGCTTGCCGCTCTGGTCCTCTACCACCACGGTGCAGCCCAGACCCACGCGGCCGGTGGCCTCGTTCTCGTCCTCGATGATGACGGCATGGGACAGGACATCCTCGATCTCGGCAATGCGGCCGTAGAGCTTAGCCTGCTCGTTCTTGGCAGCATCGTACTCGGAGTTTTCGGACAAGTCGCCGTAGGA
>RHMF01002110.1_pt1 | contig 13977 bp, 14 predicted proteins | sample 5365151 | NCBI WGS metagenome assembly RHMF01 (sample SAMN10266501, study PRJNA497801) | feces metagenome | isolation source: feces | host: Bos taurus | place: China: Prairie of Fairy Mountain | collected 2017-08-14 | reverse complement strand
ATACCGGAAGAGCCGTTGACCAGCAGATTGGGGAATCGGCTGGGCAGAACTCTGGGTTCCTTGCGGCTTTCGTCGAAGTTGGGATCCCAGTTGACGGTGTCCTTGTCGATATCCCGCAGCAGCTCGTTGGAGAGCTTGCTCAGACGCGCCTCGGTGTAACGGTAAGCAGCCGCCGGGTCGCCGTCCACGGAGCCGAAGTTGCCGTGGCCGTCCACCAGCACATAGCGCATGGAGAAATCCTGGGCCAGGCGCACCATGGCGTCGTAAACAGACGCGTCGCCATGGGGATGGTATTTACCCAAGACGTCACCGACGCAGGTGGCAGACTTCTTGAAGGGCTTGTCGGAAGTCAGACCGGATTCGTACATAGTGTACAGAATGCGGCGATGGACAGGCTTCAAGCCGTCACGCACGTCCGGCAAGGCACGGCCGACGATGACCGACATGGCGTATTCAATGTAGGACTTTTCCATTTCGTCCACCAGATTGCTCTGGGTGATCACCTGATCCGGGAAACGGATGTCCTCAGGTTTGTAGCTTCGATTGTGTGCCATTATGACACCTCCTGAAAATAAGCACGTCATTGCGAGCCAGTGCGCACACTGGCGTGGCAATCCCGTGGATTAAAGGATACTTTCACAAATATCCTGCCAATTTTGGTTTTTATTTTCAATTAGTTCGTTTTTCTTTTTTCTACTCCAGCTCTTTATCTGTTTTTCTCGTTCAATAGCAGCCCTAGAACTGGAGGTTTCTTCAAAATACACCAGTTTATCTATATTATACTGGGCATTAAAACTGGTCTTGTCCAAATGTTGTCTATGCTCATACATCCGGCGGATCAGGTCATTGGTCACGCCGGTGTATACTACTCGATTGGTTCGGTTTGTAAGAATATATACATAATATGCCATTCTATCAAACCTTTCCGCTAGATCTACGGGATTGCCACGGGCCTTGCGGCCCTCGCAATGACGTGTTGATCTTAAATGTCAATATTGATCGCGTATTTTGCGTTGCGCTCGATCCATTCCTTACGGGGCTCGACCTGCTCGCCCATGAGGATGGTGAAGATCTCATCGGCCCGGCGGGCATCCTCCAAGGTGATGCGGCGCAGGGTACGGGTTTCGGGGTCCATGGTGGTCTCCCACAGCTCGTGGGGGTCCATCTCGCCCAAGCCCTTAAACCGGGAAATATCCACCTTGGCGTTACTTTCGCCACGCAGCTCAGCAGAAACCTGGTCACGCTGCTCGTCAGAGTAAGCCACACGCTCGGTCTTGCCACGCTTGAGCTTGTACAGCGGCGGCACCGCGGAGTACACATAGCCGTTTTCAATCAGCGGCCGCATGTAGCGGAAGAAGAAGGTCAGCAGCAGCGTGCGGATATGGGCACCGTCCACGTCCGCATCGGACATGATGATGACCTTGTGATAGCGCAGCTTTTCGATGTCAAATTCGTCGCCGATGCCTGCGCCCAGCGCCACGATCAGCGGATACAGCTTGTCATTGCCGTAAATTTTGTCGGCTCTGGCCTTTTCCACGTTGAGCATCTTGCCCCACATGGCCAAAATTGCCTGGAAACGGGAATCTCTGCCCTGGATGGCAGAGCCTGCAGCGGAGTCACCCTCGACGATGTAAATTTCGCACAGCTCGGGGTCACGCTCGTTGCAGTCCTGGAGCTTGTCGGGCATCTGGCCGCTTTCCAGGCCGGTTTTGCGGCGGATGGACTCTCTGGCCTTGCGGGCGGCTTCTCTGGCCCGGTTGGCCATCATGGCCTTTTCCAGGATCATTTTTGCCGTGGCCGGATGCTCCTCAAAATAGGTTGCCAGCTGATCGTTAACGATCTGATCCACCAGGGTACGGATATAGGCGTTGCCCAATTTTGCCTTGGTCTGGCCTTCGAACTGGGCATCCGTCAGCTTGACAGAGATGATGGCGGTGATGCCTTCGCGGCAATCCTCGCCGGAAACCTTGTCGTCGCCCTTGATGATGCCGTTTTTCATGCCATAATTGTTCAGCACACGAGTCAAAGCGGTCTTGAAGCCGGTTTCGTGCATGCCGCCTTCCGGGGTGCGCACATCGTTGGCGAAGCTGAGCATGAATTCGTTGTAGCCGTCATTATACTGCAGCGCGATTTCGGCGCTGGCGTCGCCCTTGGAGCCGGACATATAGATCACATCGGAATGCAGGGCGGTCTTGTTTTTGTTGCACCAGGTGACAAATTCCTTGATACCGCCTTCGTAGCACATGGTCTCGCTGACAAGCTCTTCACCACGGTCATCGGTGATGGTGATGGAAAGGCCGGCGTTCAGGAAAGCCTCCTCCCGCATGCGCTCGTGGAGGATCTGGTAGTCATACTGGCAGGTGTCGAACATCTCGGGGTCGGGCTGGAAGGTGACCTCGGTGCCGGTCTTGTCGGTCTTGCCAACGACGGTCATTTCCTGGGTGATGGCGCCACGGGCGAATTTCATCTCGTGGATCAGGCCGTTTTTGTGGACACGAACCTGCAGCCATTCGGAAAGGGCATTGACAACGGATGCGCCAACGCCGTGGAGGCCGCCGGAGACCTTGTAACCGCCGCCGCCGAACTTACCGCCGGCGTGCAGCACCGTGAAAACCACTTCCAGCGCAGGCTTGCCGGTCTGGGGCTGGATGTCCACGGGGATACCACGGCCATCGTCGGTGACGGTGATGGAGTTACCGGGGTTGATGGTAACAGTGATGTGCTTGCAGTAGCCAGCCAGGGCTTCGTCGATGGAGTTGTCCACGATCTCGTACACCAGATGGTGCAGACCGCTGGAGCTGGTGGAGCCGATGTACATACCGGGGCGCTTGCGCACTGCCTCCAGGCCTTCCAAAACCTGGATCTGCGATCCACCGTATTCAGTTGTTACTTTCGTTTCGTCAGACATAAAATCCTCCGGATAATGCAAAATGCAAAATGCAAAATGCAGAATTATAGGATCGCTTACGCGATATTATTTCAATCATGTCGTAGGCATACCATTATTTTGCATTCTGCATTAAATAACATTGCCTTTACAAATTTCTATGGTCTTACCCAATTTGGTAAACCTTCCCGGTTCGCAGCAGGTGATGAACACCTGGCCTTCCGTGATCTGGTTCAGGACAAAATCCTGCCGGCCGGGATCCAGCTCAGACAGCACATCGTCCAATAGCAGTACCGGCTCTTGCCCACACTGACTGCGCATCAGCTGTCGCTGGGCCAGCTTCAAAGAGATGGCCGCTGTCCGGGTCTGACCCTGGGAGCCATAGCTTTTCAGCGAAATGCCGCCCAAAGTCACATCAAAATCGTCCTTATGTGGGCCGGTCAGACACTGGCTGCTGTCCAGCTCCGCCCGATAATGGCTCTGCAGATGATCCTGAAGCTGGCCGTGGATGGTCTGTACAGGGGCAAAAGGGTCCGTGACGGTGGAAACCGTCTTGTACTGCAGGGAAAAATCCTCCGCGCCGCCGGAAAACTGGCCGTGATACACCGCCGCTTCCTTGCCCAGCGCCTCGTAAAACCGAGCCCGGTAGGAGATCAGCATGGCGCCCACCTGGCACAGCCTTGCATTGTACTCCGGCAAGATCTCCAGCATGGCCGGATTTTCCCGCCAGTCCTTCAAAATCCGATTCTTGGTTTCCAAAATCCGGTTGTACTCTGTCAGCGCCGCGTCATAATTGGGCCGCAGTTGACATAATACTGTATCACCGAATCGCCGCCTGGGGGCAGCGCCGGTTTTGAGCACCATCAGATCCTCGGGGCAAAACAGCACGGTGTTCAGCACACCGGCGATCTCCCCAGCCGTCTTCTTTTTGGCGCCGTTGCGCCACAGCTGCCGCGGCCGGCTGCCGGAAAACAGCACCCACCGCAGGCTCTGCTCCCGCTCCTGGGAGAACACATCGCCGCAAATGTCCGCAAAATCCGCCCCAAAGCGGATCAGCTCTCCGTTTTTTTGCGCCCGGAAACTTTTGCCGCTGCCAAGATAGCCGATGGCCTCCAGTAGATTGGTCTTACCCTGGGCATTGTCGCCCACGATCAGATTCACGCCGGCGTCAAATTCCAGAGAAAGTGCCTCATAATTGCGAAAATTTCGCAGTTCGATCTTATTCAGCCGCATTGGTGATCACGTAGGTGTCGCCTTCGAAGCCAAACTTGTCGCCGGGATACAGCTTTTTGCCCCGCATCAGGCACACTTCGCCATTGACGGTCACATAGCCTTCCTGGATCTCATTCTTGGCCGTGCCGCCGGAAATGACGATGTTGGCCAACTTCATGGCGCTTTCCAGCTTGATAAATTCCGTGGTAATGGCCACAGGAATGGAATTGTCCTTCTTTTTCACTGTTACTTTCATAAATATACTCCTTTTTGCGCCGAAGCCGCTATACCTTCTCCCGGGGAGAAGGTGGCCCGCGAAGCGGGTCGGAAGAGGAATGCGGGCAGAAATCTTACGGTTTTTGAGCAGTCCGTGCTTCCATAATCTGATAGATTGCTTCACATACATCGCAGAAGTGTCGCATAACATCCAAATTAGAAAATCTAACGACTTTCAGCCCCTGGGATTCCAGATAAGCTGTCCGATTTTTATCATATTCCATCTCCTCGGGGGAATAGTGCTGAGAACCATCCAATTCCACCACCAGCTTTGCTTGATGGCAGTAAAAATCAACGATATAATTCCCGATCACATACTGTCTGCGGAAGCGGTATTTTGCACGGCATAAACATTGATACCAAAGATGCGCTTCTTCCTTCGTCATATTCTTCCGAAGTGTTTGTGCGTTTGTTTTCAATCTTTGATTCTGTTCCATAATCTTACCCTTCATAAAGCCTGAGGCTATATGCTGATTGATAGATTACTGCCCGCATTCCTCTTCCGCCCCCTTGCGGGGGCACCTTCCCCCGGGGGAAGGGTTCGCACTCAACTCTTAATTCTGACGGGCAGGATCATATAGGCAAAATCGTGCTTTTCGTCGGCCGGGGTCAGGACAATGGGGCTCAGGTTATTGGTCAGCTCCAGCATCACTTCCTCGCCGGGGATCACCCGCAGCGCATCGGCCAAGTAGCGCACATTGAAGCCGATCTCCAGATCCTTGCCGTCGCCGGCCAGACTGCAGCGGTCCTCGGCAGCGCCGATGGTGGTGTTGGTCCGCAGCTGTAGCACATTGCTGCCGAATACGCAGCGCACAGGGCTCTTATACTTTTCAGACACGATCAGACCCACACGCTCGATGGAAGAAGCCAGGTCGCCCACATTGGCGCACAGCTTCACCGGGCAATTGGTGGGTACCACCTTGCGCCAATCCAGGAAATCGCCTTCCAGCAGGCGGCAAACCAGGGTGGTGGCGCCGATTTCAAACAAAATATGCTTGGTGCCCAGGGTAAAGGCCATTTCTTCGTCAGAATCGGTGAGGATCTTCTCCACTTCCTTCAGACCCGGTGCCGGCACAACAAAGCTGAGCTGACGGCCGATGGGGCTCTCGGGATGCCAGGTGCGGCGAGCCAGACGGAAGCCGTCCACAGCAATGGCGGAAACGGAATCGTCCTCCACCTCGAACTTAACGCCGGTGTGGATGGGTCTGCCCTGGTTTTCGGACACAGCAAACAGCGTGCCGGAGATCAGCTCCTTCAGATCATTCTGGGGGATCCGCACAGGACGGCCGGAATTGACATCCGGCAGCTCCGGATAATCCTCGGCGCTTTCGGCGGAGATGGTAAAGGAGGCGTAGCCTGCCCGGATAGAAATCTTGAAGCTCTCGTCCACCAGCACGGTGACAGGGCCTTCCGGCAGACGGCGGATAATGTCGCCGAAGAGTCTGGCCGGCAGGATGCACTGGCCGGGCTCGGTGACCTCTGCCTCCACGCAGTAGGTAATGGCGGTCTCCATATTATAGCCGGTGAGGCTGACGCCGTGGCCTGCACGGCACAAAATACCCTCGATCACACTCAGGCTGCTCTTCTGGGCGACGGTACGGGAAGCAATATTCAGGCCCATGGACAGCATACTTTTTTCACAGGTAAAACGCATAGCCGATGTTCCTTTCTGTTAGATAAATAATAAATATATATATCCAGATATAAGTTAGGTAGTATTAACAGTAATAGTACAAAGTTATGTGGAAAACTCGGATTTCTCTTAGAGCCGCAACAACTTTTTCTCCACACCCATCTGTGGAATTTTAGACCCTTTTCCACAGGCCCTGTGAAGTTTCCATTTTCGGCGCACTTTTCCACAGCGGAAAATTCCACATTCCACAACCCCTGTGGAAATGATTTGTCATTGCGAGGGAGCAAAGCGACCGTGGCAATCCCGTGGATTTTCCGGAAACTTTTAGGGAGCGCTTATAGGCAAGAATTGATATTAGCGGTAATATCCCGGATATTATTCTGCATCTGGGTATCGCCGTCCTTGAGGGCTACCTCCACCTTGCGGATGTTGTACAGCGCCGTGGAGTGATCCTTACCAAATTCCCGGCCGATGTCGGGCAAGGAAAGGTTCGTCAGCTTCCGCACCAGATACATGGCCACCTGCCGGGGCTCGGCGATGCCCTTGCTCTTCTGGCTGCCGCGCAGCGCCACCTCGTCCACGGAGTAGAACTTGCAGACCTGGGAAATGATCAGGCTGGGGGTGGGCAGGGCGTTGCCTTCGTTCTTGAACATGTCGTCAATAGCCCGGGAAATGTTGCCCAGATCCAGAGGCATGTTGTTCAGGTCACGGTAAGCCATGATCTTCTTGACGGTGCCTTCGATCTGACGCACATTATTGGTGATGTTGATGGCGATGTAGTTGCAAACATCGTCGTCCAGATTCAGCGCCAGGCTCTTGGCCTTGTTCTTGATGATGGCCATTCTGGTTTCGTAATCCGGGGGCTGAATGTCAGCAAGCAGACCCCATTCAAAACGGGTCTTCAGTCGATCCTCCAGCGTCAGCATATCGCTGGGCTTCCGGTCGGAGGTCATGACGATCTGCTTGTGCTCTTCGTAGAGCTTGTTGAAGGTGTGGAAGAATTCCTCCTGGGTGGATTCCTTGCCGGCGATGAACTGCACGTCATCGATCAGGAACAGGTCAGCCTCCCGGTACTTGGAGCGGAATTCGATGTTCTTACCGCTCTGGATGGCGGCGATCAGCTCGTTGGTAAACTGGTCGCCCTTGATGTAGACGATGTTGGCGTCGGGCTTGTTCTTGCGGATGCCGTTGGCGATGGCATACAGCAGATGGGTCTTGCCCACGCCGGGAGGACCGTAGATAAACAGAGGGTTGTACACATCGCCGGGATGGTTGGTCACCGCGATGGCAGCGCCGTGGGCGAAGCGGTTGGAAGGGCCCACAACGAAATTGTCAAAATTGAACTGGGGGTTGAAATCCATGGCGGAAGTGGTATTGCCCTTGGTCTTGTAGGCGTCCATTTCCTCATCGCTGAACACGATCAGCTTGGCGTCGGAATCGAAGATCTGCTTCAGCGCCTCGTGGATGTAGTTGGTGTAGCGCTTGACGATGACCTCCCGGCGGTAATCGGAGGAGGTGTAGAGGATCAGATGCTCCTCCGTCAGCTCCACAACTTCCGCGTCGTCAAACCAGGTGCTGATCACCACGCTGCCCAGCTGCTCTTCCATGTAACCATAAATTTTTGCCCATACATAGGCCGATGAAAACATAAAATTACGTTCTCCTTTCTCTGGGAAAAACTGCGAAAAGTAAATTTTTCCCCACAATATCCTAATCTAAATTCTAACATATTTTTTTGTAAAAAACAAGAGAAATTTGCGTGCATACTATATAAAATAAGAATTATTTATCAGGATGATAAACTGTTGTTTACACTGTCATCCTGAGCGAGCGCCAGCGAGTCGAAGGATCCGTTCTCCCCTTGAAAATCTACCGAAAGGAACGGATTCTTCGACTTCGCCGCCTATGGGCGGCTACGCTCAGAATGACATGGTAGTCAGTCGATTACACTGCTAAATAACAATTTACCTTGCCAACAAAAAAGCCCGGAGCTGACTTTCGTCAGCCCCGGGTGGGGTATGGAATTTTAATCGTTCAGCGGCTTACCGCAGCCGGGGCAGTATTCGTTGAAAAAATCACCCTTGCGAGGCCACCGGCCACAATGCCGGCAGCGCTGAAAATAATTCAGCACAATGGCGATAGGCAGGTAAATGAGAAAAACGATTGCCATGGCAGCTTGATTTCCGGATGGAATAAACAGACAGGCGATCACAACAGCTGCGATCAGGCAAACAACGGACAGAAGCTTTGCGGTCGACCGGCGCATATCAGTCCTCCACCGGCAGGGGAGAAACGATGGGCTTGCCGTCCCGATCCACCAGCACGCACAGGCCGCCGGCGTTGCCGCAGCAGCTGAACAGATAGTTTACGCCGGTCTTGCGGTCTACATAAATGGCCATGTGGTTTTCGTTAAATCCACCGCCATCCACTAAAATCTTCTTAAAACGATCTTCTTTAATTGCCATAATACCTTCTCCTTCTGTAAATTGTTGTTTAGCCGTGTAATCGACAGATTACTATGTCATTCTGAGCGTAGCCGCCCATAGGCGGCGAAGTCGAAGAATCCGTTCTTTTCGGTGGATTTTCGAGGGGAGAACGGATCCTTCGACTCGCTGGCGCTCGCTCAGGATGACAGTGTAAACAACACTTTATCTTTTTATCAAAGGGAGGGTCAAGACCCTCCCTTACCTGTTTCTATTATTCCTTCACGCCTTCGACGATGCCGTTGGCCATGCCCACATAGCCCTGCATTTCGCTGGGGATGATGATCTTGGTGGCCTGGCCGTTGGCGATGTGCTGCATGGCCTCAATGGACTTGAGCTTCAGCACCTGGTCGTTAGGAGCCTTTTCGTTCAGCATAGCCAGGGAGTCGGCCAGTGCCTTCTGCACCGCCAGGATGGCCTGGGCTTCGCCGTCAGCCTTCAAAATGGCAGCCTGCTGCTCGGCCTCAGCCTTCAAAATAGCGGCCTGCTTCTCTGCGTCAGCCCGCAGGATGGCAGATTCACGCTCACCTTCGGCGATGAGGATGGCAGACTTCTTCTGACCCTCGGCCTGCAGAATGGCCTGACGGCGGTCACGCTCGGCCTTCATCTGCTTTTCCATGGAGGGGGCAGAATGTTCTTCAGCTCCACGCGGTTGACCTTGATGCCCCAGGGGTCGGTGGCCTCGTCCAGGATGGCACGCATCTTGGTGTTGATGATGTCGCGGCTCGTCAGCGTCTGGTCCAGCTCCAGGTCGCCGATGATGTTACGCAGGGTGGTGGCGGTCAGAGTCTCCATCGCGGCCATGGGATGCTCCACGCCGTAGGCGTACAGCTTGGGGTCCGTGATCTGGAAATACACGACGGTGTCGATCTGCATGGTGACGTTGTCCTTGGTGATGACGGGCTGGGGGGGATAGTCCAGCACCTGCTCCTTCAGGCTGACACGCTTGGCGATGCGATCAATGAAAGGGGCTTTCATCTTGATGCCCACGCTCTGAACCTTGTGGAAAGCGCCCAGACGCTCCACGACGTAGGCACGACCCTGCTGCACAACATAAATGTTGCTGACGGCGATGATGATCGCGATCACAATAATGGCAATAATAAACGGCATAAAGAATCCTCCTTAAATAAATTACAAAATTACATCTGTAAATTGTTGTTTACCGAAGCAAAGGCTTCTCCTAAAGGAGAAGCTGTCACCGAAGGTGGCTGATGAGGTGTAGGCTGCAAAGCAGCCGTAAAATTTCAATTTGTCACTTTGCGACACCACCTCATCCGCCCCAGTGTGTCCACTGGGGCACCTTCCCCTCAAGGGGAAGGCTCGCGCTTCGCGCTCCATTTCATAATGTAAACAACAATTTGTTTTTACAAACTTACTTCTTCTTTCACTTCCACCGGTGTGACGAAGGCCTTGACACCCTCAATCCGGTCCACCTGCACCAGCGTGCCGGCGTCGATCTTCTGCCCGGAAGTGGAACGTGCGGTCCATTCCATACCGTTCAGCTTCACCTGGCCGCAGGCGGCAAGGTTGTCGATGGCGGCGGTAACATAGCATTTCTGACCTGCCAGTGCGTCCACGTTGGTCTTGACGATCTTAGGGGTCATGAACTTGCGCAGCAGCGGCCGCAGCGACAGCAGCAGCGCAATGCTGACGACGAAGAACAGTAGAACCTGCAGCCATACCGGTGCGTTCAGCACGCTGGCCACCGTGGCCACCAGCGCGCCGGCAGCAAACCACAGGAACAGCAGCGCCACCGTCTGACTTTCGGCGATCAGAAACAACACCAGCAGACCAAACCAAATATAAGCGGATATATCCATATTTTTCCCTCCTCCCGTGGTGTTTGGTTGTGATCATATTGTATCAGAAAGACAGATGTCCGTCAATTGACGAAATAGGCAAAAAACAGCCTTTTGACCGGCATTTGTCAGCATATTTCCCGGTTTTTTGTGAAAAATGGGATAAATGGGGGAAATATTCTTTCTTTTTTCGCAAAAACCAAAATTTTTCCACATTTTATGTTATAAAATTATATTATATGGTTATATAACTATCTAAATAAAATGACCCCAATTTTGCGTATTACCACCGATCTTGCAATATTTCCGCAACTTATCCTTGTTAAAACAATGGCTTTTGTGCAATATTTTCGCCGTTTTTTAAATTATTTAACCCAATTTCTGTATCGCAAAAATCACGATCCTTGTGGCAGCTTCCACAGGCGGCCAAGGAAGCCCAAAAACAGGGACAATTTCCGCCTGTGGAGGGCAGGATTCCGCCCTAAAAAAACACGATTTTTATGTCTACCGTGGAAAAACACTTTACATAAAACCGAAGAAATAACAAATTTCGCTTGACATAAAATTGGACTTATCCACATTCTCCACAGGTTTTTCCACAGGCAAAAACCGCATAAACAGCCACTTTTTTCCCGCTGCGCCAAAAAAATCTCCACAACCTAACAAAAGGCTGTGGAGAGAATTTGGTTTACAGAAAATCCGTCAAAATTGCAGCTGGGCGCCGAAGATCTGGTGGGTCTGGCCATCCGCTTCCCGCTGGATCTGCAGCCGCAGCACCCCATCGGGCTGCAGGGCGTAGCGCAGGCTCAGCCCGTCGCCCTCCCGGGCTTCGCTGAGATAGCTGAGGGTGAAATCCCGGATGTAATGGGCCTCGTGGAAGGCGCTGGGCAGCAGGTCAGCCGCCCAATCCAAATACCGGCAGTTGTTCATGTGACCGTTCAGGTCCAGGTCTGTGAACCGCACAGGCCGCTGCTGGCACTGCTCCAGCACCGCCGGGTGCAGCGACCCGGGACTTGCCAATTCGCCGCCACGCAGGATGCCAGCCACCTGCACGCCGCTTTTGCCCGGCAGGATCATGGCGCGGGTGTCCAGATCCATCAGCACCCAAAGGCTGATGGAGCGAAAAAGCTCCTGACCGTCTGCGTCAAAGGCCACCACGCTTCTGGGGAAGGCCACTCGGGTGGTGGGCATGGGCCAGGTTTCCAGCCGGATGGTTTCGCCTTTTTTCGGCAGCCGGGTCACCTGCACCCGATGGCGGATAATGGCCCAGAACAGCCGCCGATTGGCCAGGGTGTCCCAATCCAGCCGCAGCAATTGGCAGTGCCGCCCGGCCATTTCCTGCACAAGCCAGCAGATGGCCGACATTTTCAGCCGCCCAAACCGGTCGCATTGCAGATCACTGACGGTAAAATTGTCAATATAAATCGGTTCCATAGTTTTTCTCCAGTGTAATCGACTGACTACCATGTCATTCTGAGCGTAGCCGCCCTTAGGCGGCGAAGTCGAAGAATCCATTCCTTTCGGTGGATTTTCAAGAGGAGAACGGATCCTTCGACTCGCTGCGCTCGCTCAGGATGACAGTGTAAACAACAATTTAACTGATCTTGCGGTCGGAATTTTTGATATTATCCTCAATGATCAGCTCGATGGTAAATTCCTGCGCATCCCGGCTGACCACGGCGATGATACTGTCGCCGACGCTGTGATTGTACAAAATGGTGTACAGGTCGCTGCGCTCCTGCACAGGCTTTCCGTCCAGCGCCAGCAGAATATCGCCTTCCATCAGACCCTTGGTCGCAGCGTCAGAGCTGCCGCTGACCTGGGTCAGCAGCAGACCGCCGGGCAGCTGCCAGTATTGCTGATACAGCTTGCTGATGGCTTCCACTTCCAGTCCCAAGCTGGGCTGACCGGCCACAAAGCCCGCAGATAGCAGCTGCTGCAGGATCTGGCGAATGGCGCCGGTGGGCACCACCAAGCCAATGCCTGTGGTGTCCGCAGTGGTAAAATAGTCGGCGATGGCGCCTACCTGGAAGCCAATCACATTGCCGAAGTTGTCAAAAACCGGGCCGGTGGTACCGCCGGCGCAGGTCTGCAGCAGCATAATGGAGCCGGATTCGGTGGTAAATACCCGGCCGATGCTGAAAATGCTGCTCTGCCGGATCATCAGCGGCTCCTGTCCCGCCTCAAAGGCGCAGGTAGGCTGGCCCACCTGCAGATTTCGGTTGCTGCTAAATTTGGCCGGGGTCAGATCCTGCCGGTCGATGTAGAGCACCGCCAGGTCGGAGAAGTTGTCGCAGCCAACCAAAGCAGCCCGCACCATGGTGCCGTCGTACAGTGTAACGAAGATCCGCTTCGCCGCGTCCACCACATGGCTGTTGGTCAAAATGTAGCCGTCGGCGCTGAGCACCAGGCCGATGCCGCTTTCGGTGGAGTTAAAATGGGTCAGACATTGCACTTCCACCAGCGATTGGGCATTTTGTTTGTGGATCTGCTGTTCGTTCAGTGAATGTTCGGCGCTGCCGGCCACATAGTAGGGCGAATCCACCATCTGCAGCTGCACCTGGGGATTTTTCGGCACATGGGGCAGCGGTGCGTCCAGCCGGTCCAGGATGGAGTCCTGCGCCACCTGACTTCCCTGGGGATCTACGGCCATGGGCACAGTTTCGTTGTTTTCGTTGGTGATCTGGGCCAGCAGACGGATGTTGAGAATGCCCAAAACGCTGCACAGGCCGCCCAAAAAGATCACCATCAGCAGCAGAACGGCCACCAGACCGCTGCTGCCCCGGGGTTCTTTGAAAGCGCCGGTCTGATAAGTGCCGTCGTCCCACTCGGGGAGATATTCACTTGTGTCCGGTTTGTTTTTTGCCATAAAAGTAACCTCAAAGAAAAATGCTGTTCGTCATATAAATTGTTGTTTAGCAGTGTAATCGACTGACTACTATGTCATTCTGGGCGTAGCCGCCCTTAGGCGGCGAAGTCGAAGAATCCGTTCCTTTCGGTGAATTTTCAAAGGGAGAACGGATCCTTCGACTCGCTGACGCTCGCTCAGGATGACAGCATAAACAACAATTTATCTTAATTTACAACGGGCAGGGTAAAGGTAAATTCCGTCACGCCGTCCAGGCTGGTCACAGAAATATCCTCGCCGTGCAGGCCAATAATGGTCTTGACGATATAAAGACCCAATCCCCAACCTTCCCGGTTTTCGCTGCGGCTCTTGTCGGTCTTGTGGAACCGGTCAAACAGCAGACTCAGCTCCTCCGGCGGGATCGTGGGGCCTTCGTTGGAAACGGAAATATACAGCTTGTCGTAGCCCTGACCCACCCGCAGACCCAGCGTGCCGCCATGGGGGCAGAATTTTACCGCGTTGTCCAGCAGGTTGTAGATCACCTGGGAAATATAGTCCCGGTTTGCCAGGGTGTAGACCGGATAATCCGGCATGTCCACTTCCACCTGAATATCCTTGGCCAGAATCTTCTGCTCAAAGGTAATGAGCATCTGGCCGGCGCATTCTTCCACATCGAAGCGGGTCTTTTTTTCCTCGGGGATACCGCCCTGGCCCTGGAGTTGGGAGATGTCCAGCATACTGCGCACCAGGCGGCTGAGCCGCTTGGTCTCATCGGAAACGATCTGCATATACTGCCGGCTCTTTTCCGGCGGGATGGTGCCGTCGAGGATGCCGTC
>RHMF01000791.1_pt1 | contig 13987 bp, 3 predicted proteins | sample 5365151 | NCBI WGS metagenome assembly RHMF01 (sample SAMN10266501, study PRJNA497801) | feces metagenome | isolation source: feces | host: Bos taurus | place: China: Prairie of Fairy Mountain | collected 2017-08-14 | reverse complement strand
ATAAATGGTTCATTAATTACTTCTGGAACAATTTTTAATGAATATGTTACGGGGGAATTTTTTAAATTATTACCATGTGAGGAGAATAAATATAAGATAAAAATAACTGGATTAAGTAATGAAATCCCAGTTATTTACTATGATTACTTATACTTTTAGGAGGAAAGGGCATGGCGATTTTAAAGAAGCCATATAAGATTTCTATTTGGAAAGATAGGCTAGAAGATAGCTATTACAAGGAAATACAAATAGCCGTAATAGGGTCTGATACGATGACATCGCCAAATAAGGCGTTTTCTCCCGTATTAACTGAAAGAAATAATGGTGAAGTTACTTTTACTTTTTCAATGGCGTACAAGTACTTTGACCCAGGCGCACAAGCAGAAGTAATCAATCCATTTATTGGCTATTTAATTGAAGAAAGAAAAGTTAAGTTATACTATGATGGTGAGTGGTATGACTTTTTAGTAAAGAACCACGAGGAAGACAGCGAAACAAATATTTGGACATATACGTGTACTGATGCATTTGTAAATGAGCTGTCTAAGGTTGGTTATAATATAGAGTTTAGTACTGATTTAGGCAATAATCAAGGTACTGCAAAAGAATTAGCAGAAAAAACGTTAGAGAATACAGATTGGGAAGTTGCAGATGCGGACACCTTAGTTCAAAGAGTTAAGGAGCCAATGTGTGAATATACAATAGATAATTCGTTTACTGTTTTGAATACAGACACGAATCAAACAGAAACTATTGCAGCGGATGAAACAATCTATGTATTTTATAGTTATATCGCTAATAAAATTACCGATTTCGTGCAGTTTATGCGTGAAAGAGATGAGGATAGTTTCAAATTTGATAGTAACAATGTAATAATTGGAACTAACTATCGTATTGAAACTCCTGTAACGTATGTGACTAATGAACAGACTGGACTTACAAGTTTCTACGTTGACAGCGCGGCGGTCCCTCCTGTACGTACAACGGCTAGTCCTGTAACGGACACAAGCGGGCGGCCGCAGTATACGTCAAATCAAGGCTTTAAGCTTGCCTTTGGACAATTAACTGCATATGACCCTATAATGGAACGCACGGTTAATGTATATCAAACAAAAACTGAACCTATTAAACAAATTTATGAGTATGTTGATTCTACATATACTACCTCTGATGTGGTAATGTCTTATGTAACAAACGGTTCTAACTTTAATGTTTATACAAATGGTTCGTTACAGGGGTGGTTAAATGCAACGCCTTCTTCACAAAAAGAAGAAGGCAGTCAAATAATTAGTAAGTTACAAGAAATTGGACTTACGACTTATCCAGAGGTTGGTGTTGGTAAGGATTTAGTTCAGTTAACTGACCTTACACGTATTACTGGTTATCTTGAATTAAAATTTGATAATCCGTTAACTCCTAATTATGAGAACACTTTTCTTAATACAGGTTTTGAGGATAATACAAGTTTTATAGACCATATTAGTTATGGTGAAAAGTATATTCTACGTTTAGCTGCGGCAATTACGAGTACGAAACACGGAAGTTTAACTCCACTTAATTTAAATGGAACCACTATAATTCCACCAGCAGAAGAAGGCGGTCAATCAACTACTATTAATGGCAAAATTCGTGCTTTAGTTGCTGAATATACTAAAGAAGAAGAACAAGATGGTAGTAAACGAGTTTACGTAAATAAAATTAATCCAAAAAAAATTATCTTACAGTTTGATGGTGATTTTGAAGAAAATAACACCTTAATTACTGAAGGCTCTTTAAATACTGAGCGTAGAGATGACCAAGACCAGGTTATAGAAGAAGCCAATACAAAGTATATAATTGATGGTGTTGTGCAAGAGCCGTCTAAACAATGCGTGTACGTTAGCGGCGGCGTGCAGTACGTTTGGGACGATACGCAGAAAAAATATATATTAAAATCTGAAGCAACTTGGTTTACTAATTATTATCGTACTGTTACTACGGCATTACAACCATTACCTAATAGTTGGTTAACTGAACCAGCTAATAAGTTAGGTATTTTTGTATATGTAGATAATGCCGATTTATGTGGTGGTCAATACATATATATTTCTGATATACAAATTACTAGGGGTATTGAATGTACGAATAGTAATGGTCAACCAGATTATGTATCTATTGGTAACGTACCTACTACTTCTATTCAAAAGACAAGTAACTTTTATTTAAAACCTGAAAGTGGAAAAACAAAAACAGATATAGATATATATTTCAATCCAAACGACTTAGGCTTGGGTGAGATTGAACCTGTATATAATAAAAATTCAGAAAAAATTTTATCAATTAGTGAAGCACAATCTAATTGTTTTAATATATTACAGACTATTTGTGAAACGTTTGAATGTTGGTTAAAAATTGAGGTTGACCACAATTCTGATGGTTCAATTACGTTAGATGAAATGACACATAAACCAAGTAAAAAAGTTTACTTATGTGAGTATTGTGGAAAAGACAACTTTGCTGGTTTTAAATATGGTGTTAACCTCAATTCAATTCAACGTACAGTAAATAGTGATGAAATAGTAACAAAATTAATTGTAGATAATGTTCAAAGTGACTACGTTGACAGCGGCGTAATGTCAATACGTAATGCTTCATCTAATCCAAGTGGTGAAGCTAATATACTTAATTTTGATTATTATAAAAATAAAGGTTTAATTGAAAATGGAGAAGATTGTCAAGCCGACTTAGACGCATATTTTGCACGAATGAAAGACTTGAATAATCAATTAAATGAAAAGGAAGCAGAACGCAGTTTATTAGAAACAGCGTTATTAAAAACAGAAAATAAACGTAATGTCTATACAGAACTTATTGGTACAGCTATGAATAAATATACAGATGGATTAGCTCGTTTTAAAGAAATAACTGGTATAGACTATAACGAATATGTAGAAAAGTATAAAAATGTTGCTGATTTAACAAAAAATGAACCCGAAATTGTATATAGCGGCACTGGTGTATATGAGTTGGGTTATGGCTACTATAAAGGAAAGAATTATAGAGTTATTAAATATGGTACTGCGATTCCTGTAGAGACAACAGAAGAAATAAACATTGTTAGTACTTCAGAAGATAGCCCTCAAGTTTATGAACTTGAAGGTGAATGGGTTGAGGGAACTACAGCTACTCTTACATCTAGCGTAACTGATGTTACTTTTACAATAGGTATTGAAGCACTGGGATTAGATTTAGGCTCTACTTATTGTGATTATGATGGAGACAGTACATTAACCTTTACTAGAGAAGCCGAAGGTTCGGTTACAATTAATAATATTACTTATACTATATATGGTCCTAACTCTAGTTTTGTATATCGGTTATATGAATGGAGTTATGATGGCAGTAAATGGGGAAATCCAATTTATGAAGAAACTATGCAGCCGCCAAACGGTTCTGTATATCATAACGTTTGGTATGACGCTTGGCCTAATAGACGTTTAAGCGACCATGGCGCGCGATTGTTAGAAGATGGCGATTTAACAGGTCATGATTCAATACTTGATGTAATTGGTCAGATTTATGTTTCTCTTTCTACTATTAATAATTATAGTGGTTTACTTTCTAATATAAATGTTGAATATAACGAATTAAAAGAAAAATTAAAAGGACATCCGACTTACGATTTTAGCGTTTCATATGTTACAGCTGAACAGGGATATGAAACAAGACTTGTGCTCAGCGATTATATAGAAGGTTTTGAATTTGATGTTTACAATCATGAGACGCCGACCAGCAAACAATCGTTTTCTTCTTCTGTTAGTCGTAAAGTTTTTGCAATTCCTTCAGTTAATATACTGGATACAATAGAAATTACTTCAGTTCCGAATGGATATAAATTTGAAGGTGATAATCCAATTACAGTGCCTTATGGTATAGATTGGTATAAGTTAGAACCTATAAATCCAATGCCGGGGTATGAGGATGAAATTAAGGATATTCAAAAATTAAAAGATGCAGAGGAAAAAGAATTTTTCAGTAAATATGGAAAGTTCATTAAAGAAGGTACTTGGAGTTCAAATGACTATATAGACGCCGACTTGTACTACCTTGATGCGATGCAGGTGTCGCAAACTTCAGCTTTTCCAAAGGTTGAATATTCAATTAATGTAGCTGAAGTAAGTGAGTTAGAAGGACTTGAAAATTACACGTTTGCGGCCGGTGACAAATCATATATTGAAGATACCGAATTTTTTGGCTGGGCCGCCTTCTACGTAAATAATGAGACACAAGAAGCTACATATATCAAGCCAAATGACTTAACCGGTTATACAATCGGCAAAACACCAGCTCGTGAAGAAGTAATTGTAGCTCAGGTTGAATGGCATTTGGATGAACCTGAAACAAATATAATAACAGTTCAAAATTATAAAACACGATTTGAAGATTTATTCCAACGTATTAGCGCAACGGTACAACAAGTTCAGTATAATGAAGCAACCTATGCAAAGACAGCTTCTATACTTGATGCAGACGGAACAATAAATCAGAACTTATTACTTGCTTCGCTTAATAATGTAGCTGGTGAATTACGTGCATTAACTACTGATGGTTCTATTTCAATTAATGGAGATAGAATAACAGTTGTAAATATTAACGATACAAAAGAACAAGTTAGAATTAGTAGCAGTGGAATAAGTTTTAGTGGTGATGCAGGTAATACTTGGCATGAAGCTATTACTGGTAAGGGCATTGATATAGGTGCTGTACGTACTGGTTCTTTAAATACTGACGAAGTTACTATTGGTAATAAAGATAATCCAAGTTTTACTTGGGATAAATATGGAATTAGTGCATATAAGTTTACAAGTGGAGATACTCCATATGATTTATCAACGTTTGTTCGTTTTGACCAATATGGACTTTATGGAATTAAACAGTTAAATGGATATAAGGCAACTTCGCTTGAAGATATAAAAGAAAAAGCTCATTTTGGAATTACTTGGGACGGATTCTTTATTAAAAATTCGTATACAAATGGCTATGTATCTATTACAAGTGATAATGATTTTCAAGTAATTCAAGGTAATAATGAAAAAATTAAAATAGGTGCATTAGAATTTGATTCTGATGGTAATCCTATTAAATATGGTATTAATATAAAAGATAATGCAGGGGTTCCTGTATTTACAACTGGTGATGATGGAAACATTACAATTACTGGTACTATTAATGCATTAGGTGGTAATTTTACAGGAATAGTTAATGTAGGTCCTGAAGATAACGACCGTATAATAATTGATGGTGGAAATGCGTTAATTAAATCATCTAACTATGGTGGAGAAGGAGCAACTACTGGTTGGATGATAGATAAAAATGGTGATGCGGTCTTTACGAATATAACGGCGCGCGGAGCGATTAGAACTGCTGTATTTGAATATGCAGAAATACAAGCGGTTGGTGGTATATTCATTTTTAGACCATCATCAACAATTAAAGAGGCTAGAGTTAGCGGTAATGACCTTATATTAAAAGTTGAAAAACCGCTTTTATTTGCAAAAGTCTCTTATGATGTTATTGATAATCCTACTGGCAATCCGAAAACTCAGCATTGGTATGAAAGAACAAATTACGGTTATCAAGAAACCGAAGATACAGAAGTAAGTTCACAAAAAGATTATTATATAAAGAATGAAGTTACCAATGGTAGCTGGTGTAAAATTAGTAACTATATATCAGATGGCGTGGCTACCGATTCTACGATACAAAATATTTTATTAACTAATGGTTTAACTCATGTATATCAGGTAACAGCAATTAATACGACTACTAAAGAAGTTACTTTAAGTGGCGCAGCTGTAATGGTTACTGGACAAAATCCAGTTACTACTCTTGAAGAATTAGAAGGCGGCGCGCTAATAGACATGGGACGTAAAGATGGTTCGTCTAATTATGGAATTGGTGTGAATAGTTCTGATAATACGGTTAATTTACCAGCAAGGGCAATTTCATTATTTGAAACTGAGATAGATGAGACTAGAGAGCCAAAAGTTACTTATAAGTATAGAGGAATTTTAGGAACTTTACCACAAGATTTATCACATGTTGATACGAGTGTTTATAATTATATGAAAGGTACTCAAGGTATATATACAGATAATATGTATCTTGGAGATAACAATCAATTCCTTGCTTTTTATACTGATGGTAATGGAGATAAACGATTAAGGATTAAGGCTAATCAAGTTTTATTTGAGAATCCTGATAGTCCAGGAGATTACGAAGACGTAGCAGAAACTGCAGGACAGCCTGGGCCGCCAGGTGAGGATGCCATTACAGTAAAAATAGATTCTAGCATAGGAGAGAACTTCGTTTTTGGGAATAGAACAGCTATTCTTACTTGTTATGTATATAAAGGTATTGAAAATATTACAGATTCTATTGCAGAAGCAAATTTTGTTTGGTCTATGTTAGATAAAGATGGTAATCCAGTTAGTGGATGGGTTCCTGAAAAACAAGGAACAAGGGATGGTTTATTAAAGAACCAAATTCAAATTGATACAGATGACGTTGATATAAAATCAGTATTTTACTGCAACGTAACATTTGCTTAGGAGGAAAAATGAGTACAAGTTATGGAACAATTACAATTACAGACACTACTGATTTGGGTCAGTTATCTGTATATTTAACTGGAAGTACGGTTAGACAACAAGTTTATGACAGTAATACAAACCCAGTTTCTTATTATCCAAACTGGGATAGAACTGCTGGTACTCCGCTGTTAATTACTCCTCATGTATATTTTAATGGACAATCAAAAACATTAACAGATAACAATATAGAAGTTAGTTGGCAAAAAACAGAGGGTGGTCAAACATATAATCTTCCTGTTTCGCCAACAACTACAGACTGTCCTGAAACTGTAAATAATAAGGTATTAGAAAGGCCTACTAATTTATCAATTAATAGTGTTGGAGTAACTTATACAGCTACAATTACGTATTATCCAATTGATGGGGATTTAAATACAACAATACAAGGAATTGCAACTTTAGATTTAACAATTTCTAATAATGGTGAAAACGGAGCAGAAGGCGCGCCAGCGAAAGCTTTACAACTTATTGGTGATGGTAGTTATTTTACCTATCACTATGATGGAGGTTTGTTTGGTGCTCAAACCATTACACTAACTGCACAGAAAAGTTCTACAGTTTATGGAATACACTGGTACTGTAAAAAAGCTACTACTAGTACTTATACACCAATTAAAGTAATTAATGGTAGTCCTTCAACAGATACTTCTGCTAGTGGATGGTCTAGTGCTAGTTATTATACTACAGAATCACTTACCTTTAGTGGAGAAGCAATTCAAAATCAATTAGATATTTTAGATTTAGTGCCAGATTTTATTACTGATAGAAGCGCGCAGTTTAAAATAGTAGAAATTGATTCTAATCGTAATGAAGTAAGTGGTGGATTAACGGACTACATATCAATATATGCATTAGTTGAAGCCGCGCCAGGTCAAGATACATATAGTTCATATTTATCTAATGATGAAGAAACTATTGTTGATTTAAATGGCACACCTGTTTTAGATAATGCAGAAACACAGATTTTCATTTCAAAAGCTGGCGCGGATGATTTAGCAAATTGGCATATCACAGTAACAGATTCAGTTCCCACTGCTGCAGATTTTGTATATACAGTATCTAATTCAAAAGATACTGGTTCATCAACTACTTATTTGGATAAGTATGGTCCAGATAAAGTTAAAGTTACTACGATGAATGTTAATGCAGCATACATTACTTTCACAGCTGAACATGGAGTATATAATAATAATGTTTTTACTCCAGATTCAGCTAATAGCAGTATTCCAGCTGATGAAAAGGTTGCTAATATTGTCAAAACTTTCTCTTTAACAAAGAGTGCTGCAATTATTAGTCATTCGTTAAGACTTGATGCGGTTAACGCAAAAGAACATGTAGAGAATAATGTAAGAACTTATATTCCTAGTGCAGTAGTTGTAGATGCTATTACTAGAACTGGTGGAGGGACATTTGATTATAGAGATGCTGGAGTTATCTCTGCCGTTATTCATTTAGTAGGTGGAGGACTGTATAATTTTGGTACGCAAGCAGACCCTGTTTATTATACGTCTAATACAGCCAATAATCCGTTAACTTTAACTTTAGCTACCTATGGAAACATACAATATATAGATACATATTTGGGTGGAACATATAATAGTTCAACTCATGTTTTTGAAGATGTAGATGACAAACAGAAAATTACAATTAGTGTAGACGGTACAGATGGTGAAGATGGCGCGCCGGCGTGGAATTTTATTTTAAGTAATCAATTTGATGCAATTTCTACAGATTTTTCATATATAACTTCTGCCGCTTTTACGATTAAACTACCGATAAAAGCTGTAGAAGGCGCCACGGCGAAAACGATTTATTACGGCGGAAATACTTATCCAACCATAAGCGCCCCTACTATTTTATCTACAATTACTCCTCAATATTATTTAGGAGACACACAGGTTACAACTGCAGGCAATGCAGTAGATAATGTACGTTATTCAATTCCTGCTGGTACTAATATAAGTGCTACTGGTTCAATTACATTAACACTTACATATGCTTCGGGAACAACCTTAACACAAACATATACATATAAAGCGCAACCAGAAGCGTTAAAACCTATTAGAGTCATGTTAGACCCAAGTCCTAGTGATACATTTGAAAATCAAGAGGGTACGATTACAATAACGCCTACCGTGCTAAGTGGTACTGACCCGATTGCTTCTGGTTATTGGTCTTCACCAGTATGGGAAGCATATATGGAAGAAAATAATCAAATGGATTGGGTTCAAATTGACAGTGTAGCTACTACTGATGATATTTATTTAAGCGGAAATAATATAGTGGTTAAAGGTAGCGCAGTTAAAGGATATTTGGGTTTAAGATTTTCTGTTTCTATTAATAAGGGTGGAATTGTTGAAAGCTATACCGAATACATAAATTTAAAAGATATAGATGACCCATTACAAGTAACTTTACATTCAACTGTTGGCGAACAAATTGTTAATGGACAGGGTGAAGGTGTATTATATGCTAGAGTTATCCGTAGAGGTGATGATGAGGATAGAGACACTATTGTTCCTGACAATATGTTAGAGGTTGGAACTTCTGCTCCTACTTCTGCGACAGCAAGTGGAAAGACTGGGTACTTTTATGTGGTTTTGAGTGGTAGTCCTGCCAAGCCTACTGGTGAAATAAGGTACTATTGGAGAAGTAGTGGAAGTGGAGAGTGGTCTGGCCCTCGTTCTACGCAGACATATCACTATACTTGGACATTTAGAAATAGTGATAATGCACCTTATGTAGCGAGTGCACAAGATACTCCGGCACCTATAACTTATGCGATGACTCATGATACACAATTTGTATATATAGGCGCATCAACTGTTAATAATAAGATTACCGCTGTTGTAAAGGTTGAAACAGGAAATAGCGGTAGCTAAGAATTTGACACAAAAGTCAATTTATGATATAATATAATTAGAATATAAGAATAAACGTGGAAGTCTTACGTTGAAGGCGCGCGGTCGTTAATGTATGTACAATATCTACAGATGTTGTGAGCGCATGGGCGAGCGGCCGCATTCAACGTAAGACATAAACGTATAAGGAGGCCAAATGGAAACGAATAAAGACCTTGTTAGTAAAGGCATAAAATTAGCTAAATATTTAATTTCATTTCTCTTTATTTATACTCTTAGTGGCCTTGCATTTTACTTGGTTGAAACATTATATCGTGGGTACTCGTACGGAATTATGTTTGTCTGTACGGGTATTTGTGGTTTAGGACTTGCTTTAATTAATGATGGTGGTTATCGGTTTGAAACAGATTATCGTATTCAAGTCTTAACCGGAGCCGCGCTGTGTACATTTCTCAATTTAATAGTTGGTAAGTTATTTAATGGAAGCTATGAAATTTGGGACTACCGAGGAATGATAGGTACATTACGTATATTTGATAGCCAAGTGAATTTATTTTTTGTAGGATTATGGATAATAATTGCGGCAGTTGCAATCCCTATACTTGACTTTGTACAGTGGCAGTTAGGGGTTGGAGAGAAGCCGTATTATAGAATAGGAAAGAAGTATTTCTATCCTTGGGGAGAGAAGGAAAGATGAGTCAAGTATCGTATGGGACAATTACAATTACAGATACAAATGATATAGAAAGTATCACTGTTGAATATGCACGTAATCAAGACCCTGCTACTGCGCCTAGTTCTGGATGGTCTACAACGCGCCCAGATTGGGCACAGGGTTATTATATTTGGCAGCGCACACGTATTCATAAATCAGGTACAAGTGCTTCTAGTGATACTTTTGGAGCTGCAGTGTGCCTTACTGGTTCAACTGGTAGTACAGGCGCGTCAGGACGTAGTTTAACAAATACTGTAACTCAATATACTACGGCAACAAGTAGTGCTACTATTACCGAAGATAATATGGGAAGCTACACTTGGAGTAATAACGTTCCTTCATATAGCAGTAGTACACCTGCATATTGGGTAAGAGTTACTAATACATATAGTAATCCAGCAGGAACTCAATATATAATTTATAAAGATAATGGTTTGACAGATGCAATTTATATGGCTAATAATGCCACTACAATTGCACAAGATGCCGCAGATACTGCTACTCGTGTGGAGGATTTGTTAGGTGGCCACTTTATATATGGAGGGGCTTTACCACAAGCTACTCCTAGTGGCGCACGTGTAATAGAGCAGATTAAAGAAAATGATGTTGATGTATCCGGAACTCCTAGTAAATGGCATCATAATGTAAGTATAGGTTCCAATGGTATATCATTGAGATATAATGAAGCGGTAATGGCGCAGATTGCGGCGAATCAGAGTGGAAGTTCAGATACGGCATTGAAATTCTATCAGCCACCAACAGTGAGTGGAAATACGACTACGCAAGGCGCGCTGACAATGGAGTTGAGTGGAAATGCACTGAAATTTTTTAAGCCTACTACTACTTATAAAGCTATGGAATTGAGTGGTTCTGGCTTAATCTTTTATGATGCTAGTGCCGCTAATGGTGGTAATATACAAGCTCAATTTGGTAATAGTGGAGCAATTCAATCTGGAGATTATGCAATTACTAATATTACAGATAAATTTTCTACTTATGGTACTAAAATTGATTTAACGCATGGTGAAATTTATTCTCCATATTTTAGATTATCTCAAGGGTCTGTAAGTGGCGGACCGGTTGCTGGTATATATATGAGTGGAACTTTTGAATCAACCGGTGCGTTAATTGGTTATCAAAAAATTTCTAATTCTGATACAAATGCCTATTGGAAAATAGGATATATGACTGATACTATTCAAGACAAATTAACCTATCAAAGAGCAGATAGTATAGGTTTTATAGAATTAGCGTCAAGTTCAACTTTTATTTTACAAAAAAATAAAATACATACGGCTTGGTTTGGAAATAACGGATATTTAACGTATCCACAATTAGATAGTAAATATTATGATTTTGGTATGAATTTACCAACTTCTTTAAATGATAAATTTCTTTATGTTAGATATAATACTGGTACAAATTTAAGCACAATTTATCAAAATGATTCTGGTTGGGTTTATCCTTTTTATGTAGATGGAGAAGGTAAAGTTCATGCTAAAAATTTTTATATAGGGGATTCTACTACGCCGATTGGCGGTGGTGCTGGAACTATTGCTGAACAAATTGTTAATTCTGATAGTACGTATGGAAAAGGTAGTACAACTCAACCAATTTATGTTGATTCAACGGGTCACGTACAGGTGGTTGGTTGGAGTTCTGAAACCTCTCTAACTAACTCAGATTCAAAAATACCTACATCTGCGGCAGTAAAAAGTTTTGTAGAAGGTAAGGGATATACTACTAATACTGGTACAGTTACATCTGTTCAAGTACAAGCTAGTAGTCCGTTGCAATCAAGTACAAATACAGCGCAAACTTCAACTTTGAATACGACGATTTCTTTTATGAATCAAAATAAAAATTTGGTATTAGCAGGTCCTTCAACAGGTTCTGCGACAACGCCATCATTTAGAGCTTTAGTCGCGGCAGATATACCAGATTTGAGTGGTATATATCTTACTTCATACACTGAAACAGACCCTATATTTACAGCTAGTGTGGCTTATGGAATTAGTAGTACAGATATAAGTAATTGGAATTCAAAAACTAGCAATACTGGTACAGTAACAAAAGTTTCTACTGGTGTTGGTTTGACTGGTGGGGATATTACGAGTTCTGGAACAATTAAGGCTAATTTAACGTCTGATACTAAACTAAATAATGCCGCTTTATCTGTAACTGAAGATTCCACTAGAATTTATCCAATACGTATAGATAAAAACAATAAAATGGTTGTAGTTGTTCCGTGGACTAATGTAAATTCAAATTATTTAACAAGTTCAAGTACATTAAATTGGAATAATGTGACTTCTAATCGTCCAACTACTTTAGGCGGCTATGGTATTACAGATGCAAAAATAGCAAACGGAGTAATTACTTTAGGCGGTAATACAATTTCAAAAATGCCTAATCCTAACGCTTTAACTATTAAGGTTTATAATGCTAATACAGCAACTTCTGGTGGTTCTACTTATTCACCAACAGAAATTTCCTATGATGGTAGTGCTTCTGGTAAAGTCGCGTCTGTTGCTGGCGTTAATGCTATTACTGATATTAGTGCAAATTGGGATTCTCAGGAGGAAGATACATTATTTACTATTGTTAAATCTGATGGTAGTAGTGCAACTTTTCATGTTGATGTAACCGCGGCGGTTGTAACTGGAGCCACTACATTAACTGATGGGACTGGAGTAGGATTAAATGTTGCAGGACCGGTATATTTTGATGCTGGCACTCCAAAGACAATGAAGCCAAATACTTCTACTGGTTTATTTTTAAAAGATGATGGCACTTGGGCTACTCCAGTTGATACTACATATACATTTGATGGTACTTATGATGCTTCAAGCAATAAGGCGGCAACAGTGTCAACTGTTACTAATGCAATTAATGCACTTGATGTATCAGCACAAGCTGGTGCGCAATCAAAAACAATTACTTCTATTAGTGAGACAAATGGTAAAATTAGTGTTACTTATAGTGATATTAGTATTACTAAATCTCAAATTACTGACTTCCCTACAGAATTAACTCCAGCTTCTCATACTCATGGTAATATACAAAATAACGGTACATTACAAACTGATGATATTACTATTGCAAATGGAGATAAATTAGTGGTAACAGATAGTAGTAATAGTAATAAAATTGCAAGAACTTCTCTTGCTTTTACTACTAGTACAACCAAATTTTTAAGAGAAGATGGTCAATTTGCAACCCCTAATTATACTACTAATACTGATTCAAAAGTAAGTTCTTCTAATAGTACTAGTAAATTATTTTTGGTTGGAACTACAAATCAAAGTTCATCTGGACAAACTGGTTATTCTAATTCTGCAGTATATGCAACAAATGGAGCATTGGTTGCTACTACTTATAATGGATTAACTTTAACCAAAGCAACTACTGGTTTTACTATTGCCGGTGGTACAACCTCTAAAACTTTAACAGTAAGTGAAAATTATACATTAGGTGCAGCTTGTGCAAAAGGAGTGTCAGATTCTTCGGCGGCTGAAGCAATTGGTACAGGAACTAACGTTACTACAGAAAGAGATGTATATTACGGATTACCAACCATTAATAATAGTCATGCTTATACTAGTGGCACGACAATTTATGCTCCTACTGCTGGAGGTACCGCGAATACTCAAGCATTAGTGGGAGCAGGAACAACTACTGCACCAAAATGGGTAAATATATCTCCAAGTATTTCAATTACTGCAGGTACTGCGTCTGCAACACCAAAAATTAATGTAACTGTTTTAGGACAGAATGGA
>RHMF01000790.1_pt1 | contig 13993 bp, 11 predicted proteins | sample 5365151 | NCBI WGS metagenome assembly RHMF01 (sample SAMN10266501, study PRJNA497801) | feces metagenome | isolation source: feces | host: Bos taurus | place: China: Prairie of Fairy Mountain | collected 2017-08-14 | reverse complement strand
GGTGATACCCAGATCATCAAGGATGGTATCCTTGTTACCGGTATTTCCGATCTGGCATCGGCTACCCAACTTGGCCTGCCTCCCACGGGTAATGGCCGTCGTGAGTCCCACCGCAGAAAAGCATACTCCAGGATGACCAACACCTTCTTTGAGAAGGGAAGTGACAAGCTGGAGGACATGATCGCATCCATCGATCACGGTTATATGCTCTTTGAGACCAATAACGGTATGGAGGATCCAAAAAACTGGGCCATCCAGTGTGTGGCGGAATACGGTATCGAGATTGTAGACGGTAAGTTGACCGATAACTGGGTATCTCCCGTTGTCATGAGCGGTTACGTCCCTGATCTGCTCAAGTCTATTTCCATGGTTTCCGATGACTTTAAGGTGATTGGTGCCGGAATGTGCGGCAAGGGTTACAAAGAGTGGGTTCGGGTCAGCGACGGTGGTCCTGCTCTGAAAGTGAAGGTGAAGTTGGGATGAAAGCCATGGTTGAACTGCTGCAGAAACATCCTCGAGTGTCTGATTACAAGATTAATATTCATCAGAAGGAAAGCTACGAACTGTTTTTTGTCAAGGGTAAGCTGGAGACCGTGCGCTGCACCAATACCTGCGATAAGGAAGTGACAGTGTACGTCAACCACGACGGGTTCAAGGGCGATGCCCAGTTCTTTGTGTATCCTTCTACCACAGCCCAGCAGATGGAAACTCTGCTGGAGGAGGCCGTTGACAAGGCTCTTCTGATCAATAACAAGAACTATGAGCTGCCTACGGATGAGCAGGGCGAATTTGTGGTTGAAAGCAACTTTGCAGACTATGAGCCGGCTGATCTGGCCGCCAAGATCGCAAAGATCGTATTTGAAGCCAACCAGATTCCGAACGCCGCTTTGAATTCGGTTGAGGTCTTCGTCAACCGGCACACGCAATCGGTTCAGAACAGCCGTGGCCTGTGTAAGTCTCAGATCAGCTACGACGCCATGGTGGAGGCCATTCCCACTTACAACGGCGCACAGCAGAGCGTGGAACTGTATGAGCAATACAATTTCGGAGCTTTGGATGAGGCTGTTCTGTCTGCCGAGATCGCTGAAAAGATGGAGCAGGTAAAGGCTCGCTATGAGGCTGTCAGACCGGAGTGTGCTTTGGATTGCCCGGTAATCCTGAATAAAGATGAGTTATCCACTCTGTTTAGCAGTCTTGTGGGCGATATGAATTACAGCACGGTCTATTCCAAGTCCAACCTGTTCCAGAAGGGTGACGCATTCCAGAAGGAGACGCAGGGTGATCGGATCGGCATCACCATGGCAGGAGAGGTACCCGGCTGTATGTACAGCGCCCGCTTTGACGCGGACGGTATGTCTTTGGGTAGCATCCGCGTTGCTGAGGATGGCAAGGTAGTGAATTATTTTGGCAGCAACCGCTTTGGGCAGTATCTGGGAGAAACCCCTACCGGCAATCTGCGCTGCATGGTGGTGGATGCCGGAAGCACTCCTGCGGAGGAGTTTGCCCATGGACCCCATTTGGAGATCGTGTCCATGTCCGGTTTGCAGGTGGACCTGAATAACGATTACATTGGCGGTGAGATTCGTCTGGCTTATTTCTACGACGGGGAGAAGCGGAATCCTGTCACCGGAATTTCGATTTCGGGTGCACTGAGCGAGGTGCTCTGTCACATTCGTTTGTCGGCCAATGTCGGAATTTACAACCGATATGTAGGCCCGGAAAAGGCTCTTTTGAAGGGACTCACTATTTTCTGATTGCAAGCCCATCACGGAAATTTTTCTGTGATGGGCTTTGCGGTGTGAGTTATGTTTTTATAAATGAATAAAACACGGGTTATCCGAATTCGGATAACCCGTGTTTTGCAATGAGAGAGGAAATTACACTTGCTCGGCTTGCAGCTGCTGTTTGGTGTGTTGCAAGGTGTAGAGCTGATGGTAGCGGCCCTTTTGGCGCAGCAGCTCCTGATGGGTGCCCTGTTCCAGAATCTCGCCGTGGGCCAGAACGATGATGTTGTCGGAGTGCTGGATGGTGGACAGGCGGTGGGCCACAATAAGCATGGTGCCCACGTTCTTCATCTTCTCCAGGGAGTCCTGAATGAGAATCTCGGTCTCGGTGTCAATGTTGGCGGTGGCTTCGTCCAGAATCATGACAGAGGGCTTGTGCAGAATGGTGCGTGCGAAGGACAAAAGTTGACGTTGGCCGGCAGAGAAGTTGTTGCCGCCTTCGCGCACCACTTCGTCCAGACCGTTTTCCAGCTTGTTGATGAAGGAATCGGCGTTGACGTAGTGGCATGCCTGCATGACTTCCTCGTCGGAGATCCCATCGCTGCGCAGAAGGATATTGCTGCGAATGTCGCCCGAGAACAGGAACACGTCCTGCAGCATCTGGCCGAAATGGCGGCGCAGGGAGGAGATTTTGATCTTGCGGATGTCAATACCGTCGATCAGGATCTGGCCGCGCTGAATGTCATAGTTACGGCAGATCAGACTGAGAATGGTAGTTTTGCCAGAACCGGTGGCGCCCACGAAGGCTACAGTCTGGCGGGGCTGTACATGGAAGGACACACCCTTGAGCACCCACTCACCGGGAACGTAGGAGAACCAGACATCTTTAAACTCGATCTCGCCGCGAATGGTCTCCAACTCGATGGTGGCGTCCTCGTCGGTCAGGTCGGGGGCCATGTCCATGATGGTGAAGATTTTTTCTGCCGAGGCGAAGGAGCGCTGCAGCATATCAAACTGTTCTGCCAGTGCCTGGATGGGGTGGAAGAACTTAGAGGTGTACATATAGAAGGAGACTACAATGCTGCTGTCAATGAGCTGGCCAAGGAACGCAGTTTCCTGAATGACACCTTTACTGCTTAGATACAGCAGGCACATGACCGAGGAGATGTACAGCATGTGCACCATGGGCTGGAAGATGCCGAAAACAAACATACGACCGAACTTGGCCTTCTGCAGGGTGCGACTGCGGGTCATAAATTCTTCCATCTTGCGGTCTTCCTGATTGAAAATCTGGGTGATCTTCATACCGGACAGGTTTTCCGACAGATAGGTGTTGATGTTGGTGGTGGCGTTGTTGACCCGGCGGTGTGCCTTGCGGGAGAGTTTGCGGAAGACGATAGTGAACAGCAGCAGGAAGGGCACGAAGCACAGCACCATCAGGGTCAGTGCGTAGTTGAGCATCAACATGGCGCCCAGTACGCCGAAAATGACAAGAATGTTCTTCACCAGAGTGACCAGAATGTTGGTGAACATGTAGGAGATGGCGTTGGGGTCGTTGCTGACGCGGGTGACCAGTTTGCCTGTAGGAATTTTGTTCAGCTGTTCGTGGGACAGACTTTCGATGTGGGTGAATACGTCCTCGCGCAGGGCGGAGAGGATCTTCTGACCGATCTTCTGCAAGATCATGGCCTGAGCATAGGTACAGACCAGAGAGACGATCAGAATGCCGGCGTAAATACCAACCAAAGTGAACAGGTAGTGCAGGGTAAACTCTCCGGCCACCACTTCAGCCAGATGGCCGATGAGCAGGGGGGAGAGCAGCTCGTACACGATGGAGAAGAGCATGATGAAAAAGACAAGGATGAACTTACCGCGATAGGGTTTGGCGTATTGCAGCAGCCGGCGGATGATTTCGCCATCGGGCATGTTGCGCTCACGGTCTTCCTCATCCACTTTGTGGCGGCGATCCACAGCGTAGGCTACCAGGAAAATCAGGGCGAACACGCCGATAATGGCGCCCACGATCAGAATGGGCAGATATTCAGCCATTGAGCGCACCCCCTTCTTCTTCCAGCTTTTGCAGGTCTACCATTCTACGGTAGGCGGGGTTGGTGTCGTACAGATCCTGATGGGTGCCGGCACCGGCCAGCTTGCCCTCGTCGATGAACAGGATCTTGTCCATCTGCTCGATGGTAGAGATGCGGTGGGCGATGAGAATGGTTGTCTTTCCGGTGCGCTCGGTGCGAAGATTTTCTAGAATGGTGCGCTCGGTTTTGGTGTCCACGGCAGAGACGGAATCGTCCAGGATCAGGATCCCGGCGTCCTTCATCAGAGCGCGGGCAATGGAGATTCGCTGTTTCTGACCGCCGGAGACGGTGACGCCGCGCTCGCCAAGAACGGTGTCATAGCCGTGCTGGAACCCGGCGATGTTGTCGTGAATATCAGCCAGACGGGCAGCCTGAAGGACGGCGGTGCCGTCGGGATCTTCCTGACCGAAGGAGATGTTGTGAGCGATGGTGTCGGAAAACAGGAAATTGTCCTGGGGCACATAGGCGCAGGCGGCACGAACCGAGCGGATGCTCAGGTCGTTGACGTCATGGCCGTCAATGAACAATGTGCCGTCGGGCACGTTGTAAGTACGCAGCAGCAAGTCCACTAGAGTGGTTTTGCCCGAGCCGGTGCGGCCTACCAGACCCACCTGTTCACCGGCAGAGATGGTGAAGGAGATGTGCTCCAGAGCATCGTGTTCTCCATCGGGATAGCAGAAGGACAGGTCGCGCAGCTCGATGTCACCGCGCACGTTGGTCAGTTCAGTAACGCCGGGACGGTCAAGAACGTCCACCGGTGCATCCAGAAGTTCGCCGATGCGCTGTAGAGAGGCTTTGCCGCGGGAGCCCATGTCAATCAGTTCGGAGATGGCCATGATGGGCCAGATGACCGAGTTAAAGTAGCCAATGAATTCTACCAGCTGGCCGGCGTTGAAGGTGTCATGATAGACTAAATATCCGCCGTAGCCAAGAATGACGCAGATGACGCTTTCCACAAACAGCATGACCAGAACGCGGAACAGCACCGAAGCGCGGGTGTGGTCCATGTTGGCCTTTTCATTTTCCACGTTCAGCTTTTTGAAGGCCCACAGTTCCTTAGCCTCTTTTACAAAGGCCTTGATGACGGCAATGCCGGTGAAGCTCTCTTGAGCGAAGTCAGACAGGTTGGAGAAGGCGGCCTGACGGATGTCCCACTTTTTCATCATGTAGCGGCCCAGTACGGTGGCGGCGCACAGGAGGAACACCATGGGGATCAGGGACAGGATGGTCAAAGTGTGGCTCATGTGCCACATTTTCCAGATGGCGAGACCGCCCATGAGAACGGTATCGCACAGCATCATGATGCCCCAGCCGAAGCATTCCTGTACAGTGTCAAGGTCATTGGTGAACAGGCTCATCAGGTTGCCCACTTTGTTGACCTGATAGTACTGGCGGGACAGCTGGCGGGCATTGTCAAACATAAGCTCGCGCAGATGGGCCTCCACCTTGATGGCGCAGCCGAAAAAGCATACGCGCCAGCCAAAGCGGCCGATGACCAAGGCCAGGATGATGCCGACCATAGGCATGCAGATTTCTTGCAGCAGGAAAGGCATATCAAAGACACGCTGCACGCCGTTGTGAATGACCACGCCGTCATTGATGCCGTTGATAACCATCTGGTACAGATTGGGGATCATCAGCTGGAAATAGTCTACACAGACCAGTGCCAGCAGACCCAGCAGCAGGATGGGGGAGTATTTCAGGTAATAGCGGTTGATGTGTTTGCCGAATATCACGGGCTTCACCTCCGTGTGATGGGAAGAAACGCAGGGTTATGGCACCTGCTCCTTCCGAAAACAGTAAGTTGTTTTTACAGAATGCCGGTCAGGTCGTAGGAGTCCAACCACTGGTTGGCGGTTTCACACACGCCCTTCAGGGTAATCTCGTCGAAGGGAGTGTCCAGACCGGCGTTCTTCAGCAGGTCAACAAAGGTACAGCTGCCGCCCTGAACAGTGTAGGCCATGTAATGCTCCCATGCATCCTTGAAATCCTTCTGGGTCATGGCCCAGAACTGCAGGGACACGGTCTGTGCCAGACAATAGTCGATATAGTAGAAGGGGCTGTTGTAAATGTGCTGCTGACGCTGCCAGCCTTCGCCCTCGGCGTAGAAGGGGATTTCGCCGTCCAGCTTCATCCAGGGCATGTATACGCCAAGCAGTTCCTTCCACACACCGTGACGCTCTGCGGGAGTCATTTCGGGCTTGGCATAGACCTCGTGCTGGAAGTGGTCCACCATGGTGCCGTAGGGGATAAAGGTCAGGGCAGCTGCCAGATGGCTGTAGCGGAACTTGCGAGCGTCGGAACCGAAGAAACCTTCCGCCCAAGGCCATGCCATGAATTCCATGGACATGGAGTGAACCTCGCAGGCCTCCATGGAGGGCCATGCCTGCTCGGAGGGAACACGCTTGCGGTTCATCCAGTAGGCAAAGGCATGGCCTGCCTCGTGGGTGACCACTTCCACGTCGCCCTGGGTGCCGTTGAAGTTGGCGAAAATGAAGGGGACCTCATAATCCATGATGCCGGTGCAGTAGCCGCCGCCGGCCTTGCCCTCTTTGGACAGAACATCCAGCAGCTCGTTGTCGATCATGGTGTGGAAAAACTCGGCAGTTTCGGGGGAGAGTTCTTCGTAGAATTTCAGGCCCTGATCCAGAATGTCCTGTGCGCTGCCTTGAGGACGGGGATTGCCGGAACGGAATTCCAAAGCGGCATCAGCAAAGCTCAGGGGGTATTCCTTACCCAGACGCTGGGCTTGCTGGCGGTAGATCTTGTCGGCCACGGGGACCAGATACTTCTGTACGGCGGCGCGGAACTTCTCCACATCGTTCTTGTCGTAGCAGTTGCGGCCCATGCGGTAGTAGCCCAAAGTGGTGTAGCCCTCGTAGCCCAGCTTCTTGCCCATAGCGTCACGCAGATGGGTCAGCTCGTCATACAGACGGTCCAGATCGGCCTGATTGTCCTTATACCACTGGCCCTCAGCCTTCCATGCGGCGGCGCGGCGCTCGTCATCGGGGTCGGTTTTGAAGGGACCCAGCTGAGCGAGGGTATATACATTGCCTTCAAAGGGGATCTGGGCAGAAGCGATCAGCTTCTGGTACTCGGTGGTCAGATTAGCTTCCTGCTGCAGCTCGGATATGATGGAAGGATCAAAAGTTTTCAGTTCGATCTCGGCGTTGATAAACATCAGCTCGCCGAATTCGTTTGCAAAATCGGCGCGGAAGGGGGATTCCAGCAGAGCCAGAGTCCATGCCTGAGTATATTCCTGCACTTCGGGCATAACGTTGTTCAGATACTTTTCCTCGGCATCGTAGAATTCATCGCGGGTGTCGATGGAGTGGCGTACACTGCACAAAGTTGCCATGGTGTGAACGTGCTTGGCTTCCTCTTCCATCTCTATGAAAACGGCGCGGGCCTGTTCGTAGGACTCGGCATTTTTCAGCTGCTCGGTCATGGCGGCCAGCATCTGCTTGGCGGCTTCTATGTCGGGGCGTACATAAGGCATATCCTGGAATTTCATCTCAAAATCCTCCTGTGGTAAAGTCATGAGTCGCTGTTTGCGGGCCCACGCGGGACGATATACATATATTTAACAAATATACCACAAAAAGCCTTGCATTGCAACCAATGGACGTAAAGATATGAACTTTTATACAAGTTGTCAAAAACTGTCGTACGGTATCTCTTGTCAACAAAAGTTATGCCGTGGTACAATAAGTCAAAGTTGATATTAACCCATGACATTTACACAGAAGAGGTATGTTATGTATCGTATTTTGGAGTTGAATCCTCAGCTGAAACCATTTGAAGGCGATATCGACCTGCGTATGGATTTGTACCGTCGCACCAAGGAACGTATTCTGCCCAACGGGATGAACCTGAAGGAATTTGCAAATGCTCACAATTACTTTGGATTCCACCATCTGGATGGCGCATGGGTTTACCGTGAGTGGGCTCCCAGCGCTTATCAGCTCTATCTGACCGGTGAATTCAATGACTGGGATTCCACTTCACACCCGTTGACGCGACTGGATAATGGCATTTGGGAACTGTATCTGGAGGGTGACAATACCCTCTGGGACGGCTGTAAGGTCAAGACGGTGGTGGATGCCAATCTGCAGCGTACTGAGCATATTCCGTTGTATGCCCGCCGTGTGGTGCAGGATAAAGGAAGTGTGACATGGTGCGCCGAAGTGGTGGATGACCGCAAGAGTTTTGACTGGACCGATCAGGACTTCAAAGCGGCGCAGTCTCTGTACATCTACGAAGCTCACGTGGGTATGGCTCAGGAAGAGGGCAAAGTGGGATCTTACCGCGAGTTTGCTCAATACGTGCTGCCCCGCGTTAAGAAGGCCGGCTACAATGCAATTCAGCTGATGGCCATCATGGAGCATCCCTATTACGGCAGCTTTGGCTATCAGGTGGCCAACTTCTATGCCGCCTCCAGTTGGTTCGGTAAGCCGGAGGACTTGAAGTATTTAGTCAACAAGGCGCACAAACTGGGCCTGCGTGTGTTGCTGGATGTTGTCCACTCCCACGCCGTTAAGAATACCGCCGAAGGCATCAATATGTTCGACGGCACCACATGGCAGTTTTTCCACGACGGTCCCAAGGGTGAGCATCCTGCGTGGGGTACCAAGTGCTTTGACTACGGCAAGGACGAAGTGATCCACTTCCTGTTGTCCAACCTGGCTTTCTGGATGACCGAGTATCACTTTGACGGTTTCCGCTTTGACGGTGTGACGTCCATGTTGTACCATGACCATGGTTTGGGTTCTAACTTTGACAACGACAACAAGTATTTCTCTCTGAATACCCACACCGAAGCCATTACTTATCTGCAGTTGGCCAACGAGCTGATCCGCCAGATCAATCCTGATGCCATCACGATCGCCGAAGATATGTCCGGCATGCCCGGCATGTGTCTGTCCATTGAGGACGGCGGCGTTGGTTTTGACTACCGTCTGGCTATGGGTCTGCCCGATATGTGGATTCGTACCGTGAAGGAAAAGAAAGACGAGGACTGGAACATCGGCCAGATGTGGGGCGATATGTGCCTGCGCCGACCCGGTGAAAATACCGTGGCCTACGTGGAAAGCCACGATCAGGCTCTGGTTGGCGATAAGACCATGATCTTCCGTTTGGCAGATGCCAATATGTACACTGACATGAACAAGGATTGCCACAACCTTGTCATTGACCGTGCCATTGCGCTGCATAAGATGATCCGTCTGTTCACTCTGGCCGGTGGCGGTGAGGCCTATCTGAACTTCATGGGCAACGAGTTTGGCCATCCCGAATGGATCGATTTCCCACGAGAGGGCAATGGCTGGAGTTTCCATTACTGCCGCCGCCAGTGGAGTTTGCGGGACAACGGATTCCTGAAGTACCAGTGGTTGGGAGACTTTGATCACGACATGGTCAAGCTGACCAAGGCCAGCCGCATGTTTACTCAGCGTATGGGCGATCTAAGGATGCTCAACGATGCCGACAAGGTCATCGCATTTGAACGAAAGGGTCTGCTTTTTGCCTTCAACTTCCATCCCGATCGCTCTCAGACCGGGGTGAAAATTCCGGTCCGCGTCGCGGCAGAGTATACTGTAGAACTGTGTAGCGACGATGAGAAGTACGGCGGTCAGGGTTTGGTGGAGCATATGACCTACAGCACCAGACTGACTGAGGAAGGACACATTCTGGAACTGTACCTGCCGGCCCGTACCGCGGTGGTGCTCAAAGCGCATCCTGTTCGAAAGTCCGGAAAGAAAAAGTAAGTCTGATATTGGCTCCCTCACCATCTTTGGATGGAGAGGGAGCTTTTCCTTGCGAAGAGAGGGATGCGGACAGGCCAAAGATTGACTTAATGAGCTTTTTTGTGATAAACTATTGAAAATTTCATGGATGAAAAGAGACTGCTACGATGATCAGAAAATGGAGTATCACCATCCCGGAACTGACTGGGGATGTGAAACGAAATGCGTATATTTATATTCCTGATGAGGCGGAGGAGTACCCTGAAGCCCGCTATCCGGTTTTATACATGTTTGACGGACACAATGTGTTCTTTGACGAGGACGCTACCTACGGCAAAAGTTGGGGTATGGCAGAGTTTGTGGAAGCGACCAAGCTGCCCATGATCATTGCAGCGGTGGAGTGCGACCATGACCCGGACAACGGCCGATTGAAGGAGTATTCTCCCTTTACTTTTGAAAATCCCGACATGGGGTATATCAAGGGAAAAGGGAAGACCACCATGGAGTGGCTGGTGAATACATTCAAGCCGTACATTGACGAAGAATATCCCACCATTCCCGACCGGGAGCATACCTTTATCTCCGGAAGTTCCATGGGCGGTCTTATGAGCCTGTACGCTGTCATGGAATACAACCATGTGTTTTCCCGTGCTGCCGCCCTGTCGCCCTCCATCTGGTTTGCAACCCGGCAGCTGGACCGTATGCTCAGCAGTGCTCCCATTGATCCCAATACCGTAATCTACATGGATTACGGATCTCGGGAAATTTCCTTCCACAAGAATATGAAGTATCAGTTCAGCAAGGTGGCTTCCAAGCTGCTGGAGCGCGGAGTCTATCTGGACTGCCGTATCGTTCCGGGCGGAAATCACAACGAGGCAAGCTGGGAACAACAGATCCCGTTTTTTATGAACACCCTCCTTTACGGACTGGAATAAAAGAGGCATTCCAATGGAGATCAGATATTACAAAGATTACAGTCCTGCATTGGGACGGGACATGGAGTGTAAAGTGTATGGCCATGCCGGTCGTCCGGTGCTGTTTGTTCCCTGTCAGGATGGTCGTTTCTTTGATTTTGAGAATTATCGGATGATTGATACATGGCGTCCCTGGCTGGAATCCGGCCAGATCATGGTCTACGCCATTGATACATTGGATCAGGAAACTTGGTCCAACAAGAGCGGAAATCCGTACTGGCGCATTCGCCGCCATGAGGACTGGATGCGCTACATTACCGATGAGGTGGCACCTTTCATCCGTTTTGATGCTAAGCAGCGCAACGGATGGAAAGGGGAGCCGGGCATTACTGCCTTTGGCTGCAGTCTGGGCGCCACCCATGCAGCCAATCTGTACTTCCGTTTTCCGGATCTGTTCACCGGATTGATCGCCCTCAGCGGTATCTATACCGCTGACTACGGCTTCGACGGCTATATGGATGAGGTTGTGTATCAGAACTCTCCGGTACATTACTTGGCTAATATGCCCGAACATCACCCCTATGTGGAGAAATACAATCGCAATCAGGGCATCATCTGTGTGGGACAGGGCCCTTGGGAGATTCCTGACACCACCCGCAGACTGGATCAGATTTTCCGCGAAAAAGGTATTTCGGTCTGGGTGGATTACTGGGGCTATGACTGTGCCCACGACTGGGACTGGTGGCACAAGCAAGTAGCGTACTTTGTGCCCATTCTGTTGGAAACATAAGTTTTACAAGAATCGGAAAAGAGAGACAAGACACTAAATGAAGAACTTTGTATTTATTTCCCCAAATTTTCCCGCGAATTACTGGCAGTTTTGCCGTGAACTGAAAAACAACGGCATGAACGTTCTGGGTATCGGCGACCAGCCCTATGACGAATTGAGTCCTGAACTGCAGAGCAGCCTGAATGAATACTATAAGGTCAACAGTCTGGAAAACTATGATGAGGTCTACCGTGCCGTTGCCTTCTTTATCTTCAAGCACGGACGTATTGACTGGCTGGAGTCCAACAACGAATACTGGCTGGTACGGGATGCCAAGTTGCGTACTGATTTTCACATTACAAGCGGTTTCCAGTACGACTACATGGATCGCATCAAGTGCAAATCCAAGATGAAGCAGTTCTATACCAAGGCCGGGATCCCGGTGGCACGCTATCATCTGGTGAAGGATCTGAAGGGCTGCCGCGCCTTTGCCAAGAAGGTGGGCTATCCGCTCTGTGCCAAGCCGGACAACGGTGTGGGCGCAGCCGGTACCTATAAGATCTGCAATGATGAGAATCTGGTGTATTTTATCAACGATTATGATAAGAACACCCCTTACATCATGGAGGAGTTTATTACGGCTGAAATCAATTCCTATGATGCCATCATCAATTCGCGGGGTGAGCCTATTTTTGAAACCGGCAATGTGACCCTGTCCAATCTGATGGAAGTGGTCAACACCGGTGATAATTCCCTGTATTACATCCAAAAGGAACTGCCTGATGATGTCCGCGCTGCCGGCCGTGCTACCGTCAAGAGTTTTGATGTCAGAAGCCGCTTCGTCCACTTTGAGTTCTTCCGCCTGACCGAAGATCAGGCCATCGGTAAGAAGGGGGATGTGGTTGCGCTGGAGGTCAATATGCGCCCTTGCGGCGGGTTCTCGCCTGATATGATGAATTACGCCAACAGCGTCAATGTTTACAAGATCTGGGCCGATATGATTGCTTTTGACCGTACTGACGTCCCGGAGGGTGAGCATTATTACTGTGCCTTTATGGGTCGCCGTGATGGCAAGAGTTTTGCAATCAGTCATGATGACTTTGTTGCGAAATACAGCGCCAATATGAAGATGGTAGAGCGTATCCCGGATGCCCTGGCAGGGGCCATGGGCAACCAGATGTATGTGGCTAATTTCTCTACGAAAGAGGAAATGGATGCTTTCTATGACGATGCATGCCGTAGTGTAATTTGACATAAGGATGCGGCGGACAGCATTTTGCTGCCCGCCGCTTTTTGTCTGACGAAGGTAAATTCGGTGCATACTTTCGTTGGAGGTGAGCATCCATGCGTTTGTTTGTGGAGCGGTTTGTGCTTTTTTCCTTGCGGGCAGTGATTGCGGTGGGGGTGCTGGCTCTTTTAGCCGGAGTAGCCCTGTGGTTTTGGCCCAGGATTGTCTGCAAAGTTTTGGCCGTGGCAGGAGCTGTGTTGGGACTTTTTGTGATTGGGAGTATGATTCGAAGTTTCGTAAAAGCAAATATGGCCTGAACGATTCAGAACGAGTTCTTGCGGATTCTCGGTATGTACGAAATGTATTGCGCTCGAAATTTGACTGTATGACAGGGTGATGGTATAATGAATAAAAAATTCCGGGGAGGAGACACTATGCAGAAGCCTATTATTGCTATCATGTATGATTTTGATAAAACCCTGTGTACCCGGGATATGCAGGAATATACCTTTATCCCCAGTGTCGGTATGGAGCCGGATGAATTCTGGCGTCACACCGCCGAAGTGGCAAGAGCGGAAACCATGGATTCGATCCTGACCTACATGTACTGCATGGTAGAAAAAGCGCGTCAGGCCGGAAATCCGTTGACAAGAGAATCCTTGGTTGCCGGCGGTAAGGATATTGAATACCATCCCGGTGTGGAAGGTTGGTTCGAGCGCATCAATCGGTATGCTGAGGAAGCCGGTGTACTGGTAGAGCATTATGTGTTGTCATCCGGCTTGAAGGAAATCATCGAAGGCACATCAATCGCCAAGTATTTTAAGCGAATCTACGCCTGTGAATTTTTCTACAAGGATGGATATGCGTTCTGGCCCAAGATGTCGGTCAACTATACCAACAAGACCCAGTTTGTCTACCGTATCAACAAGGGTGTTCTGGATATCAATAACGATGTGGATCTGAACAATTCTCGCCCGGACAATGAGAAACGAGTGTTTTTCAGCAATATGATTTACATTGGTGATGGACTGACCGATGTGCCCTGCATGAAGTTGGTCAAGCAGTCCGGTGGCCATTCTATCGCCATTTACCACCCGGGACAGCACAGCAATGCTGCACCGCTGCTGAAGCATGAGCGAGTTGACTGGATGTTTGAGGCGGATTACTCTGAGGGGAGCGAACTGGACCGCACAATGAAATTGCTGCTTCAGAATCTGGCCTATTACAATAAGCTCAAGGGTCTGAATGAACAACAAAAGAAAGAGTTGAATGAATGAGAAACTGAAACGCCTTGAAGCCTTGCTTCAAGGCGTTTTAAATTCTTTGGGAAGGGGAGAGGTTTGTGGGTAAAACAAAAAACGCTGTAACAATGAAGTTACAGCGTTTTTCGTGGTACGGCTGAAGGGATTCGAACCCCCGACCTTTTGGTTCGTAGCCAAACACTCTATCCAGCTGAGCTACAGCCGCATACCGTCTCTCATTGGGTTTCCCCTCGTGACAGCTTGATTATATTACCACATCCAATTC
>RHMF01002142.1_pt1 | contig 13996 bp, 11 predicted proteins | sample 5365151 | NCBI WGS metagenome assembly RHMF01 (sample SAMN10266501, study PRJNA497801) | feces metagenome | isolation source: feces | host: Bos taurus | place: China: Prairie of Fairy Mountain | collected 2017-08-14 | reverse complement strand
CCAAGAGGGGAACAACGGCGCACCGCTGATCACAATAAGCACACGCTGCGACCGCAGCGGGAACAACCGCCGTGTTCAGGTAATCCACACCGGCGACACACGACAAAGCAGCAAGGGGGTAATCATAGACAACCTTCCGCTTAACGATTTCGAAGACCAATGGATTGAGGTTACCACGCAGATGCTCTACAAGCACGATGGTGCGTTCCGAATAGAAATGAAGCGCGTCCGCGACAATAAGACACTTGTCGACAAGCGTTTTGAACACATCGACCTTTGGCGCACCGGAGCAACAAATATCCGCAACAAGTTCGGCCTTTACCGCAGTTACGGCAGAAAGATGGCAGACGGCAACGACCGTCCGGACAACGGCATAAAGGACGAGACCATAGACCTTGCCGACTTACGGGTTTACGAAAAGGAATAGGTCCGCCCCTTGCTTGCCCCTTTTCAACTATATAAATCATCGGATGCAAAATGCAAAAACGCAAAATGCTACACATCTTTTCAATCAGGACTCTTAACTGGCGAACCGACCTTTGAGGGGATGAGAGGGAATGCCCGGGAAAAACAATCCGCAGCAACCCACCGAAAGGGTCGCTGCGGACAGCGTTTTGTGTCTATTGTGTCTTTTCTTTCCTGTGAGAGACAATCATCCTTCCAGCAGGGCCGGGTTCTTCTCGAAGGCGGCAATCTTCTCGCGGATAGACTGCGGCATGCGGATGGACTCGTTCTTCTGGTAGTCGAAAGCCACCATGATGGTCTTGCACTCGCACTTGATGGACTGGGTGCGGATGTTCAGGGCGCGCTGGCAAAGGGTGAAGCTCTTGTTGCCCAGACGGGTGATGGAGGTCTGGATGACAATCTCGTCTGGATAAAAGATGGGGGCCAGGAAGTTGGCGCTCACATTGGCCACCACGATGCCCATCTGCTTGAACACGTCATCGCCAATGACGTCCAGGAAGTATTTTGTCTTGCACATGTCGAACAACGAGAAATAGACCGCATTGTTGACATGGCCGAAAGAATCTACATCAGAAAAGCGCAACTGCGCAGGCATCTGATGTTGCCAGGTGAAATCTGACGGGAAATTGGGTTCCATATTTTTTTGTTCCGTTTTTTTTGTGTGTTGTTTACTTTTTCCAGATATAGCGGAAGTTGAAGCGGCGGTTGGGAGCCGTGTCTCCGTGCGTGCAGAGGGAGATTACGTTGTCCAGCGTGGTGGGGTTGTCCGCCCACTTGAAGTCGAAGCTCATCTTGCTTCCCTTCATGCCCAGGCTGCTGCGGGGAACAGACATTTCCAGGGCATTGTCGTTGCGCGCCATCTGCACGGGAGCCACCTCCACCCATCCGTTCATTTCCTTGTCATAGCGGCAAAGCATCTGCTGCGCCACCATGTAGTCATAGCCTCCCCAACCGGTCTGCACGCTCTGGTCCGCGTCAATGAAGAGCAGCATCCAGTTGTTGTCCGTCTCGGGAGAGAGAGAGCCTGCGGTCTCGGCATAGAAATAGAGGTTCTTGCCGTCGGTGGCCACCTTGCTTGCCACAATGTCGTTTCGGCCGCTCTTGTCCGTATAGTGCAGGTCGCCATAGCCGGGATGGTCGCGATGGGCGGTGTCGCCCTTGGTGTCGCGGTAGACCACCTCCAGCGGTTGCCAGTCGGCCATGTTGCCGTCTATGCCAATCTGCGCCAGTCCCTTGTTCTCGGGGATGGGGCGCACACCCTTATAGCGGCGGATGTTCTGCACCATCTGCATGTAATAGTTGTCCGTGTAGCCGCCCTTCATGGGAGCAATGGTGCGGTTGTACTCGGCATTGTACTGGTCCACAAAATAGAAGGGGTTCTTGCGTTCCAGGAATCCGTCGGGGCCGGGAGCGTGTCCGCCGGGATCCAGTCCGCTCTTGTACTTGCCCGCCGTCCACTCGTTCCAGTCGTTCAGGTAGATGAAGTCGGGGTCAACCTGAAGCGCCTCGTCCCAGCGTTCCTGGAAGTAGATGCCATAGCGCACGGGGTCCAGGCATTCCTTGTTGTCCATGAAAGGCACCTTTGCCTTGATGGGCATGTCGCAGATGTCCAGCTTGGGCTGTCCGCCGTTTCTGGACCAGCTCTTTCCCACATTGGTGATGGGGTGCTGGGCCGGGGTAACGGACATCTGCTCGTAGCGTCCCTTCCATGTTGCGGCCAGCTGTTCGGGCTTCATTGCGGCCACCTTCTTGTCGTTAAGCTGCAGGCCGAAGGACCAGTTGCCTTCCGTGCCCACATAGCGGTTGCCGGCCCACTCGTAATAGCCCCACCACATATTGCGCAGGGTAAAGAACTGCTTCACCTCGTCAGAATAATCGGCCAGATTCTTCTCGCCGCCGCCCACATTGGCGTCCACACTGGGCGTGGCATTATAGAGCAGCAGAGGCTTTCCGTCCCAGTAGAACCAGAGGTCCTGATACTGGGGATTCTTGTAATATTTGTCGTAAAGCTGGTGCACCACCGTGATGACGTTGCCGTTGAAGGCCCAGAAGCAGAACTTGGGCACCTTGTTGCCCTCTTTCTTCATCTGCGCCATGGTACGCAGGGTCACCGCCCACTCGTCCCAGTAGAGCACGGCATTGGTGACGTCAAAGATAATCATGTCCACTCCGGCATCGGTGAGCATGGACATGTCCTTGCGAATTACATACTCGTCCTGGCTGAGGAAGTATCCCCATTCGGGTTCGCCCCAGTGATAGGAAGACTTGGTCCATGCCGGACTGTCGTTGTTGCGGCTGGCATAGGGGTCCTGGGCCAGAACGCGGCTCACATCGGCACGGTATTCCTTTCCGTCATGCAGCCCCTGCGTGTGCCAGGTAACGTAGAAGATTCCCACCGTTCGGTCCTTATCGGTCTTCAGGGGGACATCCTCTGATGTGGGCATCACTCGCCCCACTCCATCGGTTGCCACCCAGGTGTCGGGGTAAATGTCCTGATACGCTTGGGGCATGGCTATGCCTGCCATGCCCGTTCCCAGCAAAAGGGTAAGTAGTCTCTTTCTGATCATTTTCATTTGTGTATTTTTTAGGTATTAAGAAAGTGCTCTGCTATGCTTCCGGCTGACGGTTGGCACGCTTGCGTTCCAGATGGTCAAGGATAATCTTGCGCATGCGCATGTTCTTGGGCGTAACTTCTACGTACTCGTCCTCCTTGATATACTCCAGCGCCTCTTCCAGGCTGAAGACAGTGGCGGGGATGATGCGTGCCTTCTCGTCCGAACCGCTGGCACGCATGTTGGTGAGCTGCTTGGACTTGGTTACGTTCACCACCAAATCGTTGTCATGGACATGCTCGCCCACAACCTGTCCGGCATAGACCTGCTCCTGCGGATCAATGAAGAACTTGCCACGGTCCTGCAGGTTGTTGATGCTATAGGCAAAGGCGGTTCCGCCCTCCATTGAAATCATGGAACCGTTTGTACGGCGCAAAATCTCGCCCTTGAATGGCTGATAGTCCTTGAAGCGGTGGGCAATGATGGCTTCGCCCTGAGAGGCGGTAAGCATGTTGGTGCGCAAACCGATGATGCCACGGCTGGGGATGTTGAACTCGATGTTCACACGCTCGCCCTGGCTTTCCATGCTGACCATTTCGCCCTTTCGGCGCGTTACCATGTCAATCATCTTGCTGGAGAACTCCTCGGGCACGTTGATGGTCATCTCTTCAATGGGCTCGCAGCGCACGCCATCTATCGTCTTGTATATCACCTGCGGCTGGCCCACCTGCAGCTCGTAGCCCTCGCGACGCATGGTCTCGATGAGCACGCTCAGATGAAGCACGCCACGGCCGCTGACAATCCAGCGGTCTGTGTACCCTTCGGCAAACTCAACCCGGAGCGCAAGGTTCTTTTCCAGCTCCTTCTGCAGGCGGTCGTTGATGTGGCGGCTGGTACAGAACTTGCCTTCCTTGCCAAAGAAAGGAGAGTCGTTGATGGTAAAGAGCATGCTCATGGTGGGCTCGTCAATGCTGATGGGGGGAAGGGCTTCCGGATTCTCGTAATCGCAGATGGTGTCTCCGATTTCAAAATTCTCCAGTCCCACAATGGCGCAGATGTCACCGCTGTACACTTCGGTGGTCTTCTGTCGGCCCATTCCGGTGAAAGTATGCAGTTCCTTTATCTTGGTCTTCTCGGCCTTTCCGTTACGATGGATAATGGTGACGTTCATGCCCTCGCGCAAGACACCCCGATGCACTCGTCCCACGGCAATACGGCCGGTGTAGTTGCTGTAATCCAAAGAAGTAATCAGCATTTGGGGCGTTCCTTCCAGCTGTTCCGGAGCGGGAATATGCTCCAGGATGGAGTCGAGCAGGAAGGTGATGTCGCCGGTGGGCTGGTTCCAGTCTGCGCTCATCCATCCGTTCTTGGCCGAACCGTAGATGACGGGGAAGTCCAACTGCTCTTCAGTGGCGTCAAGGTCGCACATCAGGTCGAAAACCATCTCATAGACCTCTTCGGGGCGGCAGTTGGGCTTGTCCACCTTGTTGACCACCACCACGGGCTTCAGCCCCATCTCCAGGGCTTTCTGCAGCACAAAGCGGGTCTGAGGCATGGGGCCTTCGAAGGCATCCACCAGCAGAAGGCAGCCATCGGCCATATTGAGCACGCGCTCAACCTCGCCTCCAAAATCACTGTGCCCAGGGGTGTCAATGACGTTAATCTTCGCGTCTTTATAATTGATGGAAACGTTTTTGGAAAGAATGGTGATTCCACGCTCGCGTTCCAGTTCGTTGTTGTCCAACATCAACTCGCCTGTCTGCTGATTCTCGCGGAAAAGATTTCCGGCCAGCAGCATCTTGTCCACCAAAGTGGTCTTTCCATGGTCAACATGGGCTATAATGGCTACATTTCTGATATTCTGCATACTTTTGCCTTGATAGATGAATATATGTAAAACAGACTGTCTGTTTCTGTGTGCAAAATTACAAAAAAATGCTCTAACGACAAAAAAAAGACAAACCCTTCATCGGATAGTCATATTTTTTTTATAACTTTGCACCCGCATTTCCGGAGCAGTACCCGAAAAGGACATTCAGGCAAGCTGCACGGACAAACAAGTTTAATTCATTTAAAATCAAATTATGTATTTAGATTCAGCTAAAAAGCAAGAGATTTTTACTCAGTATGGACAGGGTGCAGCCGACACCGGTAGCGCAGAAAGCCAGATTGCACTGTTCACTTACCGCATTGCTCACCTGACCGAGCACATGAAGCAGAACCGCAAGGACCACAGCACAGAGCGCGCTCTGACTGGTCTGGTAGGAAAGCGTCGTAGCCTCCTGAACTACTTGAAGGCTCGTGACATCAACCGCTACCGTGCCATCATCAAGGCTTTGGGCCTGCGCAAGTAATCTTCGCTCGACCCGCTGAGAAGAGAATAAAGCTGCATTCCCATCACGGGTTTGCAGCTTTCTTTGTTTTAGCAATCCACATCTCCAAAACATGAAAATGAAAAAACTTATCCCCGATGTGCTGGCCGTGTTGTTCTTCGTGGCCATCAGCGTACTGTACTTCCTGTCGCCCATTCGCGACGGACTGGTGCTTACCGGCCATGACCACAGTGCCGCCATTGGCTCCAACGTGGAAATGGAACAATACCGCAAAGAGCATAACGGCGAGCGTACACGATGGACAAACACGCTGTTCTGCGGAATGCCCACCTATCAGATGAGCCCCTCGTATCCCAGCACACGCACGCTGAGCTACATCGAAAGCGTCTACCAACTGGGACTGCCGGAAGTGGCCGCCTATGTGTTCATGATGCTGCTGGGCTTTTACATTATGTTGCGTGCGTTTGACTTCCGCGTTTGGATGGCAGCGCTGGGCGCAATCCTTTGGGCTTTCAGCAGCTACTATTTCATCATCATCGCCGCCGGACATATCTGGAAACTGCTCACACTGAGCTTCATCCCTCCCACCATTGCCGGTATGGCGCTCTGCTATAAGGGGCGTTACTTGTGGGGCATCTCGCTTACGGGCATCTTCACCGCTCTGCAAATCCTGAGCAACCACGTCCAGATGACCTACTATTTCCTCTTTGTTATGGGACTCATGGCATTGGCATTCTTCATTGACGCCATTCGGAAGAAGACCTTGCGCCAATGGCTGCGCGGCAGCGCCTGCTTCGCCATCGGAGGACTGCTGGGCATCTGCATCAACCTGAGCAACCTGTACCACACCTGGCAATACAGCAAGGAAAGCATGCGCGGAAAGAGCGAGCTGACCCAAAAGACCAAAGACCCCAACGACCAGACCAGCAGCGGACTGGAACGCAGCTACATCACGGCCTGGAGCTACGGCATTGGCGAAACCTGGACGCTGCTCGTGCCCAACACCAAGGGCGGAGCCAGCCAGCCCCTGTCACAGAGCAAGACTGCCATGGAAAAGGCCAACTCCATGTATGCGCCCATCTACCAGGCTTTCACACAATACTGGGGCGAACAGCCCGGCACAAGCGGTCCTGTATATGTAGGCGCCTTTGTGCTTACCCTTTTCTTCCTGGGACTGTTCATTGTCAAGGGTGCCATGAAATGGTGTCTCCTGGCTGCCACAATCCTGAGCATCCTGCTTTCGTGGGGAAAGAACTTCATGGGATTCACCGACTTTTTCCTTGACTATGTGCCCATGTATGACAAGTTCCGCACCGTGGCCTCCATTCTTGTCATTGCGGAATTTACCATTCCCCTGCTGGCCATGATGGCGCTCAAACGCCTAGTGGACGAGCCGGAATGCCTAAGCGGAAAAGACGGCAGCATGCCCCGCATCCACTATCTGACCATCAGCTTTGCGCTGACCGGCGGATTGGCGTTCCTCTTCTGGCTTATGCCCGACACCTTCTTCGGACAATACATGTCCACCATGGACCTGCATTACATGAAACAATACGTTGAGGCAGGCTATATCCCACAGGAAATGATGAGCGGCATCATCTCCAACATGAGCGAGATGCGCCGTGCCATGTTCACATCGGACGCCATGCGCAGCTTCATCATTGTGGCGGCGGGAACGCTTGTGCTGCTGGTTTACCGCTGGGGAAAGATAAAGACCGTGCCCATGGTGGCTTGTCTGATTGTGCTCTGCCTGTTCGATATGTGGGGCGTGAACAAGCGTTACCTCAATGACAACATGTTTGTGCAGCCCCGTCCGCAGGCACAGGATTTCCCAACCTCACCGGCCGACGAACAGATTCTGCAGGACAAGGATGCCTATCATCGCGTACTTAACCTGACCGTCAGCACCTTCAACGACAACACCACATCCTACCACCACAAGAGCATCGGCGGATACCATGCCGCCAAACTGCGCCGCTACCAGGAACTCATTGAGGAACATCTGCAAAAGGAAATGCGACAGGCACAGATAACGGCCATTACAAACGGCTTCAGACTGGACAGCATCTGCACAGACTCCATCTTCCCCGTACTGAACATGCTGAACATGAAGTACATGATTCTTGCCGGAAAGGACAACGCGAAGACGCCCGTGCTGAATCCCGGCGCAAACGGAAACGCCTGGATGGTGGACAACATCGAATATGTGGCCGATGCCGATGCGGAAATAAAGGCTCTGCACGGAATGGACACCAAGCACAGCGCCGTTGCCGACAAGAAGTTTGAAAACGTACTGGGCAAAGCCGTTCCCGGCAGCAAGGGACACATCAAGCTGACCCAATATGCGGCCAACGAACTGGCCTACGAAGTGGATTCGGAAAAGGGTGGCATCGCCGTATTCAGCGAAATATACTACCCCGAATGGACTTGTCTTGTGGACGGAAAGGAGACCGAAATAGGAAGAGTGAACTACGTTTTGCGCGCCATTCGCCTGGAGCCGGGCAAGCACAGCGTGGTGTTCCGCTTCGACCCCAAGAGCATCCACACCACCGAGGCCATCGCCTATGCGGCATTGGGCATTCTGGCGCTGATTCTGCTGTTGCTTTGCGTGCTACCGTTTTATAAGCGCACGAAGCAAGAACCATAAGTGCTGCGCCACCGCAGCCGGCCATCCATAATGATGCGCCATTAGACGCAACCTTTCAACGAGGGATTTACGATGATTCTTGGTCGTAAGTCCCTCGTTCAGATAATCGGTAAGCACCAAACGGGAATTCACAATGGGAAGCTTGCGCTTGGCCGCCTTTTTCATCAAACGGATGCACCAGTCATAATCTGCCGAAAAACGGTATTTCAGATTATACGGCTCGGTGCGGGCCAAGTCTGTACGGACATAAAAGGACTGGTGGCACACCAGCATTCCGCTTAAGAAACTGCGCCAGGTGAGCTTTTCGGGAGCGGAAAGCCTGCGGTGTCTGATAAAACGTCCCTCATCATCCACAAGATCGGTTTCGCCATATACAATGGCTGGGTTTGCACGGTCTCCCTTTATCCATTCCATGCTTTCCACCAGACGGGTGAGTGTCTGAGGGGTTTTCAGCTTGTCGCCCGCATTCAGGAACACGATATAGTCGCCCGTGGCCAACTGAATGGCCTTGTTCATGGCATCATAAAGCCCGTTGTCATGTTCGCAGATCAGGCGGATATTGTGGGGAATCTCCTCATTGGTGTTCTGTTCCACATAGCGCTGTACCAGCAGAAGGGTACCGTCCTTGGAACGGCCGTCGACGATGAGATGCTCCACTCGGGGATAGTCCTGGGCCGCCACACTCTTCAGCGTGCGCGCCAAGGTGGCCTCTGCGTTATAGGTGACAGTGGCAATGGTTATAAGGGGTTTACTCTTCATACAAACTTATATATTGTTGGGCCACGGTGTCCGGATTGTAGGAAGCGGAAGCCTTTTGACGCGCGGCACGGCGCAAATCGTTATCGAGCACCCAGGACACGCCTCGGGCCAAATCGGCCACATCCTTGTAACGGGCCACATAGCCGTTCTGGCGATGGTCAATCATCTCGGGGATTCCTCCCACCTCGAATCCCACACAGGGCGTGCCCACACTCATGGCCTCGGCTATGGTATTGGGCAGATTCTCCTGCAACGAAGGCGTCACATATACATCGGCCGCGGCATACAGGGCCGCCATGCGCTCCGGGCTGTGCAATAATTTATAATATATACCGGCTGGGAAAAGCTGTCACGCATCCACTCCGCATGCCCGCCCACGATTATCACGTTCACATGCTGGAGTTCGGCACGCCTGCAGGCTTCTATCAGATAGTCCGCGCCTTTTCGGCGGTCGGCCACCTTGCACGAGCCGAAAAGTATGTACTTCCCTTCCTCGGGCAGTCCGTGCAATCGTCTGGCCTCTGCCTCTTGTCCATCGGGCTGAAGACCGAGGGGACGGCATTGGGAACGCTTACCACCCGATGCCCTTGGGTGAGGGCGCTTTTCTCCGCCAAGCCGGCAATCCAGCGGCTGCAGCCCACAAAGGTGATGCTTGCCTGCCGCATGATGCTGAGCTTGCGGGCAAATACCTTGTAAGACAAGTCCTTTGCAGAAGGGTGGCAGAGCTGGGGACAGTGGTGGCAATGATGCTGATAACGGGTGCAGTCCACGCTGTGGTGGCAGATTCCGGTATAGGGCCACTGGTCATGCAACGTCCACACAATCCGCTTGCCGCTCTGGAAGATTCGGTCCAGCTGGTCCAGGGAGAGGAAACCCTGATTGACCCAATGCAGATGGATGACATCGGCCTCAAGAAAGGCCGGATGGCGGGTGATGTCTGTGCCGGCATTGGCTATGTCCACATACCACAACATGCGTCGGCTCATACGGTTGTGCAACCATATCACAAGCCGTTCCCAAACGAACTTCAGCCGCAACATCGGCGATTGGGGAAGAGCCGTAACCCCCTCGTGCGGAGCGGCACAATCGCGCACCAGCATGCGGGCATCCGTCCCGTTGGCACGCAAGGCATCCATCAGGCGCAGCGCCGCAATGGCCGCTCCACCTCCAGAGGCACTCGTATTTACAATCAGCACTTTCATCTTCACTCGGTTTTCCCTATCCTTGAATCTTTACTCAAAAGCAGCACAAAAGTATGAACATTTTACCAATTGGACAAAGGGAATGGAATATTATTTCCCGAAATCGGCCCCGTGCGCAAACCTTTCGCCTTATTGGGGCTTGCTCTTGGCCCTGCGTTGGCGGTAGGCGGTTTTTGTCTCGTCGATGATGGCGTTGAGGCGGCCGATATAGCGGGCGGTGGCCTCCGAAGGATGACAGACGCTGTGGCAGAAGGCCAGGGTGGTGATGTAGCGGTAGAGCGCGTCCGACTCGTCGCGCAACTTACGCACTGTGACGGGAACGGCGGCGGCGCGCGTCTGGGTTCGGCTGGCGACAAGAGAGCTGTAGCGCGCATTCACATCGGCCAGTTCTGCCACATGAGCGTCAAGCCCGAGGGTCTTCACATGGCCGGCGTTCTCCTCCTTGCCAAGGTCGAGGAGCATGGCTTCGATGATAACAGTAACCTGCACGGCAGGAAGGCGGTAGAACCCCACACAGGGTTTCAGCACGGGATAGAGCGCCCGCCCGGCGCAAGCAATCTCCTCATGCGGAAACTCCTGCGCGGCGCGCACAGCCTTGATGACATACTGGCCCAGCTTCACGCGCCGCAGCCTGAGCCGCTCCAGCTCATCCGTCTCGGGAGCGGCAAGGTTGCGCCCCACAGCATCCAGCAGCTTCTCCAGGCTGCGGGCAAGAAGCTCCACAGCTTCAAGCTCAACCCCCAGCGCCTCGGGACCCTCTTCAAGGGTGAGCGCATGGATGCGTCCAAGCAAATTTGCATATTCGGCCAGATTGAGCCTGTCCAGCAACGGTTCCTTCAGCTTTACAATCTTTCTCATAATTTTCACTGTTGCGTAGCGCAAATGTGTTACTACATTATCATTTTACATGCTTATACCTTGCAAATATAGTAAATCATTTCGATATTACAATAATATAAATAGTCAATGTAGTACCACATTCGTATTTTTCATACCTACAAACACGGAATGTAGTATCCGATTAGCATTTTTCAACCCATCAGAAGCGTGGAAATACGGAAAATCGGCCTACAAGCGGTGCAAAGGTCTGCTTTTTGGGGTGTCAACCATTTGTATGATTCATCAGAACGTCGTAACTTTGCAAAGCGTTCAAAACAACACGCACAAATGCACCTTTAACAGCCAACAGCCATGCAAATACAATATCAGACACCCCCAATCGAAATCTGGCCCCACGAAGTTCCGGGAGGCGGCAAACCCAAATCGCCGGCAGAAATCAATCCGGAGAACGGGCACATCATCCAAGTCAGCAACCCCACGATGGAGCGGTTCCTGCCCAAGGCGGAAAAGGACCTGCACCAGTCCATCATCGTCTGCCCGGGAGGAGCCTACCAGAAGCTGGCCTATCGGCACGAGGGGATAGAGGTTGCCCAATGGCTGGCCGGGCTGGGCTACACCGCCTATGTGCTCGCTTACCGCATTCCCGGCCAGCGGGAAGGCGCGTTGCAGGACATCTTCCGCGCCATCCGTCTGGCACGCAGCATGGGAGCCGAAAAAGTAGGCATCCTCGGCTTTTCTGCAGGCGGACACCTTTGCTGCGGAGCCGCCACCCGCTGGGCGGAAACGCTTTATCCAGCCACAGACACCGCAGACACACTTTCACCACGGCCCGACTTTGCCCTGCTCATCTATCCCGCCTACCTTGACGAAGGGCCAGGCAGAACATTGAGTCCGGAACTGACCGTAAGCCCCCACACGCCTCCCCTCTTTGTCTTCGGCACCCAGGACGACAAAAAATACAGCAGCACCAGCTGCATCAACATACTGAAAGCCATGCAGGAACATGACGCACCCATAGAAATGCACTATCTGCCCCGCGGCGGCCACGGCTACGGCATGCAGGGCGACGGCGCCGGAAAAATCTGGCCCGTCCTGGCCAAACGCTGGCTTGAGGAGACTCGTTAGCGATTTAACGAGAAAATCTCTCCACCATCAAAAGTCAGAAGGTGGGAAATAATTAAAAAGTGCGATGCAATGCACCGCACTTTTTAATTCATCTTAGCAAAACTTGCTTCTCTATTAAGATTGTTTCATCAACATCTTTATTTCCTTATATTTCTCCTGCCCGAACAGTTTCCAACCGGCAGAAAGACAGAATCCGATAAACGTGAACGCAAGCACCACCTTTTTGCGGCTGTTGCTCGGAGACAAAGGCTGCACAGCTGGCTGTATCACGGCAAAAACTGGTTTTTCTTGCTGAATCTTCGCCTTTGCCATTTCTTCCTGCTGCTTCATCTGCACATAGATTTCTTGTGCCAACATGGCCTCCTGCTGCAGGCGTTGCTTTTCGCTGTTCACAGACTGCAGGATAACACTGCGGTCATAATCGACACTTGCAGCATACTTCGCTTGGGCCTCAACCATAGCCTGCTTGGCTTCATTGGCCAGTTTCTGGTAATATTGATAGTCTTGGTCTGATTTTTGTGTTCGGTATTCCGTAACAAAATCCTGCAACCTCTGACATACAGTATCCGCTATTTCCTGAGCGACTTTGGGGTCACCCATCACTACACGCAGATTGGTCACACCGGTCTTCTTGTCAACAGCTGCCTGAATAGACATCCGTAAGGCCTTTATTACACTTGTTTGCTCTTTGTTAAAATAAGAACCAGTCATGATGGTATCCTCCACCAATTCTTCCTCTTTATCCTTTTTGAACAATCCTTCTTTCCAAAGTGCAAAGGCCGATTTTGGTTTATGTTTACCCAGCATGAAATCATACAGGCGAATAGATTCTGCAGGTTTGGCGCCATCCTTCAAATCCTTTGGAGAGGTATAAGGTGTAACCTTTACATCGAACAATTTTGACAAGAAAGCCGTACTGCTGCAAATTTCCGGAAACAAAGTGATGTTAAGCGCGTCGTTGCTGGTGTTCAGTGACAAGTTTCCCACGCCCAACAGGCTTGTAAGACTTTTCAAACTGGTTCCTGCACGCGAATTTCCCGAAACTTCGGGTGCCATGGTGACATTAACCGTATAAATGCGTGAAGAGGTCAAAGCTACGACACAACCGAGAATACCGCTAAGTATGGTTACTGATGCAATGTATTTTTTATGCTTCAGTAATTTCTTGAACAGCGCTCCCCAATCAATGACAATCTCATTGTCTTCGGATAGGGTTTTGATTATCTGTCTTCATCTTGTAAATTATTTTAAGATGTTAGCAATAGAGGCCGCCATTGTACCCAAAGAGGTTGCTGTGGTGGCAATACCCAGAATATGGGTCAAATTCATATTATTTTCTCCCTTACGCGGAACAACGATTTCTGCTCCCGGTTCCACTTTTGTCCGACCACTGACTTTATATATATGACCATTCATTGCTATCATAAATTTTTTCCTCTTCTTTGCATCCTCCGAATAACCACCTGCTTGTTCTATGTAATAACTAACAGACTTTCCAGGTTCATAAGTTACCTCGTTAGGACTTAATACGCTTCCATCTACACGGACAGTACTTGGATATACCGGCAATGTCAACTCATCCCCTTCACGCAAGACTACATCATATCCACTACCTGGATCATTTATTGCCTTATCTAAATTAATAGCCACATAGTATGTTGTATTAGCATCAAGTGTATCTACAAGTATTGAATCTGTTCTTGACACAGCTGATTGGAGAACAGATTTCATACGCGCCAACTCATCCTTATTCACCCTGCGAACCAAACGTGCTCCCTTAAGATAAGCATAGTCAGTTACGCCACCTGCTTTCTCCAACAAATCGGTCAACCTTTCTTCGCGTTTTGTCAAAGGATATTTGCCTGGAAAGTTGATTTCACCAGTTATATTTACATATCTGCTGTTATTATAACTCGGACTTCTTCTCACGATCACCTCATCATAAGGTTGGAGTTTGAAACCATTTTCGCCTTCTATTACATAATTGTCTTTCACACTGAAACTGAACATTTTTGAAATTTCCTCTGCAGCGACCGTAGCATTTGCATTTTTAACTCTGCGAATGACATCGAC
>RHMF01000789.1_pt1 | contig 14000 bp, 9 predicted proteins | sample 5365151 | NCBI WGS metagenome assembly RHMF01 (sample SAMN10266501, study PRJNA497801) | feces metagenome | isolation source: feces | host: Bos taurus | place: China: Prairie of Fairy Mountain | collected 2017-08-14 | reverse complement strand
ATGAATCCACAACGTAAGAAAGACTTGTAGTAGCGGATAGAATCCAACGGTGTCATGACGGTATCCTTTTCACCATGATAGGTGAATACCGACATTTCAGTCTTAGTATTAAAAGAACGCTTAATTTCCTCATCAGAAGCTCCAGCTTCCTTCAGTACTCTATAGCGCTCACACTGGCGAACGGAGCGCATCAGGATTTTATTAACCTGCTCCGGTGACAACTTTCCTGAATATGGGGCACTCTTACGCCCACGATTTTCCTTGTCGAATGCCGGCTGCAGATATTTTACGATATGCTCACGAGCAGCCTGCTCGGCATATTCCTGCATTCGTGAATCGATAGTGGTATAAACCTTTAGTCCATCCGTATATACATTGTAGTTATCGCCATTGCGCTTACGATTCTTATTACACCACCCAAACAGCGGATCCGTTTCCCAGTTGATGGAATCTTGATGATACTTCACCATATTCCACGAAGGATAATCAGCCCTCTCAGGTTTCTTAGCCATCATATACCGTCGTAGGAAATCGCGGAAATAGACGGCAATACCATCCTTGTGATCAGAAACATGGAATTTCAATTTTAGAGGTTCTGCCGAATACTGTTCGTACTGGGCTTCCGTCAAATATCCAGCCTTTACCATCTGCGCCAAAACCACGTTACGACGCTCCTGACTCCTGTCACGATATCGCACAGGATTATAGTACGAAGGGTTCTTACAAAGTCCAATCAGCGTGGCTGCCTCGTTAACAGTCAGGTCTTTCGGTTCCTTTCCGAAATAAGTATTCGAGGCTGTCTTAATACCTACCGCATTATGCAAGAAATCGAAATAGTTGAGATACATGGCAATGATTTCATCCTTCGTGTAGTTGCGCTCCAGCTGTACTGCAATCACCCATTCTATCGGCTTCTGCAACAAGCGCTCCATAACGCTATGTGCAGTACCTGAATAAAGTTGCTTGGCCAACTGTTGGGTAATCGTAGAACCACCGCCTGCACTTTTTTGACGCAAGAGTCCGCGTTTGACAATAGCGCGTCCCAAAGCTATGAAATCTATACCTGAATGGTCGTAAAAACGCACATCTTCTGTTGCCACCAAAGCCTGTATCAGCGAAGGTGACAACTGTGAATAATCCACTAAAACCCGGTTCTCCCTATTATAGTTCCATGTACCCATAATCTTTCCATCAGAACTATAGACCTGAGTCGCATATCTATTAATTGGGTTTTGCAATTCCTCAATGGGTGGCATATAGCCAATCCATCCGTTATTAATAGCATAAAATGCAAATATCGACGTGATGATGGATGCTCCCAACAAAGCCCACAAGACCCGTATGACAATTTTACTCATTCTTCAGATACCTTTTTGTTAATTGGCGATGCAAATATACTGTTTTTTATTAACATGAGGAAATTTTTGGTATTTTTTCAACGAAAATTTCCGAATATTTAAAATGCGTTAATTTCCAAAATCTTATCGAAGTTTTGGCAAATTATTTCTACTAACTCGAAATAATTATCTATCTTATTTTCACAAAACAATTATTTTCTCTACTTTTGCAGCGTCAAAATGGAAGAAAAAGCAACATATGATAATTGAAAGAAAGATGAAAAGAAGTTTGATGACAATGTTCATTCTCCTCTTATCGACAGTTATGTTTGGGCAGAAGCAATGGACATTAAGAGACTGTATCAATTATGCGATGCAGAACAACATTACCCTGCAGCAGGAAAGGCTGCAGAAAAAAACGGTCACAGAAACCCGAAAGCAGTCGCAAGCTGCCTTATTTCCTTCGCTACAAGCATCAACCAATCAAAGCGTGGGATATCGTCCATGGTTGGGAACGGGAACTGCCACCGTTACCAATGGAACCGTGAATACGACAGTCAACAAGACTTACTATAACGGCACTTATGGTCTAAATGCCTCATGGACAGTATGGAACGGTAATCAGAACCGCAATCAGGTCAAGCTTAACAAAGTAGCAGAGGAACAAGCTGATCTGGACATTGCCGAGACTGCCAACAATATTCAAGAACGGATTGCGCAGCTCTATGTTCAGATTCTCTATATGACTGAAGCTATCAAAGTACACAAAGAAAGCCTTGAAACCAGCAAGAAGAACGAAGAACGCGGTAAGGAGATTGTGGCAGTGGGGAGAATGTCAAAGGCTGATCTTGCCCAATTGACAGCACAACGCGCTACTGACGAATATAACATCGTAGAGGCGGAAAGCAATCTGGCCAAATATATCCTCGAACTCAAGCAGTTGTTGGAACTCACCGGTGAGGAAAAATTTGAAATTGTCATTCCTGTCACCACCGACCAACAGGCACTTACCGAGATTCCTTCCCTGACCGAGGTCTACGAAAAAGCACTGACCTTGCGTCCTGAGATACAGAATGCGAAACTCGATCTCCAGTCGAGTGATCTCCAGATGAAGATTGCTAAAGCTGGCCACATGCCCACTGTCAGCATGACAGGTAGTGTAGGTACCAGTACGAACTCGATGGGCAGCAATAAATGGGGCAACCAGATAAAGACCAATTTCGACACATCTGTAGGAGCCACCATCAGTATTCCCATCTTTGACAACCGCAAGACGAAGACAGCCATCAACAAAGCCAAAATTCAAAGAGAACAGGCGCTGCTCGACATCCAAAGCGAGCAAAAGGAGCTCTACTCCACTATCGAAGAATACTGGCTAGATGCAAACACAAACCAACAGAAATTCAAGGCTGCCCAAAGTTCTGTTGAAAGTGAACAGGCCAGCTATGAATTGCTATCGGAACAGTTCCAAGTTGGTATCAAGAACATCATAGAATTGATGACTGGTAAAGACAAACTGTTGAAGGCTCAGCAGAACATGTTGCAGAGCAAGTATATGACTATTCTAGACCTGCAACTGTTGAAGTTTTACCAAGGTGAGCCTATGGACATATAATAACATTATCATTTAAGCATAAAAACAAATGAAATATATGAAGAACAAGAAACTATGGATTGGTATCGGTGTTGTTGCACTGATTGCCATTGCTTACTTCCTGCTGTCAGGCGGTAAGAAAGAAGAGAAAATGTCGTTTGAGACCGCAAAAGTCGTCAAGCAGAATATCCACACCAGTATTACAGCAACAGGAACCATTGAGCCTGTGACCTCCGTCACCGTTGGTACGCAGGTTAGCGGTATTGTATCAAAACTCTATGTCGACTACAACAGTATCGTAAAGAAGGGGCAGATTATTGCTGAGCTTGACAAGACCAATCTGACAAGCGAACTGAACACCGCCAAGGCCAACTTGGCATCGGCCCAGAGCACTCTGAACTACGAGCAGGCCAACCATAACAGGTACAAGACTCTTTATGACAAAGGGCTTGTCAGTGCCAACGATTATGAGAATGCCCGCCTCTCGTACGAGAAGGCCCGTCAGACAGTAGCATCCGCCCACGAGAGTGTGCGCAAAGCACAGACTAACCTCGGCTATGCCACCATTACCTCCCCCATCGATGGCGTTGTACTGTCGAAGTCTGTAGAGGAAGGACAGACCGTTGCAGCCTCGTTCAACACTCCAGAACTTTTCACCATTGCACAGGATTTGACCGATATGCGAGTAATTGCCGATATCGACGAAGCAGACATCGGTGGAGTAAAGGAAGGACAGCGTGTAAGTTTTACCGTCGATGCTTTCCCCGACGACTCTTTTGAGGGACAAGTAACTCAGGTTCGTCAACAAGCTACTACTGAGAGTAATGTCGTAACCTATGAGGTGGTTATCTCAGCCCCAAACAACGACCTGAAGTTGAAACCAGGCTTAACAGCCAATGTCACCATTTATACAATGGAGAAGGATAACGTTTTGGCCGTTCCATCCAAGGCGCTCCGCTTCACGCCCAACGAAGCTTTTTTGGGGAACAAGCAGAAAATAGTCGACTGTGAGGGTGACCACAAACTATGGACAAAGGAAAACGACACTTTCAAAGCACATAAGGTAGAGATCGGCAGTAGTAATGGCCTGATGACTGAGATAACAAGCGGAATCAGCGAGGGTACCGAGGTTCTTGTCGACTTCAATATATCTGGTGGAGAAGCAGAAAGTGCCAACCCACAAGCCAGCAACCCATTCATGCCAAAACCACGTAACAACAAGAACAACCAGAAGAAACAGTAATATGGCTGAAGAGAACAGAAAAGTAGTCATCGAACTGCAGAATGTGAAGCGCTACTTCCAAGTAGGCAGCGAGACTGTGAAGGCTTTGCGCGGTGTATCGTTCAAGATTTACGAGGGCGAGTTTGTCACCATTCAAGGCACTTCCGGTTCAGGCAAGTCGACACTACTCAACCAACTGGGTTGTCTCGACACACCTACCAGTGGCGAGTATATTCTCGATGGTGTCCCCGTCCGCACCATGTCGAAGACCCAGCGTGCCCATCTGCGTAATCAAAAGATCGGTTTTGTCTTTCAAAATTACAATCTATTGGCAAAGACAACAGCCGTAGAGAACGTGGAACTACCATTGATGTATAATAACAAGTATGATGCTAAACAGCGCCGAGAAGCCGCTGTCAAGGCATTAGAAGCTGTGGGACTGGGCGACCGTCTGGAGCACAAAAGCAACCAAATGTCGGGTGGTCAGATGCAACGTGTTGCCATAGCCCGCGCACTAGTAAACAATCCTGCCGTACTGCTGGCTGACGAGGCAACAGGTAACCTCGATACTCGCACCTCGTTCGAGATGCTAGTACTATTCCAAGAGCTCTATCGTCAGGGACATACCATTATTTTTGTTACCCACAACCCAGAAATAGCAGAGTATTCCTCACGCAACATCAATCTGCGCGATGGAAAAATCCGCGAAGATACTGTCAATACCAACATCAAGTCAGCAGCTGAGGCTTTGGCCGCACTGCCAAAACCAGTAGACGACTGATTTTCCTAATAACGATATAACGTAATATCGATACAACAACATGAATATTTTTAATCTATTTAAAGTAAGCTTCAAGGCTGTGGCCAACAACAAAATGCGCTCCTTCCTCTCCATGCTGGGTATCATCATTGGTGTGGCAGCTGTCATTATCATGATGGCTATTGGACAAGGCTCAAAAGAGAGTATCCGCGCCGAACTATCGACGATGGGCACCAACCTGCTGACTATCCGTCCGGGAGCTGATATGCGTGGTGGAGTGCGTCAAGACCCTTCCAGTATGCAGACGCTGAAAATGGCCGATTACGAGCGTATCCTCCGCGAAAAGAAATTCGTGACAAAAATCTCGCCAGAAGTCACAGCCTCAGGACAGGTGATTTATGGTAACAACAATACCAATACATCGGTCTATGGTGAGTCGACAGATTATCTCGATATCAAGCAATGGGTAATAGAAGATGGCGAGTGTTTTACCGACGAGGACATCAAGAAGGCCGCAAAGGTTGTGGTGGTGGGTAAAACAATTGTTACTGAACTTTTCGGAGAAAATGTCGATCCTATAGGAAAGACTATCCGTTTTAAAAGCATTCCTATGCGTATTATCGGCGTTCTGAAGTCAAAAGGTTACAACTCGTGGGGAATGGACCAAGACAATGTAATGATAGCACCTTACACCACAGTTATGAAGCGCATTAACGCACAGACTTTCTTCTCGAGTCTTGTCTGCTCTGCCGTAACGGAGGAACTTTCAGATGCTGCTATTGAAGAATTAACACAAATCCTACGCGACAACCATAAGTTGAAAGCTGATGCCGACGACGATTTCACCATTCGCTCTCAAGCAGAGATGATGGAGACGATGTCATCGACCATGGATACGGTGACAATTATCCTTGTGGTGGCCGCTGCCTTCTCACTACTTGTAGCAGGTATCGGTATTATGAACATTATGCTTGTATCTGTTACAGAGCGTACCAAGGAGATAGGCCTACGCATGGCTGTGGGGGCCACGGGACCCGTTATCTCATTGCAGTTCCTTATCGAGTCGGTACTCATCAGTGTAACGGGCGGACTGCTAGGAATCTTTGTAGGATGTAGTGCCAGCGGACTCCTGGTTCCGATGTTCGGCATGCCTTCGAGCGTTCCCGCCTGGTCTATCTACGTTTCCTTCTTTGTTTGTGTCTGCATCGGTGTCCTTTTCGGATACATTCCCGCACAGAAAGCTGCCAACATGGATCCTATTGAAGCCATTCGTCATGAATAAGCGTATAGAAATCGTATTGCATATCGCGGCGTGGATTGTGATGTTTCTCTCGCCGATGTTCTTCATGTATCGAGGACATGGAGTCACAGTTCTACAATTTCTGGTCATGTGTTCGGTACCCATTTCCTTTATGATTGTGTTCTACATGAACTACCTATGGCTCACGCCCAACTATTTCGTTGATGGTTGTCATCGCTATTACTTTGCCATCAATGTACTAGTGATTCTTTCATTGGGCATTGGGCTCCATTTCTGGATGACTTACACACACGATTTGTTTGAGCCTAATCACAAAGCCCTCCCAAGTTGGTGGAACACCTTAGGATTTATACTACGTGACATTTTCAACCTCGTTATTGCAGCCACCATTGCTACGCTTTCAAAACTTTCATTCCGATGGTACAGGGCTGAGCGTGAGCGGTGCGATGCAGAAGCTGCACGTATAGAAGCTGAACTGAAGACACTGCGCTGGCAAATCAATCCACATTTTCTACTGAATACGCTCAACAATATCTATGCTCTTACCGCCATCAACACTGAGAAAGCGCAAGAGTCCATTCAGGAACTATCGAAGATGTTACGTCATATCCTATATGACAATCAACAACCCACCGTACCTATCACTGACGAAGTGGAATTTATGGAAAATTATATCAAACTAATGCGCATCCGACTACCTCAAACTGTCGATATCAGCGCCCAATTCTCCATTCCCTATACTCAACAGCAGATAGCTCCCATGCTCTTTGTCACTCTCATCGAAAATGCCTTTAAACATGGTGTTAGCCCTACTCTACCAAGTTTCATTCACATCCGGATGGAGGCCGACAAAGATCATATGGAGTTTGATATCATGAACTCAAATTATCCCAAGGATGAACAAGACCGGAGTGGACACGGTATCGGACTCACACAAGTTCAGCGTAGACTTGATCTGGCATATCCAGGTTGCTATAAATGGGAAAAAGGGGTTAGCGAGGACGGGAAAACCTATCGCTCACGAATTATTATCACATCATAAAACCAAAAAACATGACAATCACTTGTGCCATCATCGACGACGAGCCACTGGCCGCTGGCCTCCTGAAAAGCTATGCCGAGAAGACTCCTTTCCTCGAACTCACAGGAACGTTTGGTAGTGCCATCGAGGCTATGCGACAACTACGTGAGCATCCTGTTCAGTTGCTTTTCCTCGACATTCAAATGCCCGAACTTTCAGGCATAGAATTTGCAAAAATATTACCTTCAGAAACCAAAATTATCTTCACCACAGCCTTCCAGCAATATGCCATCGAAGGCTATAAGGTTAGTGCGCTTGATTATCTGATGAAGCCAATATCATACGACGATTTCCTGCGAGCCGCCAACAAAGCCCTCGAATGGTTTACCATCAGCCAAAAGCAAGAAATCTATGCTCGCGACCGCTTTATGTTTATCAAGAGCGACTACAAACTCGTGCGTGTTGGTCTCGATGATATCCTCTACATCGAAGGACTGAAAGACTATGTCCGTTTCTACCTCTCTGACGGAACACGCATCATGAGTCTGATGAACATGAAGAAATTAGAGGACTATCTCCCACAACCAGAATTTCTGCGCATCCACCGCTCATACATAGTCCATATGAACAAAGCACAGTCTGTCGACCGACTGCGCATAGTCTTTGGAGACCAATTCATCCCCATATCCGAATCCTACAAGGATGAAGTGCAACAATATCTTGATGCGCACACACTGGTGTAAAGTTATCTCTTGCTTCGTACTATCATGGTCTTCACCTTCCCGTTGTATCGCTCAGCAGCAATAAGCTGTTCGATGGTTAGGTGCATCCGATATTTCCAATGGTTGTAAGGGTCACTAGGCACATTGATACGTTCGTCTTGAGGGTGTTTCGACCGCAACTCGCTATCCATAGCCAGCCAGTCTTGTAAGGAGAGAATGCAAAGCATCGAGGGACTATATAGGTGACGCGCTATGATTTCCTCAGCCAAATGGGCAGGCAACTGCTCGGGTGCCCTACCCTCCTTCTGCAACATCGTGATATAAAAGCGCTGGCGACGTTCTGGATTTTCCTGCCACCAAAGACGTAGTGGCGACATATCGTGTGTAGATATCGTACAGACAGAACGATAGGGATTGGCCTCCAAATGAGCAAACTCAAAGCCATGTTGCTTGGGCATCTGCTGAATCTCAAGCGTTAAAATTCGCAACTGGTCTAGCACAGGTTCAACACAATCGGGAAGCATACCAAGATCTTCACCACAGACAAGTAGCCGTGAATCTTTCAATATAGCAGGTAACCGTCTAAGAGCCTGTTGTCCCCAATAGAAAGAATGGCGCTGATAGAAATAATTGTTGTAGAGACGTAGGAAAGCGTCTTTATCCTCACTTGATAGTGCCTCGAAGATCGGCTCACTTATCACACCTATACGTGGATGATACATATCCTGTTGGTGTGGATCTTCAACAAAGAGGACATTACAAAGTAGCCTCATTAATCCGTCACGAATCCACAGGCTGTTCTCGTCACGCCGATTAGCAAAATAGGCCATTACTTTGCGCTGAGTATCAAATTCTGCCTTAAAGCCGTACAGATTGTATGCTTTAAGTATCAGAAAATGATCTCGTACATATTGTGCATGGATTCCAAATATCCGATTGATTAAACGGTCGTTGATAAAGGGGCTGGTAAAAAGTTCTTTACGGAACGATAATCCGAAATACTCTATCTCACCTACGGTCAAAGGCAAAGCGGGTGAGAAATGGCCCAATAGTCCGAATACGGCATTCTCAGGAATTTCCCAAATGCGGAAAAATCCCAATATATGGTCGATACGAAGCGCGTCAAAATATTGCTCCATATGCTTCAAGCGACGACGGAACCACTTGACGAGTTGAGTGTTAAGCGATAAATGAGGAGAATCCGAAGTTTCCTCCCAACGATAAGTTGGAAATCCCCAGTTTTGTCCGTTTGTACTGAATGCATCAGGTGGTGCTCCTGCCTGCGAATCAAGATAGAATAGAGCTGGATATTGCTTTGTCTCAACACTCTCACGATTAATACCGATAGGCAAATCCCCCTTCAAAATAACACCTTTAGAACGGGCATAATCAGAAGCAGCCTTTAATTGGGTATGTAAAAGGAACTGTTCAAAATAGAAAAAAGAAATTGATGCCAATCCTGCAGAGGAGGCGTCATTATTCACTATCTCCATTGCTCTAAACTCTGAATATGGCTTCAGCCAGTCCTCATTTTCAGCCACGAAATCCTTGTAACCTTGACTATCAGCGACTGACTTTCCTTTCTCTTCGAAAAGAGCAAACATATATTCGTGTTTTACGCGCTCGACCGCCTCGTAGTCACTGTATGCCAATGCATTCAATTCCTGTTGGCGACGACGGAACTGGGTCATCCGTTGACGCGACTTCAGGGTACCTGCAGCCTCTAGATCAATATAATGCGGATGTAGGGCAAAGGCACTAATAATATTGTAGGGGTAGGAATCCTGCCACCCATGACATACTGTCGTATCGTTGACAGGCAACAGTTGGATAACCTTCATACCGGTCAATTCTACCCAGTCAACCAGTCGCTTCAGGTCACCGAAGTCACCCACTCCATATGAATGTTCGCTACGTAATGAGAAAACAGGGACTGCCACACCAGCAGCACGCCAGATATTCTCACGGAGTCGTAATTGGTCGCCATAAAGCACCAACACTTGTCCGTCCTCTACGGCAGTCTCACCCGTTGTACGGTTGTCACCTTCCTCCCATCCTATAAAAGCGTGCGTCTTGTCGTCAACCACAACATACTTATATTCTATCGGGAACATCATACCCAAAGCATTGACTGTCAACATCCATTCATGCTGACCAGCATACTCCATACGCAGATAGCGTGAAGTATTCCAGCTGCCGATAGCAGGATGACTACCACACACAGCTACCGACTGACCTGGTTGCAACTGTGGAGCCGATACACGGAACGTAATGGTACGCCGGAACAAGGGCAACCGCAGTGCTACAACATGCTCATCTCGAGGAATACCAGCCATTGTCAGATACGCGTTCGTGTAGAGATGACAAGGCAGTGGCAAGTCACGCCATTGGTCTGGGAAAATGTAGTCTTTAGACGTGTCAAAATGATAGATACGGGGTACCAAGTCCCATTCACGTCGCAATATCTGCCCATCTCCATCCTCTACTTGGTAGATATAGACAATATGCGATAGTGGATGCTGTCTCGACTCTAAAGCTGCTGTTTCTAATGTCCATAGTTCTCCGTCTTCCGTCTGCATCAGCAGATTGTATTGCCTGACGGTATCATCCTGACTGTGATAAGAAATGCATACATGCAGGCTCTCGCCCCACGCCGTACGATATCGGATACTGAATTTTAATTTCATGAATGTATAAGTTTGATGCAAAGATAATAAAAAGTTTAGAGTTTAGAGTTTAGAGTTTAGAGTTTTTTGTATCTTTGCATCGAAAAAAGTTATAAAGAGATGAAAATAAAGAGTTCAAAGAAGTATCTCATTCCTGCCATCGTTGGACTGCTGCTGGTTATTAGCCTGCCGTTCTATTTCTTTTTCCATTCAGTTTCGACACAGGAAGCCACACATTATATATATATAGATGACGATGATACTCAAGACAGTGTGATTAATAAAATCAAGCCCATCTCAGCCCCTGCAGCTATGGCTGGACTTCAGACTTTGCTTCGTCATGCGGGATATAGCGAAGAGATCAAGACCGGACGTTATGCCATCAAACATGGCGAGGGAGCCATTACCGTCTGGCGCCATCTAAAGAATGGCATGCAGGAAAGTCTTCGCATTACTATTCCTGAGGTTCGCACAATGGATCGATTGGCCTCGCTACTAGGCAGGAAACTGATGCTTGATTCAGCTACCATTGCTTCAGCCCTCTACTCGCAAGAAATTTGTACTAAATACGGCTACGACACCTGCACCATCAGTGCTTTGTTCATACCCAACACCTACGATTTTTATTGGAATATTAGCCTTGACGGATTTTTGGAGCGTATGCAGAAGGAGCACGACCATTTCTGGAATGGAGAACGGACAGCCAAGGCCACACGGATGGAAATGACACCAGTTGAGGTAGCCACACTGGCTTCCATTATTGATGAGGAGACTGCTAATACTGCTGAGAAGCCGATGATTGCAGGCATGTACATCAACCGACTGAAACAACACATGCCTTTGCAAGCCGACCCAACCATCAAGTTTGCTCTCAAAGACTTTGCTCTCAAACGCATCTACAACAACATGCTCAAAATCAAGAGTCCTTACAACACCTATATCAACGAAGGATTACCTCCTGGCCCCATTAAGATCGCCTCCATTAAAGGCATCGACGCTGTGCTCAACCATGTAGAACATGACTATCTATATATGTGTGCCAAAGAAGACTTTTCTGGGACGCACAACTTTGCCAAGACCTATGCTGAACACCTGCAAAATGCTGCTCGCTACTCCAAAGCACTCAATGCGCGGGGAATCAAGTAAAACTTAAAAACAGTAAAACAGAAATATAAAAAATGCTCCTTGCTTCACAGCGAGGGGCAAATTAATCGGTATTAGTCCTTTTTAAGGTAAAAAGATTGTATTCAGGATAACGCTGGCAAAGGTACGGTGTTTTTAACTGCCTTGCAAATTATTTCTTATGTTATGTAACATATTTTAAAGATTCGGCACGTTGTTCTTGGTTTTTTCCCTGCTTATTAGTATCTTTGCAGCCAAATTACATATATTTTTTATCATTATGGAAGAGAAAAACATCACCACAGGTGAAGAAAAGAAAAGTCTCAGTTTTGTTGAGCAAATGGTAGAAGGCGACCTTGCCGCCGGTAAGAACGGAGGGAGAATACAGACCCGTTTTCCACCAGAGCCCAACGGATATATACACATCGGACACGCCAAAGCAATTTGTATGGACTTTGGTGTAGCAGAAAGATTCGGCGGTATCTGCAATCTCCGCTTCGACGACACCAATCCGACAAAGGAGAACACCGAATATGTGGAAAATATCATGAACGATATCAGGTGGCTCGGCTTCCACTGGGAGAACGTCTACTATGCCTCTGACTATTTCGATAAGCTATGGGACTTGGCCATTTGGCTCATTGAGAAGGGCCTCGCCTATGTAGACGAGCAGACCTCTGAGCAAATTGCCGAACAAAAAGGTACGCCGACACAACCCGGACGTCCCAGTCCCTTCCGCGACCGTCCCATCGAAGAGAACCTGCGTCTGTTTCACCAGATGAACACACCTGAAGCCGTAGAAGGCTCGATGGTTCTGCGCGCCAAGCTAGATATGGCCAATCCAAACATGCATTTCCGCGATCCAATTATATATCGTATCATCCAAATACCCCACCATCGTACAGGTACAAAATGGCACTGTTACCCCATGTATGATTTTGCTCATGGGCAGAGCGACTATTTTGAAGGTGTCACCCACTCCATCTGTACGCTGGAGTTTGTGCCTCATCGCCCACTATACGATAAGTTTGTGGATTTCCTGCAGGAAAAGGATGATCAGAACGACTATCGTCCTCGCCAGATTGAATTCAACCGACTGAACCTGACATATACAGTCATGTCTAAACGCAAACTGAAAGCACTGGTTGACGAGGGATTGGTAGACGGATGGAGCGATCCGCGCATGCCGACCGTTTGCGGTATGCGTCGTCGTGGTTATTCTGCACAAAGCATTCGCAATTTCATCGACTCTATTGGTTATACGAAATTTGATGCGCTCAACGACTATGCCTTGCTTGAGGCTGCTGTCCGCGATGACCTGAATAAAAAAGCCTGCCGTGTCTCAGCTGTTCTGAACCCTGTCAAGTTGGTCATCACCAACTATCCCGAGGGGAAGACAGAAGAACTGACAGCCATCAACAACCCAGAAAATGAGGCAGATGGTACACATACCATTACGTTTAGCCGTGAATTGTGGATTGAGCGCGATGACTTTATGGAAGATGCTCCGAAGAAATTCTTCCGCATGACTCCAGGCAAGGAAGTCCGTCTGAAAAATGCCTATATTGTGATGTGTACTGGATGTAAGAAGAATGTCAATGGAGAGATTGAGGAAATCTATGCGGAATACGACCCGGAGAGCAAGAGTGGAATGGCTGGTGCAGACCGCAAAGTAAAAGGCACACTCCACTGGCTTAGCACCCAGCATTGTCTGCCCGCAGAAGTACGCCTTTACGATCGTCTTTTCTCTATCGAGAATCCTGGTGCTGACGACCGAGATTTCCGCGACTTACTCAACCCTGAGTCGTTGACCGTTCTGAAGAATTGTTACGTCGAGGAATACTTGACCGAAAAGAAGCCTGGCGATTTCCTTCAGTTCCAGCGTATTGGCTACTTCACCCTTGACGAATCGTCAAAGGAAGGACAACTCGTCTTCAACAAGACCGTTGGTCTAAAAGACACCTGGGCGAAGATTAACAAATAAATGAAGAAAACCGGCGACGATTATTTTGACAGTGAAGATTTCCAGAATATTCTGGAAGGTTACGAAGAATCAGTCAAATCGGGGCATCCCTTATTTTTGGATGCCGACGATTTGGCTGATATTGCTGATTACTATCATTTCCTTGGAAACGACCAGCAGGCTGATGACGTAATAGATTATGCACTTTCTCTCTATCCCACCGCCACCCTGCCTAATGTGTTCAGAGCACGTGAGGCTCTCACAACTGGTGATATTGATTCAGCACAAGAATGCGTAAAAAACATTGAGCAAAAAGACGATCCTGAGTATCA
>RHMF01000788.1_pt1 | contig 14000 bp, 12 predicted proteins | sample 5365151 | NCBI WGS metagenome assembly RHMF01 (sample SAMN10266501, study PRJNA497801) | feces metagenome | isolation source: feces | host: Bos taurus | place: China: Prairie of Fairy Mountain | collected 2017-08-14 | reverse complement strand
GGAAACCTCGAGAAGATGGAGGACTATACATCACCGATCGGTTATTCGGAGAGGACTAATGCTGTCATCGAGCCAAGGCTCTCGATGCAGTGGTTCCTCAAGATGGAGGCTCTTGCAAAGGATGCTCTCGAGTCTGTGGAAAGCGGAAATGTAAAGCTCATTCCTGACAAATACCGCAACACATACCGTCATTGGATGGAGAATGTACGCGACTGGTGCATCTCCCGTCAGCTCTGGTGGGGACAGCGTATCCCTGCTTATTACCTTCCTGACGGTCAGGTTGTTGTCGCTTCAACTTCAAGCGAAGCTTTAGCTTTTGCACAGAAGATTGATGCAAATATCAAGGCAGAGGATCTGCGTCAGGATGAGGATGTTCTCGATACATGGTTCTCTTCATGGCTCTGGCCGATCTCTGTATTCGACACCAACAAGGCCGGACATCCGGATGCAGAGCCGAACAAGGACCTTGCATACTATTATCCGACAAATGACCTCGTGACAGGACCGGATATCCTCTTCTTCTGGGTGGCACGTATGATCATGGCAGGAAACGAGTTCATGAACGATGTACCTTTCCGTAATGTATATCTTACAGGTATCGTACGTGACAAGCTTGGTCGCAAGATGTCGAAGACTCTCGGAAACTCACCTGACCCTCTCGACCTGATCGAGAAGTACGGTGCAGACGCAGTGCGTCTTGGAATGCTTCTCTGCAGCTCTGCAGGAAACGATATCCTTTATGATGAGTCACAGATCGAGCAGGGAAGAAACTTCAATAATAAGGTATGGAATGCCTTCAGACTTGTAACAGGCTGGACAGTAGATGCTTCCGTTCAGCAGCCAGAGGCTTCGGCGGTTGCAGTGAAGTGGTTTGAGAACAAGTTGAGCCAGGTAGTTGAGACTGTAGAGGATCATTTCTCGAAGTTCCGTATCTCTGATGCCCTTATGGCCATCTACAAGTTCTTCTGGGATGACTTCTGCGCCTGGTACCTCGAGGCTGTAAAGCCTGCTTATGGTGCTGGCATAGATAAGGTTACATATGATGCGACCATCGGATTCTTCGATGCACTTCTCAAGATGATCCATCCGATCATGCCGTTCATTACAGAGGAACTCTGGCAGAACATGGCAGAGCGCCAGCCGGGTGAGACCATCATGAACCAGCGTTATCCGCAGGCAAAACCTTACGACGCTGAATTCATCACAGCATTCGAGATGGCTTGTGAGGCTGTGGCAGGTGTGAGAAATATCCGTCAGAGCAAGAACCTTTCTCCAAGAGAGGCTCTCGAGCTCAAGATCAAGGGTGCTTTCCCTGCAGAAGTTCTTCCTGTTGTCATGAAGCTTGCAAATGTGACTGTATCGGAGGCAGAAGGCGATATGTCCGCTGCACAGAGATTCATGGTAAGGACAGTTGAGATGTTCGTTCCTCTTACCGGACTCATCAATGTCGAAGAGGAGATCGCAAAGCTTGAAGCAGAGCTTGCTTACCAGCAGAAATTCCTCGACAGCGTCCGCAAAAAACTCTCTAACGAGCGTTTTGTAGCTAATGCACCGGAGGCTGTAGTGGCAGTTGAGCGCAAAAAAGAGGCTGATTCGCTCTCGAAGATCGAAAGTATCACAGCTTCTCTCAATGCGTTGAAGAATAACTGATAAAACAGACTTGTTCATACCGCTAACATTTTTGTTATGATGCAATCGGAGCTTTTTCTGGACGTCAGATACTATGAAACTGACCAGATGGGGATCGTCCACCATTCGAATTATGTGAGATATTTCGAGTGTGGACGAACCGACATGCTGAAGAAGCTCGGCCTGCCAATCGAACAGATAGAACAGACCGGCGTGATGCTTCCGGTGGTTGCAGTAGAATGCAGATATAAGGTTCCGGCAAGACTTGGAGATACATTGAGGATCGTCTCGATCATTGACAAAGTCCCGATGGCCAAACTTGTGATCAGGAACGAGATCTACAATCCTGCCGGCCAGCTCGTATGCGAAGGATGCGTCACTTTGGGCTTCATTGACTCGGTTTCACGCAGACCGGTCAGATGTCCGGAGGCTTTGACAAGAATTTTTGAAGAAAACATAAACTAAGTTGCTATGGATATGCTGACAATTCTCCCTATGGCTTTTGTAGGCGGATGGGAAATCATCGTTATCGCGCTTCTCGTGCTTCTTCTCTTCGGAGGAAAGAAGATTCCTGAACTCATGAAGGGCCTTGGTAAAGGTGTCAAGAGCTTCAAGGAGGGAATGAAGGAAGTCGAGGATGATGTGAAAGAGATCAATAAGGAGTAGGTGTGACTGAACAGACAATGACTTTCTGGGATCATCTCGAGGATCTGAGAAAGAGCATCTTCCGTATGATAGGCGTCCTTGCGTCTGTTGCGGTAGTGCTGTTCTTTTTCAAGAATTTTCTCTTTGATGATGTCGTTCTGGCGCCTGCCGGCAGCGATTTCCTGCTGTACAGGCTTGTCGGAATTGATTTTTCATTGTCATTGGTCAATCTGGAGGTGGCCGCGCAGTTCATGATCCACATGAAGGTGACATTCATCTGCGCCTTGATCCTTACTTTTCCATATCTGATTTATGAGGTGTGGAAGTTCATCGCTCCTGCTTTGTATGAAAATGAGAAAAAGGCGGTAAGAGGTGCATTCACATTCGCTTCAGTACTGTTCTATGTCGGAATAGCGGTCGGATATTTCATCATACTGCCTCTGATGCTGAACTTTTTTGCTGATTATCAGGTAAGTGCATCTGTCCCGAATACTTTTTCATTGAGTTCATACATATCCATGTTCTCGTCCATCGTGCTGGTGTTCGGAATTGTGTTCGAGTTCCCGACCGTGATTGCTGTGCTTTCCGGAATGGGGATCGTCACACGGGATACATTGAAACGGTATCGCAGACATGCAGTCTGCGCAGTTGTGATTCTTGCTGCTGTGATAACCCCGACAGGAGATCCGTTCTCTTTGTTTGTCGTTTCCGTGCCTTTATACATGCTATATGAATTCAGCATATTGATATCCCGTCGTGGTGAACGGCAGGAAAATATTGAAGGATAATTATTTATATGATATCTATAAACAGTCTTACGGTGGCCTATGGAGGCTTTGTCTTGCTGAATGACATCAATTTTCATATCAGCGAGAATGACAAGATCGGCCTTGTGGGAAAGAATGGCGCCGGAAAGTCTACGATATTGAAGCTGATATGCGGTCTGCAGAGCCCGACCAACGGAAAGGTCGCTGTTCCTAATAATGTGAAGATCGGCTATCTTCCGCAGATCATGGAGCATCATCGCGGCCGTAGTGTCATTGATGAAGCCATGACTGCTTTCTCGGATATGTTCGAGATGGAAGCGGAACTGGAGCGCATTACAATGGAACTTGCTGAAAGACAAGACTATGAGTCCCAGGCATATCAGGATCTCATCATCAGGATGAATGAGGTCAATGATACATTGGCATATACGCGTTCGGACAATCCGCAGGTTCAGGCAGAAAAGACTTTGCTCGGTCTCGGTTTCAAGTATGATGAGCTTTCACGTCCTACGGAAACGTTCAGCCAGGGCTGGAACATGCGTATCGAACTTGCAAAGATCCTTCTTTCCAAGCCTGATGTGCTGCTTCTTGACGAGCCTACGAACCATCTTGATATCGAGTCTATAGAATGGTTGGAAGGATATCTTAAGGAATATAAGGGATCGCTTGTACTGATTTCCCATGACCGAAAGTTCCTGGATAATGTGACGAACAGGACTGTCGAGATCATGGTCGGCAGGATTCACGATTATAAGGTTCCATACAGCAAGTACCTGGAACTCAGGAGGGAACGTCTTGAACAGCAGAGGGCGGCATTCGAGAATCAGCAGAGGATGATCGAGAAGACCGAGGAGTTTATCGAGAAATTCAGGTACAAACCGACCAAGTCCAACCAGGTCCAGTCACGTGTGAAGCAGCTGGAAAAGCTTGAAAGGATCGAGGTCGATATAGAAGACAGGTCTGCTTTGACCGTCAAGTTCCCGCCGGCTCCTCGCTCTGGCGACATTGCATATAAAGGAGTGGACCTTAAGGTCGGTTATGGTACCAAGGTCGTATTCGACGATGCGCAGATTGAAGTCCGAAGGGGAGAGAAGGTCGCTCTCGTCGGAAGAAACGGTGAGGGAAAGACCACCCTTATGCGCGTGATCATGAACGAACTTGATCCTATGTCCGGAGACTCGAAGGTAGGATATAATGTGAATATCGGATATTACGCTCAGAATCAGGAAGATATACTTGATAAGGAGGATACCGTATTCGGTACATTGGACCGTATTGCTGTAGGAGATATCCGTCTGAAACTTAGAGATATTCTAGGTGCATTCCTTTTCAAAGGAGAGGATATTGACAAGAAGGTTGCTGTACTGAGTGGTGGAGAGAGGGCTAGACTTGCCATGGCAAAACTGATGCTCAAACCATATAATCTTCTTGCACTTGACGAACCGACCAACCATATGGATATCCGTTCGAAGGATATTCTCAAGCAGGCTCTCAAGGCTTATGACGGAACATTGATCATCGTGTCGCATGACCGTGACTTCCTCGACGGACTTGTTGACAAGCTTTATGAGTTCAGGGATGGAAAAGTGAAGGAGCACCTTGGCGGTGTACAGGAATTCCTTGAGCGCAGGAAGCTGGAGAATCTCAATGAGTTGGAAAGACATTACAAGCCAGTCGCTGAAGAGAAGCCGGCAGAGGTTGTACAGAAGAAGGAGGAAGCCAAGCAGGAGTATCAGGCGAAGAAGTTTGTATCTAAAGAAGAGAAGAAAATAAGAAGCCGTATCTCATTCTTGGAGAAGAAGATAGAGGAGTATGAAACCAGGATGGCAGAGATAGAGGCCGTGTTAAGTAATCCTGGTCCTGAAGATGATGTGATCGAGCTTACAAGGGCATATCTCGAGAATAAGAGAGAGCTGGATTACAAGATGGAAGAGTGGGGAGAGCTTAATGAAAAATTAGAATCTTGATATTATTGACATATGGAAGAGAAGAAAATGCAGTACCTGTTCGGAATGCATCCGGTATTGGAGGCAGTAAAGGCAGGAAAGAAGTTTGACAAGGTAATGCTTAAGCAAGGTCTCGAAGGTCCCCAGTTCAGGGAACTTCTCGAGCTGCTGAAAGATAATGAGATCCCGTTCCAGTTTGTTCCTGGCGAAAGGCTCAACAGGGCGGTAAGAGGTGCACATCAGGGTGTCCTTGCTTATATATCGCAGATAGATTACGTTGATATTGAGCAGCTTGTGAATAATGCTCTCGGTCGCAGCGAGAATCCTCTGCTTGTGATACTTGACGGTGTGAGCGATGTCCGTAATCTTGGAGCCATTGCGAGAAGTCTCGAATGTGCAGGCGGTCATGGAATCATCGTTCCGGCAAAAGGTGGAGCTGCCATCAATGCTGATGCTGTCAAAGCGTCGGCAGGAGCCCTAATGAGAATCGATACCTGCAAGGTGCCGAATCTTCGTGTGGCTGCATATTATCTGCAGCAGAGCGGCTTCAAGCTTATTGCGGCTACCGAAAAGACCGACAATCTTATTTATGATGTCGACATGACAGGTCCTTGTGCGATAATCATGGGCTCTGAAGGCAAAGGCATTTCCCAGATCATGCTTGATCTTGCTGATGAAAAGGCTGCCATTCCTATGGCGGGAGAAATCACTTCCCTTAATGTATCAGTTGCTTCGTCAATCCTTATGTATGAGGCTGTTAGACAAAGAATTACCAAATAACCTGAAGATATGAAAAAGTTTATTTTCATTGTTGCTTTAGCTGTCATGACAGCTTTTGCAGCCAATGCACAGGCTAACCTGGTGCAGGTGAATGATTATGAGAGTTTCAATGCAGTGAATATCTCAGATAATTTCATCGTGAAGCTCAATGTCGCTCCAAAATATTCCGTAAGGACTATAGTGGACGAAAGAATTTCTCCATATGTTATATGCTATGTCAAGAATGGAACTTTGTATGTGTCTGTTGACAGAAAGAATTTCCCTTCTGATCTCAAAAAGCATTTGAAAATGAAGGGTGTACCGACACCATTACTTGAAGTTGAAGTTTATTTCCCTACAATCAAGTCGTTGGAAATCAGCGATAATGTCATTCTGCAGGTTTCTGACCTGATTCATTCTGAATCATTCACACTTACTGTTCTGGACAAAGCTAAGGTTAATAAGATCAATCTTGAAGGTGATACAGCTGAAATCAATCTGGCAAAGAGCGCATATGCGAATGTTGAATCCACTACAGCCAAGACATTGTATGTTACTACAGAGAACTCGTCACAGGCTATCGTGAATCATTTCGGAAATGCCATCAGCATGGTTTCTTCCGGTTCTTCTTTGCAGAATGTTACATCTGAAGTAGTTTCCATGAATGCGGATGTTTCAGGTGGATCTACCATTGAAGTAAAGGGTTTAGCTTCAAAGCTTCAGGTTAAAGGAGCGGGTACAGCTCGTCTGATAGCAGAAGAAGTAGTTGCTGATAATGCTGCAATCGAACAGTCAGGCTCTTCTAAATGCCATGTCAATGTGACAGGAAACATTCTTGTGAACCTAACAGGAGGTTGTATGCTTACTTTCATGGGCAAGCCTACCATCGAGGTGGACAGGATTGTCAATTCGACCCTTATCAAGCACGACGATCCAAGAAGAAAGTAATTCTTGATGTTTATCCTTGATTCTCACTGCGATACGCCGTCGCAGATATACAGATTAAGGGATCTTTCCCTGGATAATGATCATGCGCATGTCGACTTTCCTAAACTGAAACGCGGGGGAGTCGATGGCGCATTTTTCGCGCTTTATGTCCCGGCTTCAATGGATGAGGAAGAGGCATTCACATATGCCGGATCATTGCTGGACTGCATCAGATCCACGGTTTCTGCAAATCCGGACAAGGCGGTCATGACCGTGAGCCCGGAGGGGGCTCTCAAGAATAAGGAAAATGGATTGTTCTCCATATTTGTCGGTCTCGAAAACGGTTCTGCCATAGGACATTCCATTGAGCGCCTGCGATATTTCCATGACAATGGAGTCAGATACGTCACATTGTGTCATTCCGCTGATAATCAGATATGTGATTCGTGTGCTTCCAAAGTCAAGACATGGGGAGGCTTGAGTCCGTTCGGCAGGGAAGTAATAGCAGAAATGAACCGTCTGGGTATGCTTGTCGACGTTTCTCATATCTCGGATGATTCCTTCTGGGATGTTCTCAAGCATTCCAAAGCTCCGGTAGCTGCAACTCATTCATGCTGCAGGGCCCTGGCTGATCATCCGCGCAATATGACCGATGAGATGATGAAGGCTCTTGCTGATGCCGGCGGTGTCATCCAGATCAATTTCTATCCGTTGTTCATAGATGGAGACTTTGCCGGAATCCTGAATGCTTCTGGTATAATGGATAGGGGGGAAGCCGTTGAAAGCCAGTTTATTAAAGATCCGTCTGATCCGGAGAAGAGGGCGGCATGGAATGCAGTACAGGACGAACTTATGGCCTTGCCTCGTCCGTCTTACAAGAGAATCGTGGATCATATAGATCATGCCGTTGCGGTTGCCGGTATCGATCATGTCGGCATCGGATCAGACTTTGATGGGATTGAAGTCACTCCGGATGGACTTGAAGACATATCAGGAATGCATCTCATTTTTGATGAAATGCGTTATAGAGGGTATTCGGAGGAGGATATTTCGAAAGTCGCAGGAGGAAATTTCCTGCGTCTGCTCAATGATGTTTCTTCATGTTCTGGTGAGTGACCACCATCAGAACGGAGACAAGAATCAGTACAATGCCGGCGATGCTCTTGAATCCAAGATGCTCGTCAAGGAAAAGCACACCTAAAATGACGGCAGTAAGAGGCTGAAGGGCTCCGAGAATAGATGTAAGCGTCGGACCGATTCTTCTGACAGCCTTAACGCCAGTGAAATTTGATATCATTGTTGACCAGAGGGCCAGTCCAAGTATGTAGAGCCATAGCTTGCCGTCGTGTACAATGGTGATACCTCCGTCAATGATCAGTCCGCCTGCGATGAAGTAGACTGCGCACATGATCATTATCCATGTCGTGAACTTCACCACCTCGATCTTATCGGCTCTGGTTCTCTTCATCAATATGTAATATGCTGCAAATGAGACAGCTGAGATGATGGAGCAGGCGAGTCCGAGTGCAGTGTTACCCCCTTCTATCTTAAGACCGTCTCCAGATGCCATGAGATATACACCGAGAATCGACGATGCTATAGCGGCAAGATTTATCCATGACTTCTGTTCTCCATGAACCAGCATCATCCAGAATACGACAATCACAGGATACATGAAGTTGATTGTGGATGCAATGCCGCTGGCGATATTTGCATATCCTATAAGCAGGGTTACGGAGGTAAGTGCTCTTAATCCGCTGAGAAGAGCTATCTTCCAGGCCTCATCAAGAGAATTGATACGGAGTGTCTTTTTCTTGACGGCAGCATAGACCATAAGGACGATTGCGGCTATCGCCCAACGGTATGAAAGTACATCCGAATTTGACAGTCCGGCAGCCAGAAGACCGATGCTGAAGAGGGGAGAAAAACCAAATGAAGCCGACGAAATACAAGCGTAGAAGATGCCGTTCAAGGTGATTCTCCGCTTCTTTTTTTCGTATTTCTTTAATATATGGCTCATTTATGGTGATTCTTTGTTAAAATGCTGATATATAATACTTTAGAGTATGTTATAAGTCTTTATTATAATTTACATCATTGAAGTAACAAAAATGTTATAACCTTAAACAAAAATGTTTTATCTGCTTATAATCAGTATTTTAACTCGTTTACAAGTTTTTCCCTCAAAATGTTGAGTGCAGACGAGGCAAAGCGCTCGATATTGCGTTTTCTGTCGTTTCTGAAGACCATGCTGAAGGTCTCCGTACCCTTATCGGAACTGACTCCGATCCATACGAGACCGACCGGTTTATCTGCACTTCCTCCTCCAGGTCCGGCAATTCCGGATGTTGCTACCGAATAGTCGCTTCCGGTAAGTCTTCTCACTCCCTCTGCCATTGCCGCAACACATTCCGAGCTGACAGCCCCATGTTCAGCGATGATTTCTGCGGGAACACCAAGTACATTTATCTTGATTTCGTTTGCATATGAGGTCACAGAGCCCAGATAATACTCTGATGCACCGGGAACAGAGGTGAAAAGTGCCGAAATTGTACCTCCTGTGCATGATTCCGCAACGGAAACTGTCTTGCCGGCTTCATAAAGCATCCTGCCTACGCAGTTTTCAAGCGTGTCATCATGGTCGGAATAGAGGAAAGAGCCGAGAATAGGGCGTAATCTGGCCAATTCTGCCTCGATCCGGGCCTCTTCGTCCTCTTTGTTGCCTCCATATATAGAAAGCCTCAGACGGACTCCTGTGAGGGGATTTGGCAGATATGCGAGATGCATGTCGGAAGGCAGGTTGTCTTCCCACTCCTCAATCATCTTGGCTAATGCAGATTCCGCAATGCCGTAAGTCATTACGGTGCGATGGTAAATGTCTGATAATGAATTATGTGCCTTGATGTCTTCCAGTATGTCCGGCAATGCGGCCAGGGCTTCGTAAGGCACTCCCGGAAGGGAATATAAGGTAGCTTCATGGCCGAATCTGTCTGCAGGGAAACGGAAGACCATTATTGGGGCTGTACCGCATCTGTTAGGAATCACATCACAAGTTTCAGGGACAGAAGCCTGTGCCAGATTGATGTCTAGAATGTCCAGACCTCTGGAACTCAATATCTTATGGATGATTTCAAGCTGTCTCTCATCGGTCTTGTAGACATTTGTTCCGGAGAGGTGGGCGAGTGCTGCCTTGGTTATGTCGTCCTTGGTCGGCCCAAGACCTCCAGTCACGATGACGATGTCGTTTTTCGCGAGTTCCTGGCTCAGGGAGTTTACAATGACATCATGATCATCTCCTATAGACAGCATTCGGGTTACCTTGATGCCTAAAGAGTTGAGAGCCTGTGATATATGTGATGAATTTGTGTCAACGATCTGACCTATAAGGATTTCGTCGCCTATTGTACAGATTGATGCTTGGGTCATTTAGCTGTGTTTTCCAGATATTTGTTGATATTCTTGATGAGGGCAGGGCCTTCATAAATGAAGCCTGAATAGATTTCTACAAGCGATGCACCTGCATCGAGCACTTCCTTTGCCTGTTCAGGTGTCATGATGCCACCAACACCGATGATTGGAAGCTTGCCTTCAGATTTAGCATGTACATACTTGACCAGTTCGAGGTTTTTACTGTATAAAGGTGCTCCAGACATGCCTCCGTTGCCGATTTCCTCGATCTTTTCCTTCGATATGCTTGTGATTCCGTCGCGGCTTCTGGTTGTGTTTCCTGCCACTATTCCGTCGATTCCTGAACGGAGACAGTAATCGATTATCTCGTCCAGCTGCTGGTGGGACAGATCCGGAGATACTTTAAGGAGAATCGGACGGTAATTGTCATAATACATCCTGAGGTCAAGCAGCTTGTCAACGATCTCCGAAAGGAATGTTATGTCCTGTAAAGCAGTGAGTCCCACTACATTAGGGCATGAGATATTGACAACGAACATGTCGACGAAGTCATAAAGAAGGCCGAAAGACTTCTCGTAATCCTTAGCGGCATCCTCGTTTATGCTGGTAGTATTCTTGGATATGTTGGCAGCAACAATGACTTCCGGACGGACTTTCTTAAGATGTTCAACTGCATTCCTGACTCCTTTGTTGTTGATGCCGAAGCGGTTGATGATGGCACGGTCACCAGGTACCCTGAAGCATCTTGGCTTTGCATTTCCATCTTGCGGAAGCGGAGTAAGTGAGCCTATTTCAACGAATCCGAAGCCGAAATTGGCCATATCATTATAGAATTCTCCGTTCTTGTCAAGGCCTCCTGCAAGTCCTACCGGATTTGGGAATCTTATGCCGAAAACCTCCCTTTCGAGAGATGGCGTATCCTTTTTATAGACGGCTCTGATAATAGACTGTGCAAATGGCACGTGCCTCAGGAATGCGAGGCCTTTGAAAAGCAGGTTGTGTGCCGTCTCCGGGTTGAATCTGAAGAGGATCGGCTTAAGAAAATGCTTGTACATGATCAGGTGTTTTTATATCTATGCAAATATACTAAAAAAGTACCGCTTAAGCAGTACTTTTCTACATTTCCTGAAATGTCCCATCATCAAAAAGTATGATTATTTTTGAAACTTTTCTTTGACTTGCAAAGGTTTGTACCATGTCATTTAAAGGTTTTATATCATTTGAGGATTCGACGGTCTCTGTCTTTTCTTCAAACTGTACAGGGAATTGCATTCTAGGAGTATCTTCCACATCGATTTCCGGGAAGAGAAGATCTTCCGGAATATCCGGTTCCGGGGAAACTGTCTGATCCTTGTACATTCTGCCTTTGCCGAACATCAGCCAGTCGATGTTAAGATTAGGGTAGCGCTGCATCATGGCCTTGATGAAATCGAAGCTTGGATTGTTACGACCCGACAGGACATGAGATACGCTGGCGCGTACAACGTTGATGCTGTCTGCAAATTGTGCCTGAGTGATGTTTTCAGCGGCAAGGAATTGTTTTAAACGTGTATTCATGGTTGTTTACAATGATGTTACAAATGTAATGCATAAAAATGAGAAATGCAACAGTTATTTCGATTCAAAGATGTAACCAGAAGGGGAGTACAAGGCAACAATAATGCTAGAATATACTTTATATAATGTGGTGTAAATACCTGATTAACAGTATTAAAGAAATATAAATACTACTAGAATTGACCATTTGTTGCGAATAAATCACCCCATAATGTGCACAGTTACCGAATAAACCTATATTGTATATTTATATAATAATACATAAATAGTTGAAAACTAGGTAGTAAAGCGAAAGTAATATTAAACATAAGAAATTATTATATCACATAAATTCACATTACATAAATCGTGACAAACAAGTGAATTTACTATGGTAAAATTTACAGATATTTACATAAGTTAATACAAATGTGATTCAATTTTGTAAATAACATTTGTTAACAGTCACATTTTAGGAAATAAGACTTGAATTGATTACTTTTGCAATGTTAAAGAAGAAACAGATGTTACCAAATATTCGAATAGAAGATTTCACCTACGAACTGCCAGATGAGCGTATCGCTAAATACCCATTGAAGTACCGCGATTCTTCGCAGTTGCTTTCATATAATGATGGAAATATTGATAAGAGATCATTTTCTGGAATCGCTGAATTGATTCCTGATGATTCCCTTATGATATTCAATGATACCAAAGTCGTTCCGGCAAGGCTTCACTTTCAGCGCCCTACCGGTGCTCATATCGAGATTTTCTGTCTTGAGCCGGTTCAGCCGGAGGAATATGTAAGTATGTTTGCTGTTACAGGATGCTGCAGATGGAAATGTATCGTCGGAAATATCAAGAGATGGAAGAATGACACCTTGACATTATATAATCCCATGGCAGACAAGAGGATTGATGAGATGGGGCTTAAGGCTGACCTTATTGAAAGAGTCGGTGAGACATCCATTATCGAGTTTTCCTGGGCTATTGATGCGCCTTTCTCGCAGGTTCTGGAGGTCTGTGGTACTGTCCCTATTCCACCATATCTCAACAGAAATACAGAGGATGTGGATCTGGAGCGCTATCAGACCCTTTATGCGCGTTACAGAGGCTCTGTCGCAGCACCTACTGCCGGACTCCATTTTACGGAGAATGTACTTGAATCGATCCGAAGTAAAGGTGTCGTTACAGATACAGTCTGCCTTCATGTAGGAGCCGGTACATTCCTTCCGGTAAAAAGTTCGCTGGTTGCAGAGCATACGATGCATAGGGAGCCTTTTGTAGTCACTCTGGAGTTGCTGGAAAGGCTGATCGAGCGTAAAGGAAAGGTTGTGGCTGTCGGAACAACATCGGTCAGGACTCTTGAATCGCTTTATTATGCAGGCGTAAGCTGTATAGAAAAAGGCAGACCGGAAGATGTGGGACAATGGGATCCATATTCAAGAGAATATCAGTATTCGACAGATGAGGCCCTTAATGCTATTGCCGGCTATCTGAGGGCCAATGGATTGAAGGAGCTGAAGATAGGAACACGTATCATAATCGTTCCTGGGTTCCGTTTCCGCATTGTAGATATCCTTGTCACTAATTTCCATCAGCCACAGAGCACGCTTCTGCTCCTTATTTCGGCCTTTGTTGATGGTGATTGGAGGAGAATCTATGATTATGCCCTTGCAAATGATTTCCGTTTCCTGAGCTATGGAGACAGCTCTATTCTTTTCAGAAGGTAGAAATTTGTATCCTGCAGGGGATTGTCTGATATTTGCTATTTTCAGAAAAGATTATAAATTTGCAAATTGTACTAATGTTTATACCTTATAATCATGGTTGATTTATCTGAATTCGAGAGCATCAGCCCCTATACTGATGCCGAAGCTGCCGAGGCGTTGAGCAAGCTGGCGGAATATCCGCTTCTTGCAGGTGTGTCTCAGCAGTTCTTTCCGGAAGAGTCTCCGGATTTCCTGAAGAATCTGCTCAAAAATATAAAGACGATTGATGAATTCCAAGTGCTTGTGATGCAGAAGTTCGTGCGCTGGGTGATAGAACATACAGCTCATAATTTCTCGTATGACGGTATTTCCAACATCGATCCGGACAAGAAATTCCTTGCTTTGTCAAATCACAGGGATATCATCCTTGATCCTGCTATCACGCAGCTCGTTCTTTATAATAATGGCATCCCGATGACTGAAATCGCTGTCGGTGACAATCTTATCACCAACAAGACGATCGAGTATCTCATCAGGTCAAACCGTATGATCAAGGTAGTGCGTGGAATTACTGCGAGAGAGCTTTATCTTTCATCACAGCTCCTTTCGAAGTATATCCGTCTGAATGTGACCGAGCAGAGAAGCTCCATCTGGCTTGCCCAGAGGCAGGG
>RHMF01000787.1_pt1 | contig 14000 bp, 6 predicted proteins | sample 5365151 | NCBI WGS metagenome assembly RHMF01 (sample SAMN10266501, study PRJNA497801) | feces metagenome | isolation source: feces | host: Bos taurus | place: China: Prairie of Fairy Mountain | collected 2017-08-14 | reverse complement strand
TTCTGTGATATTGTTTGCTGTCAATGCTGTTGGTGCTTCACATGGATCTGATACTGGTGGTTCTACTCCACCTTCTTCTGCATCGTAAACATATATTGCATCAACTACAACTCCGTATCCATCTACTCCAACACTCTCAAATCCTATTTGATAAGTTGAAGATGGATCTGGCAATGCGATTGAATCTGTTGTCCAACCATTTGTAGCACTTGAATAAGTAGCTAATGTTGTCCAAGCGTCTTCTTGAGTTGCTCTATACTTAACAGTCATATCTTCTGATGTACCCATGTATGACAAAAGCTGATAATCAAACTTAATATATGGATAAGACATTGATGAAAGGTCGAAAACAGGTGATTCTAATCTTGCTGATTGACCTTCCTCCCAAGTATGATAAGCCATATATTGACCATGAGAAGGTGTTTCTGCTGCATTATCTCCATAAGCTTCAGTTGCAAGCTGCCATAGATAGTCATCAGCTATTGTAGAAGAAGTCCAACATAAGTTGTTGATATCCTCAAAGCTTTCAAAGAATGGGAATTCTGTAACAGCTAAACAACGTGTTCTAAAGCTTACTTGATTTGTAGCGACAGATTCTCCGTCTTCACAAACTGTTGTTACGTAAACGCTATAGTTTGATGCAGGAAGAAGATCTACTAATCCTATTGTTTGTTCTGTTGATGTAACCATAGACCACTCTTCTTCGTCTTCTGCTTTGTAGTAAACAGCCCAAGATGTGTGTGATTCATCATCATCAGTCCAAGTTATAGTTGCTGTTGATTCTGTAACAGCTGAAACTGATACTGAACTCATTGCTGGAGGTGTACAAGTCAATGCTAATAGATTTACATTATCTATTGCCATAGGTACTGAAAGCTCTGTGTCATTTGTGTATCCATATACGGTAAATATTACTCTCTTTTGTCCAGTTCTATTACCTAAATAAATACGTTCTGATTGCCAATCTTCAGCTCCTGCAAGTCTTACAACTCTGTAAGAAGCTCCAACTGTAGATGTTTCTGGTAGAGGTGTAAGATCAGTAATAAATACTCCCAAGTAGCAATAGTAAGATGATTCGGTTTGACGTCCGATTCCCTTCCAATCGAATGCTAATTCGAATTCGTCAGATGTTTCACCGAAATCAAAGTCTTTCCACAAGTGAGTTATTGTTGTTGCACTTCCCAATGTAGCTGCATACGATTCACCACCGTCATTAGAAATGTAAGCTGCTGACCCACCATCATCGTATGCTGTTGCAGAGCCTATTGCCCAAGCATTACCTGATGTAGATGTTGTTGCATTTGATACGAACCAACCATCAACTTCATCAAATGAAGTAAAGTATGGCAATTCTTCAGGCTCAGCCAATGTATTAAATGTAAATGTAATCCAGTTTGAAGTTTCATCTTCACAAACGCTTCTTACAGCAAATGTGTAGATTGTTCCAGGTGTCAATTCTGTAAGTTCAATTGCATCTGTTGTAGCAAGTTCTACTGCTTCTCCTGAATCTGGATCAGCATCTTCTCCTTCTACAACTACATATTCCCATGCAGAAGTTCCGAATGCAGAGAAAGTAGCTTCGGCTGTTGTAGAAGTAATATCTGATACTCTTACGGAATATGGATTAGGACAAGAAGACCATTCATCTACTATAATGTTATCAATCCATAGGTCATTATCTGCGTTAGACACTGTACTTTCTCCGTAGAATGCAAATCTAACAGTTCCTGTGTATGGTTCATCATTTTCATCTGCCAATTTAATTATATGTCTTTGGAAGACGTTAGTCAAATCTGCATAGTTGTGTTCTGTGTCTTCATCTCCATCAGCGAACACTAACGCATTATTGATATCCCATGTAGCTCCGCCATCACGAGAAATGAATACTATTAATCTGTCATCTGGTGATGGACCTTCAGGAAGGTTTGCATTATTGTAGTCAGTTAGTGCGACATCAAATCCAAGTTGGTAAATTGTTTCAGTATCTTCACCTAAGTTGATGTTAGGTGTTACGAACCAACGTCCACAGTTTGTACTATAGATGTTTACTCTTGCTCCTTGAACACTCTCACCATTGAATGTTCTTGTAGATCTGCTCCAGTATGAGGAAGATGTCAAGTTAGCTGATGATACTACTCCGGTTGAAGGCAATACTCCGACATATCTTTCCCAACAAGTTGAAGTAAATGGATCTGTTGTGAAGTCTTCAGACCAAGGAGCAGCAAATGCTTGACAAGGTGTTTGTATGTTTGATTGGTCGCCGAATTCAGCATCACTTCCGTCACATACAATACCCATTTGAATGTTATAAAGTGTTTGGAAGTTTATTCCTAATATTGTATAAGGGAAATCTTCAGGTGTAAGTTCAGCAAACTCTGTCCATTCTGTAGCACCGCTTGCTTTGTAACGTAAAACGTATGTAGCGTCTGTGTTTACTTCGTCTATCATATTAACAACCAAAGCACCGCCTGTCTCACTTTCTTCTGTTTCTATAAATGATACATTTGTCTGCATTGCCATAGGAGTACAATTAACTGTTGTAATTGATATATTATCAACAACACCAGGAATACCATCTGAACTTCCAGAGTCATTATACCATCTGAACATTAACCTATAAATTCCTTCCAATCCTCCTGCAGGAATAGCAACATTGACTGTTTGCCAAGTTGGAGTCAACAACAATGAACTTGTTACGGTAATTCCACTTGAATATGATTGTCCATCAGCAACAAGTTTAACATCCATATAGTCCCATGTACTATAAGTAGAACCTTCTCCTACACATTTCCAATCGAATGAAATACGGATTTCTCCAGTTGGCTCAACGTTGAAAGGTATTGAAGCGTATGCTGTTGTAGTTAAATTACTATTATAACTTGCTGTTGCTCCATTATTATTTGAAACATACATAGCACCTCCCTCTGTTGGAGTACCTGATTCATCAACTGTGTTGTTTTCTGCTGTTCCTATTGTCCAAACATTTACAGTTGTTGAAGTAAATTCAACAACAGGTGTTGTTTCTGGAGTATCGAAATCAAATGATTGAGGAAGTGTATAAATAATAGGAACTGTCGCTGTAACAGGTTCTGACCAAGCTCCTCCACATGATTGCTGTGCAGCAAAGATGTATGTTGTTCCTTCTGTCAAATCAGTTATCTGATATGGTAATTCATCTTCATTTGAAATAGAAACTGTTTCTGCACTTTCTGGATCAAACTCTTCACCTTCTACAAATTCCGAGTATGCTATTACAACACCAGACTCAACGTTTGCAGTATTATAATTAACGTATACAGAATGGTCTGCAGGAGTTACTTGCAAACCATATACGTCTGGACAAGCAGGGATTTCACTAATTGTAAAGTTATCAATATAGAATGCAGAAGACACTTGTCTAACTGCTAATGCTAAACGTGTGTTTCCTTCATATTCATTTAAGAATACTTCTGCCATTTCATATTCTCCTACTGTTGCACTTGCAGTATTGATTGTTCCAATCAATGTAAAGTTTGCAGTATCCGCCATTGCAGTGTAATCATTTTCTGATACGTCCATAGCATATACGTCTATCACAGGAGAATTTGTAGTTGTAGTAATTCTATATTGGAAGTTCAATCTTTCGTTTCCTGTTAATTCAAATACAGGAGAAATCATCCATTCACTGAAAGAAGATGTAGTTGTATATGATGTTCCGTAGAAGTACAAAGCTTTTGTTGCTGCTCCTTCTGCTGTTGGATCATCAGGGTTTGTAGCTGGAAGTCCTGCACCTGAATAAATAGAACTCCAATAGTAATAAGAAGAACCTCCATGAATATTATACCAGCAGTGAAGCGAACTTCTGTTTGCTCTTGCAGAATCTTGAATTGCGATAAATACATTTTCGTCGAAGTTTTCTACATAAGGGAATTCAGTGATTGAATTACAAGTAGTCCAATCTGTAAATACATCAGACATTACAGCAAGGTTGCCAGCACAACTTGCAGTTACTCTATACTCAACTTTTGAAGAGTAAGGAAGACCTGTAATAGAAATAGGGCTTTCGCTTTGTTCTGAATACCAAGTTGTGTCTCCTGCATATCTATACTCTACTATGTATTCTGCACCTTCGTTCATTTCATCTGTTACAGTAACAATCATTGTAGCACTACCATCAGCGTCTTCCATTGCTGTTTCAAACTGATTCACTCTTGCACAAGGTGTAGAGAAGATATAAAGGTTATCTATTGAAGCAGCAGGATCTGAACCGTCACTACCATCATTTCTCCATGAAATTACTAATTGGTAAACTGTAGGTTCTAAATCGTTAGGGAAAGGTATAGCAACCCTTGTCCATTGATTTGTATTAGAGTAACTTCTTCCTATCAAGTGTGATGTAGAATTTGAAGTAGGAAGATCTTCTCCTAAAGGATACAAAGATACAGTTACTTCGTCAAAATTTAACTCTCCTACTGCTCTATAGTCAAATTCTATTCCGTAGTATGCACCTTCTTCTATGTTTATCAAAGTTGAAAGGTGGCTACTTGTAGCGTTATGTGAGTAGGAATTAGTCATACCTCCATCATTAGAAATGTAAAGACCTTTTCCTTCAGAGCCTTCGTCCAATCCTGACAAATTAGCTCCCAATTCACCCAAATTCCAATTGTTAACATTGTTATTGGTTACTGTCCACAAATCCCAGCTTAACAAATCTTCTAAATCATCGAAGTTTTGTTCGTAAGGGATTTCTATGTAGTTGTCTGATGTTGGTAAAGTAAGGAAATTCGCTATTTTTTCATTACTTGTGTTTTCATCACATATAGTCCAAACCTTTACTTGGTATCTTGTGTAAGGGTCAAGTCCAGATATAGTATAAGTTAAATCTGTTACGTTTTCACTTAATGTAATCCATTCCTCGTCAGTCAAAGCTTTATAAGCCACTCCAAAGGTTGTAGAACTTTCATCTGTGGTTTCCCAAGTAACAGTTGCTTCATCTATTCCGATAGTTTCTGCTGCCACTGTTACATTTGAAGGTGGATAACAAAATCCTTCCAAAGATTGCATTTCAAGTTTTATAACAGGAACGGATGAAGTAGTAGAAGGAGAAGAAGGTGCAGTGTTTATAGAATATGTTACATTATCATTGTATTTATAAATAGAAGATCCAGATGTTGTTTTCCAAGGATAAGAACTAGCCCAACTTGTTCCGTTTCTTATATATGCTATAAGCAAGTTACCACTTCCTGTATAAACAAAAGGTGATGTTAATTCATAATCTATACGACCAGGAGTATAAGTTGCAGGTCCTGTATAGACTAATTCAAAATCATCTTCGCCAACAATATACGAAGTAAGTGTATTGTTATCAACTTCCTTCATATAAATTGAGACCGTTCCATTGCTAAAAGCCGAGCCGTTATAATAATAACTTAAAGTTGTAATCATTCCCGGACTCAATGCTGACGCAGGATAAACAGACTCTGTGAACGCACTTGTGTACAACAAATAACAAGGAACGTAGCTGCTTGTTGTACTTGTGTTGGTGTCTCCGACAACAACCGTCGTCTGAGCGGACAATTGCATGGCAAAGATGATAGCCATTGCAAATAATAGTAATCGTTTCATTTTGATTAAAATTTTGTTAATAAATAAATGAATTCATGTTTTAAGGCTACAAATTTACTAAATTAAAGTTTCACTTCCAAATTTAAGAGAAACAAATTTCACTTTTTTTATTTTGCAATAAAGTCTTCCCATTTTTGGCACACTTTTTGCTATAAAGAGCGACTCAAACTTAAAATCCCATCATTTCAAATAGAATATCAAGCAGATAGAAACAAAGAGCCGAATCTGCTTAATCAACGCTTACAGATTCGGCTCTTTTGTTTTGTAAATTATTTTTTTATTTCAATGAAAATAAATCTTCGTTTTAATTTTTTATTTCTTCGTTTCAAGAAATTCTTTCTTGGTTTCAGCAAAGCGAAACTTGAAAAGATTTTTTGCGATGCTTTATTTCATAGAATTCAAGACTTGTTCTCTATCGGCAGGGCAATTATATACGCCTTTGCCTATTGATTCCAACAATACTAAATTGAAGTATTGGTTGGAGTTCTTTTTGTCTGCGTTCATGTAGTTGAACAATTCTTGCATCTTGTCTGCAATTGGTTCTATGGTAAAGTGGGTTGATAGATATGTTTTCAAGACTTCTTTTTCCTCTTGCGGCATTTGCTCACATAGGTTCAAGATGTGATACATTCCATTTGCGACTGCTTCTCCATGGAGCAAATCTCTACCCTCTTGCATTGCGAGACTTTCGATTGCATGGCCGATTGTGTGTCCGAAGTTCAAGAGTCGTCGTTCGGCTTTGTCGTTTGCATCTTTGCGAACTATGCTTTGTTTGATTCGTATGCAACGTTTGAGCAATTGAATGTTCGTTCCGGCTTCCAAAGGTGGCATTTGCATTATCTCATAGGCCAACTGCCTGTCGGCAACCAAGGCTGTCTTTAACATTTCTGCCACTCCGTTTACTATATGTCTTGCTTCAAGGGTTTCAAGAAAAACCTCATCGACACAAACTCTTGATGCAAATTTTATGTTGCCTATTTGGTTTTTGACAGTTCCTATGTTTAAGCCATTCTTTCCTCCTATTGCGGCATCTACCATTGCTAAGGTGGTGGTAGGAATAAGACATATCTCTATGCCTCGCTTGAAGGTTGAAGCAACAAAGGAAGCTACATCACAGACTACTCCTCCGCCCAAAGCAATTAGAACAGTGTCCTTGTCTGCTCCTTGTTCTATCAATGCCTCTACTATGGAACAATAGGTTTCAATGTTCTTTGACTCCTCCCCTGCTTCGATTTCTATTATCTGAGCGTCAATCAAAGATTCCATATTATATATAAGGACTGACAAACAAAGCTCAGAGGTGTTTGAATCGGCTATTATGACTTTTTGTCTTTGAGGTGCCTTCTGTAAATAGCTGTCTAAAGATGATAAAGATACTATGCGTTCCATCGTGTTTTGATTATTGTCCGTATTTGGTTAGGAATTGGATTCGCATAAGTCTGACCTCTTCTCTTGAATACTCATCTTCGCCTAACTCTTCCAAGATTTCGTCTATGTCTCCTGTCTCCATCTCCATCAATACTTCGTTTATCTCTTCTTGATGTTCGGGATCGATGTTTTCTTCTATGTAATAGCTCAAATCTAATTTTGTTCCAGAAGATACAATGCTTTCTATCTCGGTAAGCAATTCGTCAACCTCCATATTCTTTGACTCTGCTATGCTTTCCAATGAAAGTTTCTTGTCGATGCTCTTTATTACGAACACCTTCAATCCTGACTTGTTTACAACAGATTTTATAACCAAGTCTTGCGGTCTTGTGATGTTGTTGGTCTCTACGTAATTCCTTATCGTATCTACAAAAGGCTTACCGTATTTTTGAGCTTTGTGTACTCCAACTCCTGTAATGTTTTTAAGCTCTTCTTCTGTTATCGGATACTGTACGCACATATCGATAAGGGAACGGTCTTCGAATATGACGTATGGAGGAAGCCCGCCTTCTTTTTCTGCTGTGCGACGACGAATGTCTCTTAATATATTGTATAGAACAGGATCGGAAGCGGCGTTAGCTCCTGTTGGCGCTGGTGCTTCGTCTTCTTGGTCTATGTCTTCGAAATTTCTATCTACGGGAACTTTTAACGGATATGGTTTCTTCAAGAAATCAACTCCCTCTTGTGTAAGTTTGAGTTGTCCGTATTTCTCTATGTCTTTTCTAAGTAGGTTTTGAATAATGCAAAGTCTTGCTACGGCTTTCCAAAATGTTTCTGGCTGCTGCTTGCCTATGCCAAACAGTTCGAGTTTATGGTGTCCGTTGGTTTTAACCTCTGCATTTGCTTCTCCTAAAAGAAGCTTTATTATGTATGATGTCTTGTATTGCTCTTTGGTTTCTATGACTGTCTCTATGAAATCTTTTACTGCCTCTGTTGCTTCCACAAGTGGTTTTGGGTGAAGGCAGTTATCGCAATTTCCACAGTTGTCTTGCGTATAGTCTTCTCCAAAGTACTTCAACAATGTCTTGCGACGACATTGCGAACTCTCTGCATAGGAAATTGTTTCATCTATTAACTGTTGTGTAACTTCTCGTTCTGCCACTGGTTTGTCGGTTAAGAATTTCTCCAACTTCTCCATATCCTTTTCTGCATAGAAAGCTATGCACAATCCTTCGCCATCATCACGTCCTGCTCTACCGGTTTCTTGGTAGTAACCCTCCAAACTCTTTGGCATATCATAGTGAATAACGTAACGCACATCTGGTTTGTCTATACCCATACCAAAAGCTATCGTTGCTACAATCACATCTATCTCTTCGCGAATAAACATATCTTGATTGTTAGCTCTCGATACAGAATCCAAACCTGCGTGATAAGGCATCGCCTTTATACCATTTACAACTAATGTTTCTGTAAGTTCTTCTACTTTTTTGCGGCTTAGACAATAGATTATACCACTTTGTTGCTTGTGTTGGTTGATGAATTGTATGATTTCCTTATTCAAAGACATCTCATCTTTTGGTTTAGGTCTGATTTCGTAGTATAGGTTAGAGCGATTGAAAGAACTAATATAAACCTTCGCATCTTGCATTTCAAGATTCTTGATAATGTCTTGTTGAACTTTTGGAGTGGCTGTCGCTGTTAGTGCAATAACTGGAACATCTCCGGAAATAGTTTGAATCAATGGGTGAATACGTCTGTATTCTGGTCTGAAATCATGGCCCCATTCCGAAATACAATGAGCTTCGTCTATGGCATAAAAGCTAATCTTTATGCTCTGAAAAAGTTCTATGTTTTCTTGTTTTGTAAGCGATTCAGGAGCTACATAAAGCAATTTGGTTTTCCCAGATAATAAATCTTCTTTTACTTGAGCTATCTCATGTCTGTTAAGAGTTGAATTAAGGAAATGAGCAATCGATGGGTCGGTACTAACTCCCCTTACGAAGTCTACTTGATTCTTCATTAAAGAAATCAAAGGTGAAACCACTATTGCCGTGCCTTCGGAAATCAAAGCTGGCAACTGATAACACAAACTTTTACCTCCTCCAGTCGGCATAATAACGAAAACATTGTTTCCTTCCAATAAAGATGTAATTATCTTCTCTTGATTGCCCTTAAATTTATCAAAACCAAACAATCTTTTAAGTGCAGAGCTAATATCCTCCATACGCTTTTCAAATGTTTAACAATTCACCAACAGATTTAATTAGATATAAATTTGTAACTTTGCCGTCCCAAACTCCTCTTCAAAAAAGAAGCGTTTGGAGTATGTAAAGGTACTACTTTTTTTTGCAGTGAACAAATTTTTTACAAAAAAATAGAAAAGTGAAAAGCGATTTTGATATTTTAGAAACAGCAAAACAGACAATTAGAACTGAATTGAAATGTATCGAAAATCTGTTGAATTACGTAGATAATGAATTCTTGAAAGTAGTTCGATTGTTGTTTTCATGCAAAGGAAGAGTTGTTGTATGCGGTATTGGCAAAAGTGCACTAATTGGAAGCAAGATTGTCGCAACATTAAATTCCACAGGAACACCTTCTATATTTATGCACGCAGCTGAGGCAATCCATGGTGATTTAGGCATGATTCAATCCGACGATGTTGTGATTTGCATTTCCAAAAGTGGAAATACGCCCGAAATAAAGGTACTTGTGCCACTTATAAAGGCAATGGGCAATAAGCTTATCGCAATGGTAGGCAGCGAAGACTCATATCTGTCAAAGAGTGCAGACTTTCGCATAAATTGTTTCGTAGAAAAAGAAGCCTGTCCAAACAATCTCGCTCCTACATCGAGCACAACAGCTCAGCTTGTAATGGGTGACGCCCTTGCAGTTTGCCTTCTATATTGTAGAAATTTCTCTTCAAGCGACTTTGCAAAGTATCACCCAGGCGGAAGTTTAGGCAAGAGGCTTTATTTGAGAGTTGCAGACTTGTATCCGAGAAATGAACGTCCTATTATCAGCAAAGATGCAACTATTGCAGAGAGTATAATAGAGATTTCAAGCAAGCGATTGGGCTGTGTTGTGGTTTCAGAAAACGATAATGTCGATGGAATTATAACAGACGGAGATTTGAGACGCATGCTTAACAATAGCGAGGCGATAGATACAAGAACGCAAAAAGCAGAAAGCATAATGTCAAAAACGCCTAAATGTATCAATGCAGAGGCTTACGCCGTTGAGGCTTTCAATATAATGCAACAACACCATATAACTCAATTAGTGGTTACCGATGATAAGAATCGCTATTTGGGAATTGTGCATATCCATGATTTAATCAGTGAAGGTATAATCTAAAAAAAGATATTACGATGGAACATAAAGCAGGGTTTGTCAATATAATAGGTAATCCTAACGTGGGCAAATCAACCTTGATGAATGCTCTTGTGGGAGAAAAGCTAAGTATAATCACAAAGAAATGTCAAACAACAAGACATAGAATTTTGGGATTGGTCAATGGCGAAGATTTTCAGATAGTTTTCTCCGACACTCCGGGCATTCTAAATCCTCATTACAAATTACAGCAATGTATGTTGCAACAAGTAGAGGGTGCTTTGTCGGATGCAGATGTTTTCTTGGTGGTTACCGATATGGGAGAAGAGATTAAGAACAAGGAAATCTACGAAAACATAAAGCGAAGCAACATTCCCGTTGTTGTTGTTATAAATAAGATAGACCTTGCCTCACAAGAGAAAGTTAATGAGATAATCGAACATTGGCAAAAAGAGATTCCTCGTGCTGACATAGTACCTTGCAGTGCTCTTCACTCAATGGGCATCGAGAAAGTAATGGATTTGGTAAAGGGATACTTACCTGCGTCTCCTGCTTACTACGATAAGGACATGCTTACCGACAAAAGCATGCGTTTCTTGGTCAGTGAGATTATCAGAGAGAAGATTCTGTTGATTTATGACAAAGAAATACCTTATTCAACTGAGGTTGCAGTTGAGGAATTCAAAGAAAGCGAACAGATGAACAGAATTCGTGCAATCATATTCACAGAACGAGATAGCCAAAAGAAAATTCTTATCGGCAAAAACGGAAGTATGATCAAGCGAGTGGGAACAGAGGCGAGAAAAGACATAGAAGAGTTTACCGAAAAGAAGTGTTTCCTTGAGCTTATGGTGAAAGTGAAGAAGGATTGGAGAAACTGCGAAAGAGATTTGCGAAACTTCGGATATGAATCAAAGAGATAGAACAACGAAGTTTGATATTATAATTATCGGAGGTGGAGCTGCGGGACTTATGGCTGCGGCTCTGCTGAGCGAAAGTGGGAAAAAAGTCCTCGTTTTAGAGAAAATGAGGCAAGCAGGTTTGAAACTGCGAATCACAGGCAAAGGAAGATGTAATCTTACCAATACTTTCGATGAAGAAGTCTTCCTTTCACATTGCACAAACGGCACAAACCACCTTAAAACAGCCTTTTCAAATTTTTCAAACAAAGATACAATTAAAACATTCGAGTCTTGGGGTTTGCCCTTGGTTGAAGAACGCGGCAGCAGAGTTTTTCCCAAAAGTGGCAAAAGCCTTGATGTCTTTCTGACACTGCTATCAAGAATAGAAAAAACAAACAAAGTAAGACTATTTTGCAACAAAGCAGTCGAACAACTATTGATTGAAAACAAACAAATCAAAGGTGTAAGATGCAGCGACAAAGAAGTGTTTTATGCAGATAAGGTATTGCTTTGCTGCGGTGGCGAATCCTATCCTGCAACAGGCTCCAACGGCGACGGAATCCACTTAGCAAAACTCTCAAACCACAAAATCACACCGACCATGCCTGCTTTGGTTGGACTAAGAACAAAACGTGCCCACCCCGAAAGGCTGCAAAACTATACCGTTCGCAATGTCGAAGTCAAAATACTTGACAAGAACGACAAGGTCTTGGAGAAAGACTTTGGAGATATTTACTTAGACGAATACGGATTGGCAGGTCCGGCTATCCTAAGACTGAATCGAAAAATTGCAGAGCGACTTTACAAAGGAGAAAAGCTGCTTGTATCCGTCGATATGAAACCCAAGCTAAGCCAAGAACAACTACGCAAAGAGATAGTCAAAGTATTGCAAGAGCGAATGGGGCAAAGCGTCGAAAGTGTAGTCAGAGCATGGCTGCCAAAAGAACTTGTAGAAGATTACAAACACTGGTTAAAGCGACGCAAAGAAGAATACAAATCACTCAATCAAAGAATAGGCAATGCCGACTTTATTTTAGAATACTTGAAATCAAACAAAGACGAGATAATTGGCGATATGGGTTGGCACGAAGCCATTGTAACCAAAGGGGGAGTTGATTTGACAGAGGTGGATTGCAATAGCATGCAATCGAAAAAAGTAAAGGGTTTATTCTTTGCAGGAGAGGTATTGGATTTTGACGGAGACACAGGAGGATTTAACCTACAAATAGCATTCTCAACAGCATTCCTTGCAGCCAAATCAATGTGTAAATAATGAGAACTTTTCTTTTGACAGTCGTTTTCACAGTACTGCTTTGCTCAAAGGCCATTTCACAAGTCTCTTATGAGCCATTGAGCCAAAGAGATGTCGAAAGACTCGGCAGACTGCTTATTCAAAACAAAGTATCGGGGCTTTTGACAGACAATTACATTAGTTTGGCAGGCGTAGATTTAGGACCGATAGAACATTTCCTTAGTTACAATCCCTTAGAGGGTGCAAGGCTGAGGCTAAGCGGAAGAACAAACACATCACTGAGCAAAAGGTTTGCTTTAAGCGGGATTTTAGCATACGGAACAAACGACAAAAAACTGAAATATGAGGTTTCGCTTGCTTTGAGTTTGAAGAGAAAACCCAAAGGTGTCTATTCATTCCCAGCAAATGCCATAAGCATATTCTATTCCGATAACAGCCACATGCCAAACCTTGCAAACTATGATGCCTTATACTATTCCATAGGCAAAAACACAAATTATAGTCTTGAATACCGACGAAGTGGCGGACTGAAATACCTTTACGAATTTCCAAATGCTATAGGCATATCTCCATTTGCAAACATCAGCGAATTATATTCAAAAAAACACTATTCCTATGGCGAGGTGAGCGAACTGTTATCAAGTCCATACAGATACGCATCAGCAGGTATGGAATTGTATTTCAAACCCGAAAGGAAGAAAGCAAAAAAGAATTCACTCAATGCAAGACTCCAGCCTCTGACAAGCGAACTGTCGTTAAACTTTACTCATAATATCTTTCTCAACTCTTCAGAAGAATATAGCAAGTTAAGCTTTCTTGCTTGCGAAAGGCTGTTTATTGGTAAGAGAATTGCAATCGATATGCGTTTGAACGGCGGAAAGATTTTCGGAAACACTCCTCACTATTTCTATTTCACCCCTTCACAATCCTTAGGTTTATTCTCATCGCAATATGCCTTGAACTTGCTGAGCGAACAAGCCTATTTCTATCAAAAAGAATACCTTCAAGGATTCCTGCAATTAAACCTCGGCGGAGCAATATGCGATATGCTACCACTATTCAAGCAATGGAGAATGAATGAATTTGTTTATGCGAAAGCTCTGTTTGGCGAATACGCCCCTTATTACGAAGTAGGATTTGGATTAGACAACATATTCTCATGCTTCGGCTTGGAAGTAATACGTTCCTTTGGCGGAAATGGCTTAACGGAAGAAAACATGTGGGGTGTCAGAATTAGAGTAAAATAACCCATTTGCAGATTTTCGTCTTCTCAAACAAACTTTGATTATCAGCAAATTAACTTTCCTCAAAACAAGTCTTCGTTTTCCCTACAACGAAACGCCGTTTTAATTTTTCCTTTCTTCGTTTTAATTTTCTAAAACGCCGTTTCGCTAACACCCAAACTTTGTTTCGCTAAAAGGACTTTACAAATTGCTAAAACACTATTAAAATTCGCCATAATTAAACCTCATTTTAGCATACCCATATAACAAGATAGTCATTTTTATCTTTTGAAACGAATAATCTCTTACTAATGA
>RHMF01000786.1_pt1 | contig 14012 bp, 14 predicted proteins | sample 5365151 | NCBI WGS metagenome assembly RHMF01 (sample SAMN10266501, study PRJNA497801) | feces metagenome | isolation source: feces | host: Bos taurus | place: China: Prairie of Fairy Mountain | collected 2017-08-14 | reverse complement strand
CTGCACAAGAAATATCACAATTCTCCACAGAACTTGGACACTACTTCGGAAAGAAAGCTAAAGAGTTTTTAGACTCTCACTCTCTTGATGTAGATTTTGTTTGCTCTCACGGACAAACTATTTTTCATCGTCCAGACTTGCATTACACAACTCAAATAGGTGATTTATCTGCCTTGTGTTCTCAAGTTCAAAAAACAACAATAGGGGACTTTCGCTCAATGGATGTTGCACTTGGAGGACAAGGTGCACCACTTGTACCTATAGGAGATAAAATCCTATTTGCAAACTATGAAAACTGTCTTAACCTTGGAGGATTTTCCAATATAAGTATGGAAAAACAAGGCAAACGCATTGCATACGACATTTGCCCTGTGAATATTGTTTTAAATCATCTTGCAGAAAAACTATCCTTACCATACGATGATAAAGGTAAAATCGCTGCATCAGGAAAAGTAGATGAACAACTATTGAAAGCCCTAAACTCTTTACCATACTACAAAAAGAAAAAAAACAAATCATTAGGAAAAGAATGGGTAGTTGAAAATATCTTTCCATTATTAGAAAACTCTAAATTGACAATAGAAAACCAAATAGCTACATATACAGAACACATAATTTGCCAACTATCTAAAAACATCACAGGTAAAACCCTAATAACAGGAGGAGGAGTCTATAACGAATACCTAATAGAAAGACTAAAAAACAACATACCTTATCCAATAGAGGTTCCTGATAAAATAATAATAGACTATAAAGAAGCTATGATATTTGCATTCCTTGGAGTGCTAAGACAAAGAAAAGAAATAAACTGCCTTGCCTCTGTGACAGGTGCAGAAAAAGATAACTGTGGAGGACAAATAGTTCAATGGATATAATGAAAAATGAAACTCATTTACTAAAAATGATAAAAAATCCCTCAACACGAGAGAAGGGATATTCATTACTTATTAATAAATACTCAGAAACCGTTTATTGGCAAGTAAGACGTATGGTGCTTTCTCACGAAGACGCCGATGATTTGGTACAAGAAATCTTTATAAAAATATTTGAAAACATAGAAAGCTTTCATCAAGAATCCAAACTATACACTTGGATTTACAGAATTGCATACAACCACACCATTAACTATATAAAATCAAAAACAACACGACAAACTAACAATAATATCTCCTTTGAACAAGAAATGTTTGAAAATCTAAAAGCAGACTCAATGTTTAACGGCGATGAAATTGAATTAAAACTACAAAAAGCCATGTTGGAATTACCACCCAAACAAAGAGCCGTCTTTCAAATGCGATATTACGATGATTTGTCTTTCTCGCAAATAGCCTCAATCACCAAAACATCAGAAGGCGCATTGAAAGCTTCCTATCATATCGCATCAAAAAAGATAGAAGAAATAATGTTAGAAGAAAATATTTAAACAAAAAATTAAACTTTCACTATAATAAATTGTCTAAAACAACAAACGAATGGAAAACACAATGGATAAAAAGAACAATCCTTTTAAAGTTCCTGAAAATTATTTCGATAATTTGAACCTCCGACTAGAAACAGAAGCAAAAACAAAACACGTTTCTGTTTCAAGAGTTTTGAAATATGTCGCAAGTATATCAATGATATTAGTTGTCGCTACAAGTGTATTTATAATAGGCTTTAACGACAGAAAAGAACCCCTTCTTAGCTTCAATATATTCAATAACATCTTCTCTACACAAGATAACGAAACACAGCAAACAACTAATAACACCACTTCAGAAGAAATCGCATGGGAAAACCAAGTGAAAGAAATGGTAAAAGAAGCTGAAGAAATCGAATTTTCAGAAGAAGAAATCGCATATATGGAAAACTATATAGACGAAGACTTAAACGAATATGTAATTAATAACTTAGAAAATATAGAATAATGAAAAGAAAAGTATTATTAACAGTTCTAGTATTAGTGTTAACACTACCTGTTTTTGCACAAGAAAAATCTAAAGACTGTCCAGTAGATAAAAAAGAGCTACAAGCTAAAATCATGAAAATGAAAAAAGCTACATTCACTAAAAACCTAAAACTAACAAAAGAAGAGGCAGCAAAATTCTGGCCAGTGTACGAGGTTTACGATAAAGAAATGAATGATGCAATAGAAAAACTACATTCAATAAAAGCCAAATACAAAGACGTAGAAGAACTAAAAGAAGCTGAGGCAGAAATTATCATTAAAACAGAACTTGAAACAGAAAAAAATATACTTGCAATAAAAACCATTTATTACGAAAAATTTCAAGAAATATTACCACAAACAAAAGTTGCAAAACTAATATTGGAAGAAAAGAAACTAATGCACCAAATCAGAAAAAAAGAACAAGACAAAAAACAAATAAAACCAGAAACACAAACAATAGAAATGAAACAAACAAAAGGAGTTATTGACAAAAAACAAATGCAAATAAAGGCAGATAAATAATAAAATTACAACATTTCATGGTAAAATACGTATAAGACGAGAAAAGAAAGAAAAACCTTTTTTCGTCTTTTTTGTTATAAAAAAATAAAAACACAGTGACACTATCAATCTTTTTAATATTAATAATATCAGGCTTGTTCGTTGGATTTATCAATACCCTCAGCGCAGGAGGTACCGCAATATCCATTGCCTTATATCTTGCCTTGGGACTATCACCCTCACAAGCCAACGCCACAAATAGAATAGCTGTATTGCTGCAAACCTCACTAACCGTACCACTATTTGCAAGAAAAGGTTACCTAAAACAAACACACCTCTTTCACCTTGCAATACCAACCATGATAGGAGCCCTAGTCGGTGCAGTACTCTCAATCATTTTGCCCGAAATGCTTTTTTCCTACTTTATGGGATTAAGTCTATTGATAATGCTTGTCTTTCTTTTTCGTTCCACAAAGAAATTCGATGAAGACGATAGCTCAAAAACACAAAATGGAATAAACCTAATACAATGCTTAACATTTTTTGGCATAGGCGTTTACGGAGGATTCGTTCAAGTGGGAACAGGATTTCTATTAATGGCTGCAGGCTCAATGCTCTTGGGATACAATATCATCAAAACCAATGCCGTGAAAATTACAGTAATGGCGCTTTACACAATAGTTGCTATAATTGTATTTTGGAGTGAAGGCAACATACAATGGGAAATAGGTTTAATACACTCTATCGGAACCTTTATAGGCTCATTCATTGCAACCAAACTAGCTTTCAAAAAAGGAGGACGATTCATAAAATGGGTTATAATATTTGTAGTCATATTCACCTCACTATCCCTATTCAAAATAATAGATTTAAAAGAATTCTTTCAAATTTTTCTTAACTAAAAGAGTGAATTGTTAAATAAAAATAATATATTTGCAAAGTCAAAAAAAACGAAGGAAATATGAAAAAACTAGCTTTATTATTATTAGTTTGCACACTAGTCACATCTTGTTCAGTTTCAAAAAAGAACAAATATAAATCAGTAGATGAAAAAGACGTACCTGCAAAATTTGTACAAGACTTTAAAAAACGCCGTCCTGAAATAGAACAAACAACATGGCAAATGGTAGATTCAACATGTTATATTGCAAACTTCAAATCATCAGGAAATGATGTCAGTATGAAATTCAAAAACACCTCAGTAGAAACTGCATGGAATGTGCCATTGGAATACACACCAAAAACAATACTTAACTACATAGAAGAAAACTACAAAGGTTACAAAATAGAAAGTATAGATATAGTAGAGTTGAGAAACAAAAAAAGCTATATCGCAACAATCTATAAAAAAACCGAAGAAGTAAAACTGCAATTTGACTTGCAAGGTTACTTTACAAAAGTAATGGAATAAGGTTTTTATTTTATAGTTCAAAAGCAGTGAAACAAAGAGAAAAGTTTCACTGCTTTTTTTTCTTTGTTTTATTATTTTCTTTCTTTGTTTTATTTTTCTTTTTCTTTGTTTTATTTTGCTAAATCAAAGAGTTTTTATGTATATTTGCAAATTAAAACTAAAGTGATTTTATGCAAAAATATTTAAAACTATTAAGTAAAGCTTGGGTTGCAATGATAGTGATTGAAATAGTGCTTGTTGCATTGTTTTATCTAACAACTTATTATTATCATCAAACTAATCCGCCGATTCTTTCACAGGGTTATAGCGTTACTTTCTCATACGTTTTGATGTTAGTAATGGTTCTTTGTGTGTTTTTGGGTGGAAAGGGAACAAATCGTAAGATTAAAAATTTGGTTTCTTTGCCTTTGCCAGAGAAATTAGAGAAATATAGAGAGTTACAAATAAAACGTTTGCGTTTTTATTCAATAGTGAATATTACGGCTTTGATTGGATTGTTTTTTTGTAATCAAACTTCATTTCTTTTGTTTTCAATTATTTCTGTTTTACTAACTCTTTTGTGTAAGGTATCGGATTTGAAATTGAAAATGGAACTTTCTCTTACTGAAGAGGAAATTGAAAATATGGAAAAATTAAAATTTGAAAAATAAATAGAAAACACTTTATGTTTGAAATTAGAAGAAGAGAGCAACTTACCTCTAACATTTATCTAATGGAGATAAGTGCGTATTGGGTTGCAAGAGCGGCAAAACCAGGACAATTTGTTATAATAATTATAGATGACAAAGGGGAAAGAATACCTTTGACTATTTGTGATTACAACAAGGAAGAGGGAACTATTACAATAGTTTTCCAAATTGTTGGTAAATCAACAGAGAAATTGGCGAAATTGGGTAAAGGTAACAAATTGAAAGATGTTGTTGGACCATTGGGAAAAGAGTCTGAATTGATGTATGTTCCTGAAAGTGAAAGACAAAATAAGAGAATTTTATTTGTAGCAGGTGGTGTTGGTACTGCGCCTGTTTATCCTCAAGTGAAATGGGTGAAGGAACATGGTATGAAGGCTGATGTTATCATAGGTACAAAGACAAAGAATACTCTTATCCTTGAAGATATGATGAAAGAGGTTGCAGACAATCTTTATGTTTGTACTGATGATGGTTCATACGGAATGAAGGGTTTGGTGACTGATTGTTTGAAGAAACTTGTTGAGGGTGGAGAAAAATATGACGAGGTTGTTGCAATCGGACCTATGGTGATGATGAAGTTTGTTTCTATTTTGACTAAGGAGCTAGGTTTGAAAACAACTGTTAGTTTGAACTCACTTATGGTTGATGGTACCGGTATGTGTGGTGCGTGTAGAGTAACTATTGGTGGTAAGACTAAGTTTACTTGTGTTGATGGACCTGAGTTTGATGCACACTTGGTGGATTTTGATGAAGCTATCAGAAGACAATCAATGTATAAAACACACGAAATAGCAACTGATTCTGATGACCATAAATGTAATTTAACTGCGGCAGTAAATCACACTATAAAGAAAAGACGTGTTCCTGTAAGAGAACAAGATGCAGTGGTGAGAGTTAAGAACTTTGAAGAGGTTTGTTATGGTTACACAATGGAGGAAGCAATGGAAGAGGCAGACAGATGTTTGCAATGTAAGAATCCGGGTTGTGTGAGTGCGTGTCCTGTAAATATTGATATTCCTGCCTTTATTAAACAAATAAGAGGTGGTGCGGTTGGACATTTTGCACAAGCATATAAGATTATATCAAATTCTTCTGCATTACCTGCGGTTTGTGGTAGAGTTTGTCCTCAAGAAAGTCAATGTGAGGGTAGCTGTGTTCTTGGTAAAAAAGGCGACCCTGTTGCAATTGGTAAATTGGAAAGATTTGTTGCAGATTGGGCAAGAGAAGTTAAGTTAGATTTCACAGAGGTTCCTGCATCAAATGGTAAGAAAGTTGCAATCGTTGGTTCAGGACCTAGTGGTTTGACTTGTGCTGGTGATTTGGCAAAAATGGGATATGATGTAACTATATTTGAAGCTTTACATCAAGCAGGTGGAGTATTGGTTTATGGTATTCCTGAATTCCGTCTTCCAAAAGAAAAGGTTGTTAAGCAAGAGGTTGAAAATATAAAGAAATTAGGAGTTAAGATAGTAACTGACGTTATCATTGGTAGAAGTATAACTATAGATGAATTGTTTGATAAAGAAGGATTCTCTGCAGTTTACATCGCATCAGGTGCGGGACTTCCTAAGTTTATGAATATTCCGGGTAAGAACCTTAATGGTGTTGTTTCTGCAAATGAACTTTTGACAAGAAGCAATTTGATGAAGGCATACGAACAAGGTTATGATACTCCTGTTTATCCTGGTAATGTAACTATAGTAGTAGGTGGTGGTAATGTTGCAATGGACGCAGCTCGTACTGCAAGACGTTTAGGTGCAGAGGTTCACGTTGTTTATCGTAGAGGTAAAAACGAAATGCCTGCAAGAGCAGAAGAGGTACATCACGCAAAAGAAGAGGGAATTGAATTCCACTATATGACAAATCCTGTTGAAATAATAGGAGATGAAAAAGGTTGGGTTAAGTCTGTTAAATGTATCAAAATGGAACTTGGCGAACCTGATGCAAGTGGAAGAAGAAGCCCTGTTGAATTGGCAGGTAGCGAACATGAAATTCCTGCAGATTGCGTGATTATGGCATTGGGTACAGCACCTAATAAGTTAATCATAGACACAACTGATAATCTTTCTGCAACTGATTGGGGTGGAATTCAAACTGATGATAATGCAGCAACATCTCGTGAAGGTATATTTGCAGGTGGTGATGCAGTAATGGGTGCTGCAACTGTTATCCTTGCGATGGGTGCAGGTAAGAAAGCAGCAAAAAGTATAGATGAATATCTTAGAAATAAGAAATAAAAATAAAAGAATATGAATAAGAGAATATTGTTTTTATCAATGTTGTTTGTGATTTTCTCTGTGTTTTTTACAGATAATCTTGCAGCACAAAGAAGAAATAAAGCACCATTGATAAGATTGGGGTTGAGAGCTGGCTTCAATATGAGCGATTTAACTTCTGCAAAAGGTTTAGATGTTTATAATGGTTTAGCCTATTATAATGAAAGATTGGAATATATCGGATTTACTGATACAAAACCTTTTAAATATGGATTTAATGCAGGGTTTGCAGCTCAAGCTCAATTAAACGAGTATTTCTTTTTGCAAGCAAACTTTATGTACACTACAAAGGGTTATAAGTTAAACACTCAAAATGTGGACATAGATGCAAAGGCAGATTATCTTCAAATACCTGTAGATTTTATGTACAAGTATGAATTGAATGATGATTGGCGTTTGATTGCATCTTTGGGTGCGTTTTTCGGTGTAGGAATTTATGGAACAACTTTCTTTGAGGACCATTATGGTGAAAAAGATACTCCAAGATTGCAACACCAAACTTTGAGAGAACCTTTTAGAAATGAAGAAACAGGTGTGCATGCCTTGATTTGTTTTGACCCAACAGTGCATGGAGCAACTTTTTGGAAAGATTACCAATCTACTTTTTTAAGTGAAGGAACTTGGCAAATTGATGGAGGTTTCCAAATAGGTTTAGGTTTTGAATGGAAGAGTCTTCAATTTTTAGCTCAATATCAATATAGCTTAACTCCTTTATATGATTATGAAAAGAATTTTAGAGGAAGATATGAAGCTAAGGGATATGAAGGTATAAATAATTCATTCGAATTTTTAAATCAAGAAATACCTTCTTCTCCTCGTCAACAGTTGATAACTTTCAGTGTTTCATATTTCTTTGATAATTGGAATCACGGCATTCGTTGGTAATATTTATCAAAATATAAAATGAAGAAAATAATATTCTCAATAATATTTGTCAGTCTTTGTTTCTCGGCATTTTGTCAAGAAGCAGAGACTGATGATTATAATATGAGATTAACATATTCTGTTGGAATTGGAACGCATTTTAGTGCAAGTAAAATGGGAGCAGAGTATGGTGGAAAGATTTCTGATAAATGGGGAATGAGATTTGGAGCCTCTTCAACGGATTTCTTTCTTAAACTTCCAAGTCCACAACTTGAAGACAAAGCGCCTTATTCAGCAAAAGGAAAACAAATGGCACTTAAAGCAGCCGTTGATTATAAGGTTTCAGAAAAGTTTTTGATGAGTTTTTCTGCATATTTAAGCAATATGGCTCTTGAAAATAATTTGTTTTATACAAGAGCTGTCAATGCATCTTTCCGTTATATATTTAAAGAAAATTCATTCATAGATGTTTCTTTGACATTTGTTGATACAAACAATCCTTTTGCATTTTGTAATCCTTATATGCCATATCACCATAGTCATTGTTATGGATATGGATTTAACGATTTTACTTCTTTCTGGCTACCATAAGTCCATCTCGTAATGGTATAATAAGATTGTCTAAACGTTCATCTTCGGTTACCATTTTGTTGAAATTTTTAATGGCTTTAGTTTCTTTGTCGCTGTTTTTTACAACATCTAAAACAACTTTTCCATACCATAGTATGTTGTCTGCAATTAAAACACCACCACTATTAAGCCTTTCAACACATTTTTCAAAATAAGTAGGGTAGTTTGCCTTGTCTGCATCAATGAATATTAAGTCAAAATTTCCATCTATTTCATCTATTACCTCTAATGCATCACCTATATGAAGTTTTATTTTGTCGGATAGATTAAATCTTTCAATAGTTTCTCTTATAAAGTATTCCAAGCCCTCATCTCTTTCTATTGTATGAACGATTCCACCATCTTGCAAACCTTCTGCCAAACATAGAGTAGCGTAAGAGGTAAAAGTCCCAACCTCTAAAACTCTTTGAGGTTTTACAAGTAAAGAAATTATCTTTAAAAGAGTACCTTGCCAATTTCCACTCAACATATTAGGACGTAAAAACTTAATATGAGTTTGTCTGTCAATGTATTTTAGTCTATCATCTTCCTTTGAACAATGTTCTTGGCAGTAATCTTCTATTCTTTCGTCAAGAAATGGGTGAATTTGTTTTTCCATAATTTACATAGAAATAATTTTAAACTCAACTCTTCTGTTTTTAGCTCTACCTGCATCAGTAGAGTTGTCTGCAATAGGTTGTTTTGCACCAAAGCCTTTGTGAGTTAATCTCTTTGCATCAATATCCTTATCAACAAGGTAGTTAAAGACAGCTTCAGCTCTTTCTTTTGATAGTTTCAAATTATATTTATCACTACCTTTACTATCGGTATGTCCCGATAATTCAATTTTCATATTAGGATATTCCTCCAAGATATTGATGAGTTTATGTAGTTCTACAAAACTTTGAGGTAATAACACACTCTTATCAAAATCAAAGAAAATATTTTCTAAAACTATCACTTGTCCAACCTCATATTGTGGCTTGTTTTTTTCAGTAGTTATTGTGATATTGTCTTGTTTTATCACTTTTTTCTCACCACAAGTCAAACAATAAAGTTCTACATCATCAATATAATAGTAAGCTCCTGGTAGAATTTGTTTTAATATTGCAGGAAAGAGTAGATTACTTTGTTCTGCGGGATAAAAATTCCCTATTGTCAAAAAGCGTTCCCCACCTTGTGCAATAAATTCTCCCTCTATCTTTTGCCAATTTTCAGTATCTAACAAAGGTTTATCAAAAGAATTAACAACTTGAGGTTTAAATATTTTTGCAATCTCTTGTTTTATACCATTTGAGTGTTTAGTCTTTGAGTTGTTTGTAAACAATTCACGAGTATCGTCTGTGATTCTGTCATTTGTAAACAATCCTCCAATAGTTGCAACAGCACCTGTTGAGTATTCAGAAAGACTTACCCAAAAACTAAGTCTATATTTTTCTCCAGCTTGTAGAGTTTCCTTTAATTCAGTTTGTATGTATTCTCTGTAAGTAGTCTTTGAAGTATAGATTCCAACCATGCCTTCTCCTGATTTAGCGTATTGAAATCCCAATTTGTTTTTAGGCATTTTGCATTGTTTGCCACCACAAGGGTGATAGTAATCTGCAGAACCTCCTGTTGGTTGCCACCAAGCTTCAACCTCCATCATTTGTCCGTAAGGTTCAATCTTTTCAGGACAAGAAAGATGTTCTTCAAAAGAGTTATTATAGATAAGATTTTTCTTTTCTTTGTCTTCTTGTGCAGAAAGCAAAAGAGTAGAAAAAACAAGCGAAACCGATATTATAAATCTAAACATTTCCAATCAATTTTATTTTCAGCATTAAGCCAAAGAGTAGATGTGTCTTTTTTAAACCAAGTCATTTGTCTTTTGGCATATTGTCTTGTGTTGATTTTAATATTTTCTATTGCAGTAGGTAAATCAACCTTTTTGTCAAAGTATTCAAACAATTCCTTATAACCAACAGTATTTAGAGCTTGCAGATGTCTATAAGGGTAAACACTTTTAGCCTCCTCAACCAAGCCATCTTTTATCATAATATCAACCCTTTGATAAATTCTCTCTAAAAGATTTTCTCGGCTTCTTTCAAGTCCTATTTTAATTATTTCAAAATCTCTTTGTTTTTTCTCTCCCGAACGAAAAGATGTAAAGGTTTTACCTGTTTGACGGCAAACTTCCAACGCTCTTATAAGTCTTATATGATTTTGTTTATCTACAATTTCCCAATACTCAGGGTCTTTAAGCTTTAATTCTTCTTGAAGAGGGGTGATGCCTTGTGTAGCAAATATATTGTTTAATTCTTCTCTTATTTCCGCCTTTACATCAGGCATATTATCTACTCCATAACAAAGAGCATTCACATACAAACCACTTCCACCCGTAAGAACAGCATAATCATTTTCTTGAAATATTCTCTCTAATTCCTTTAAGGCGTCTTGTTCAAAGTCAGATATATTATATTTTTGTTGAATAGATATATGTCCAATCAAGTTGTGCTTTGCCATAGACAACTCTTCAAGAGAAGGAGTCGCAACACCTATATTCAATTCCTTGTAAAATTGTCGTGAATCAGCAGATATGATTTCTGTATTCAAGAAATTTGCCAACTCAATACTCAAAGCCGTTTTTCCAACGGCAGTAGGACCAATCAAGACAATTAATTTCTTTTTCATAAAACTCGTTTCAGTCCTATTTTTTCTGCCTCAGAATAAAGTAACTCCAAAGCTGCCTCTCTTTCGTTTGGAATTACACCATCTAAAATAGCATCTTTGATTATAGTTTTCAAAGTGCCGATTTCTCTACAAGGTGCAATGTTGAAGATTTGCATTATTTCTTCTCCATCAACAGGAGGTTGGAAGTTTCTTACTCTGTCTTTTTCCTCTATCTCTAAAAGCTTGCGTTTTACTGTCTCAAAGTTTTGCATATATTGCTTTACTTTGTTCATGTTTTTAGAAGTAACATCGGCTTGACAAAGAAGCATTAAATCATCAATATCATCACCAGCCTCAAAAAGTAAACGTCTAACAGCAGAATCAGTAACAACACTCTCAGCTAATATGATAGGTCTTAAATGCAGAGCAACTAACTTTTCAACATATTTCATCTTTTCATTCAAAGGTAGTTTCAATCTTCTGAAAATACCCTTAATCATTCTGCTACCTTTAGTTTCGTGTCCATGAAACGAAAAGCCAGTTTTCTCATCATATCTTTTGCAATAAGGCTTTCCTATATCGTGTAAAATAGCTGCCCATCTTAAATACAAATCACCAGTCTTTTTAGACACATTTTCCAAAACCTCTAAAGTGTGTTTGAAATTGTCTTTGTGTGACTTTTCTCCAACAGATTCAGTGCCTTTAAGCTTTACTAATTCAGGAATAATGCGTTCCAACAAACCCGATTTGTCCATTAAACGAAATGCCATAGAAGGATGAGCAGACATAATCATCTTGTTAATCTCCTCAATGTTTCTTTCCATAGAAACAATCTCTATTCTGTAAGCATTACGCTTTATTGCATCAAAAGTATCAGGGTGAATAGAAAAATCTAAACGACTTGCAAACCTAATAGCCCTAAGCATTCTCAAAGGGTCGTCAGAAAATGTTATATCAGGGTCTAAAGGGGTTTGAATAATTTGATTCTTTATATCATTAATGCCATTAAAAGGGTCAAGCAATTTGCCATAATTATCTTTATTTAAGCAAATAGCCATTGCGTTAATTGTGAAATCCCTTCTATTTTGGTCATCTTCCAAAGTACCATCTTCTACAATAGGTTTACGAGAATCTCTATTGTAACTTTCTTTTCTTGCACCAACAAACTCAATTTGCCAAACCTCATCGCCATCTTTAAAATTAATCATAGCAGTTCCAAAATTTCTAAAAACAGAAACCTTAGAAGCTTTGCTACCTAAAATATCGTGTAACTTATTTGCTAATTTAATTCCATTGCCAATAGTTACAACATCAATATCTTTACAAGGGCGATTCATAATAGCATCTCTCACCCAACCACCAACAACATAGGTTTCTAAGCCTAATGAATCTGCTGCTTCTTGTATATATTTGAATACAGGAAAATCAAGTTTTTCTTCTAAATTAAACATATCTGCAAAGTTACATAAAAACTTTAATTTGATAAAAAAAACTAATAGAAAGCTGTTTTTTTAATAGAAAATTTGTAAAGTAAAAAACATTTATTACATTTGCAGTGTTGTAAATATATTTTTATAACCTTAAAGCAAAATCATATTATAAACATTTAAAACAAAAGAGCTATGAACAAATCAGAACAATTCATCGAAATGGAACACCAATATGGTGCACATAATTACCACCCACTGCCAGTAGTTCTTTCAAAAGGCGAAGGAGCATTTGTATGGGACGTAGAAGGTAAACGTTATTTTGATTTCTTGTCAGCATATTCAGCAGTAAATCAAGGACACTGTCACCCTAAAATTGTAAATGCCTTATGCGAACAAGCAAAAACTCTTACTCTTACCTCAAGAGCGTTTTATAATGATTGTTTAGGACCATACGAAAAATATATAACAGAATACTTTGGATACGATAAAGTCTTGCCGATGAACACAGGAGCCGAAGCAGACGAAACTGCAATGAAATTAGCAAGACGTTGGGGCTACAAAGTAAAAGGAATACCTGAAAACGAAGCAATAATAATATGTTGTGAAGGAAACTTCCATGGAAGAACCATATCAATAATATCTATGTCCACAGACCCAGATAGCTATGGACAATTCGGACCATTCACACCCGGCTTTTTGAAAATACCATACAATGACACCACAGCCTTAGAACAAGCCTTAGAGAAATGTGGCGACAAAGTAGCAGGATTTTTAGTAGAACCAATACAAGGAGAAGCAGGAGTCTATGTGCCAAATCAAGGATATTTAAAAACAGCATACGAACTATGTAAAAAATACAACGTACTTTTCATTGCCGATGAAGTACAAACAGGAATAGCACGCACAGGAAAAATGCTCGCTTGCGACCATGAAGGCGTAAGACCTGATATTTTGATATTAGGAAAAGCCCTTTCAGGAGGAGTAATCCCTGTTTCAGCAGTCCTTGCCGACGATGAAATAATGCTAACTATTAAACCGGGCGAACACGGTTCAACATTCGGAGGCTTTTGCCTTGCAGGAAAAGTAGCAATGGCAGCCCTTCAAGTAGTAAAAGACGAAAACCTTGAACAAAAAGCAGAAGAATTAGGACAAATCTTCCGTGAAGAAATGTCAAAGGTTAAAAGCGATATGATAGAACTAGTAAGAGGAAAAGGACTCTTAAACGCAATCGTCATAAAACCAAAGAACGGAAAAGAAGCCTGGGACGTATGTTTAAAGATGAAAGAATTAGGAGTGCTAGCCAAACCAACACATCAACACATCATAAGATTTGCACCACCACTTGTAATAACAAAAGAGCAACTTTTAGAAGCAATAGAGCTAATCAAACAAGCAATATTATCGTTTGAATAAGCCCAAGAAATAAAACAAAGAAAGGATTGAAATAAATCAAAGAATTAAAAAATTTATTCTTTGATTTATTTTTTTTATTCAAAGAATTATTTTTACCTTTGTGGCATCTATTAAAATATTATGCAAAACCTTAAAAGCATAACCTACCTTTGTAAAAACAATTTAAGCAAATAGAGATGTTTGCTTACCTACTTGCTTTGAGCAAACATCGTTAAAATAAATCCAATCAAAGCAAGATTAAAA